>Ga0187878_1002580_pt1 | contig 15934 bp, 30 predicted proteins | sample June2016WEW_17_1_FD_132979 | JGI IMG/M metagenome (GOLD analysis project Ga0187878, IMG submission 132979) | Peatland microbial communities from SPRUCE experiment site at the Marcell Experimental Forest, Minnesota, USA - June2016WEW_17_150 | ecosystem: Environmental > Terrestrial > Soil >...
AATTGAGAAAAGACAACTATCTTTTCATTCCTTGAATAGATTTCATTTACAATGATTTTAAACTCATCTAGCTTGGATGATTTGTTACAAATTACACCCACCTGCTTAGCAGTAGGAGAATCCGAGTCCATTACAAGTATAGGATGGTCACAGAACATTCTCGATATTTGCAACAATGATAGCACACTCATCATACCTTTTTTGGATTCATCTTTACCCAAAAACTCTATGGCTTCTTCAATTGCATCTGCTATCTTTTGGTAATTTTTTTCCTCTTCCGGACTAAACTCTACATCATATTGGTTTCTTATGAGTGGAGGTAGGTCCTTAAGTACATCATATCTTGAATATTGAATTGCTATATACTTTGATATCTCTCGGAGAGTAGCATGCTCATGACTTCCTGTTATCTTACCCCACTTGTTTTGTTGTACAAACTCCCTTCGGAATTGACCCCAGGTTCCAAGACAGTTGGGCCATATCCAGTCGAGTATAGTATAAAACTCAAGTATATTATTCTCTATTGGCCTACCCGAAAGACCTACTCTATAACTTGCTGGAAGTGACTTCAATGCTTTTGTTCTCTTTGCATTCCATGACTTAACTCTTGTAACTTCATCTGCTATAACAGCGAATTTATGATTCTGGTCCCAATAACTTTGCACCACTGGATTATCTATTATGTCCATAACCTTTTCATAGTTGAGAATATAACCATCATGAGGTTCAATGAGTTGTTGAAGCCTTTCAGTCTTGGTAATCTTTTTTGGTTTTCCATCGGCATCAAATTTATTTCCAACTACTACAAGGTCTAGTTTGTTATCAAAGAACTTCTTACCTTCTCTGTACCAATGCCATATGACTGAGACTGGTACTACTATCAAAGCCTTATCTATTTTATGATATTTTTTGAGATAGTACAAATAACCAAGGCTACACAGCGTCTTTCCCAACGCCATATCTAATGCAAGTAGTGACGAGCCCCGGTTTATTGCAAACCTAAGTGAGTCAGCTTGATACTCTCTAAAGTGATATTCTGGTTCTAATTTTACTGAACTTATATCAACACTCTTATAATCAATTACCTGCCCAATAAGATTTTTTATTATATCAGCATCCTGCTCGCTCCAAACTTTCTCTTTGAGAAGTTTGTCTACCAATTTTGGAATTGAGGAAATAGGTACACTCCAAAACTTACGCTCTTTATTCCAAACCCTACCAGGAATTTCACCCATGACTTTTGGAAGTCGAGGGTCATAGTAGGGTGGTTTAAGTGCAATTCTGAAATTACGAACTATGGCGACATCCAACTACTCATCTCCCCGAGGTGTTATGCTGAGTCTAGTTGTTAAATTTCCTGAGTTGCATACGCCTAACTCTTTCTAATCTATATTTTTCTCGAACTTCACTCTCTATTCTCTTTGCTTCTTCTGGGTATAATCTGTTAAATTCTTTTTCTATTTTTAGTAGAATTTCAATAACAGTTGAATAAGTATCACCAGGCATTGTTTTCAATTTTTTGAGTTCTTCTACTACTCCATAATCTAATTCAATCTTTACCTTTTTACAATCTGGATTTCTGTCAACTGGTATCAGTTTAGGATATTTACCATGATGAATCTTAATATGACATTTTTGGTGTACAGGAACTTTAATATCTAACTTATAATTTGTGTGGTGATTATGTAATCTGTCAGTTGATAATATTTCCTCACCACATGCTTCACAATTCAAGTTGGTTCCTCCTTTGCTGGTGGCTCAACTTGTTCTTCCTTTTTATCCTTATTTGAATCAAATAATTCAAGACCCATTTGCTCACGTTGTTCTAAATCTTCTATAATTCTTTGTAAACTCTTCTTGATATCTTTTAGTAGGACACCATCCTTAACCATTACTACTGTAACTGCATTGGCAATGAGTGCAACCTTACCAGTAAACCCATCTTCCGCTATTTCTTTGGGTAGGTACATTTGATGTGGATATTCTTTGCGAACTGTGATTATAACTTTTGTCATATTGATACTCCATGCTCACCAACTAATTAACTCTTCTTTATGTTCTCCTTATATTATAGGGATAATACATTCCTAATATATAAATCTATCGGTAAGTTTGTTTAAAGTTAGGTTATGTAGGAACTAAAGTTGACATAGAAAAATTTAAGTGCACACTAAACATATTATAATCTCACTTAGTGGGATTTTCATCCATATCAAATAATGATTTAGTTAACGCTATATTCATTCTTTTCTGAATCACCTGTTCATATTCTGGTGAAATATCAAATCCTAATCCTATTCTATCAATATCTTTACAAGCAGCAAGAGTAGTACCTGAACCAAGGAATGGGTCAAGAACAATATCACCTGGATTGGTAAAAGCCCTGATAATGTGAGCATACAACTTGTATGGACTAGGGCATGGGTGTGCTCCAATAGCAATTTCAGATTTAACTGTGTTAAGTGTATTGTATTCCAAGAAATCCACTGCTAATACATCATGGTGATGATTCTTTAATGTACCTTTACTCAGAATGAATGCTAGTCCAACTTTCCTGAAAAGTTTAACTCCATTCATATTATGTTGAGAGTTCATTTTAAGCCATTTCAAGAATCCAAAATGTTTTAGTGGAGTTCCTTCAATAGCATGAAACATTGGATGGACTTCTTCTCTGAAAAAGACAATAACTGGACCTACCTTAACTATTCTTGCTAATTCATGCATTGCATTTGTGAGTAGGATTTCAAAATCTTTTTCTTGCATATCATCACTATATGATTCATATCCAAATTCTACATTAAATGGTGGGTCAGTTATCACCATATCAATACTATTATCTGGCAATTTCTTCATACCCTCAACACAATCCATAATTGCATATGGATTATGTCCAAATTGGTTAGTCCAAAATAAAGGTAATGTTTGATTTAGCACAATCTCACCTTTCTCTATTCCATTTGTCAGCATACTTACGCATGACATTATATATTTCTGCTGTTCTCTTCACTACTGATTCAGGGACTACAGTACCCGGAGTTGATGGTATCTCTATGGTTATCTTTGCTCTAACAAATATTTTCTTATATATTTCCATAAATAAAATTTCTCCAGTTTCATGTGCTATAATATCTTTAAATTCATTACAAAAATCATTCCCTTGTTGAATGTTCCATATTTTATCATTCCTACTGAATACAGTAGAAACTCGTATAATTTTTTTCTTTTTTCTAGATTCAATAGTAACACTAGTTCCAATATACTTGCTTAATGCCCACCTATGCCACCAATTTGTAGACTTGAATGGAGGCATTGGGTTACCATATAGCTTATGTATATTATAATATTCAACCTCATCTTCAAGAAATTTCTTAACTTCAGGTTTCTGCCAATAAGGTAGATTAAAAGCATTCTTTGCTAAAATGTCGGTATCAGGCGATTTATAGATAATATCCACATCTTGTACCTTTTGTATATCTATTCTTCTGATTACCATATCAATTACATATGGAATTATATTTATTCCATGTTTAGCAAGCTTTCTAAACAAAAAATAATCTTCTTTAGCAAAATCTTCTGCTATCATCAGTATAACTATATTTTTTTCTGGAAATTCATCTTCTGTAAATGCATGGTAGTATTGAATATTTGCACAGTGGCGTTTGTCAAAAATTCCAAGTTGAACTTCAATAACATATATGTTGCCACTATCAACTCCTTCATATATAAAATCTGGTCTCTTATTTGTTTCTCCTACAGATTCATTTTCAAACAAAAGTTTTGTAGGCTCTCCTATTATTTTATCCCTATATTTATCATTATCTTTTAGCCGTTGTTTTACTCCATCCTCTACATATATAGTTCTTACACCTGTATCTGTACTAATCCTTCTACCTGCAAGATTCTTTTTTGTCATTTTGCCACCAACAGGTGTTTTAACCTCTTCTGCTGTCATTGGAACTCCATCTTTTATTGCTACAATGTCGCTCATATTATCACCATCTCCACTTACTTCTTCCCACCAATCTTCCCAGTCCCTTTACAACTCTGACATTTTATTAATCTCTCAAAAAAGCGAGAGTAATAACTCCCCTTCCCATTACAAACCGAACACTTGGTCACAGATAGTCATCCTCGGTTCTTTTCTCTTTTACATCATCTGACCATCGGAAGGCTGCACATTTGAAGACTGCTCCTACTTCTGGTTTTATCTGGTCTACAATCTCCTTTTTCTTGTCGCCAGTTATATTCTTCATATAGACTGTGTCTATACCTTTTGTTGTTACAGAGGGCCTGAGTATTAGTTCATCATTATCAGTTATGATTAGATGAAATCTCTTTCCACCGAATGCCCTCATGTACTCTATCATCGAACTTATGTGCCCCTCTTTCGCTGCATCCATATCAATTCTAGCCATTTATTCACCTCCTACCCAACTATATTGGATGATATTATTGTTGGAGTTGTAGGTTCTTTTTTCTTTTTCGGAGTGGATGGGTGTTCTGGAACTACACACCAGAATACTCTGGGTGTCTCTCCTTCACGTAAGGTATTGTTCCATTTTTCCACCACTTTCCTTCCTTCATCAGCTGCTACCTTTCTCGATGGCACCTCTATTGACTCCACCCACTTGTGCTTCTTATCATTCTTATCCCCGATTACTATATCCACCATTGGCATTTTTCACACCTCCTTTACAATTCTTTGTATTCTTTGAGAGATTTGATATGAACCAATTCTGATTGAAGTTCAAATCCGGCTGAGGCCTTTGCATTAAATTTTTTCATCCAATTTTTGAACTCTCTATTGTTGATATTTATTAATGGTTCGTCAAATTTTATGGTTGCTTTGATATCCTCCATTACTTCTTTTGGACCAACAATTATCCTTGGGGATGGGTATATCATTCCACTAGTTACTAGTAGTACTCTATTTTTATTTAGATTACCAACAGTATATTCTCTGGGTCCTTTTAACTTCCGAAATCCAGCTACTATATCTGCACATAACTTGCAGCTAACTCTGCTTGGTATGTTGGTGAACATCACTTTTGGAGTTATTCTTATTCCACATGATGTATGACCACAACAACTTTCAAAATGCATTTTCCTTCTACTCATATTTTCACACCTCCTTAACCTACTCCCATATCATGAGTTGGCTTATCTCTGTTAAACATCTTCATATCACTTTCTATAGCTTCAGCTGTTCTTACAGCCATACTCATTTGCCGCTCATCTAGTCTATGTTCAATGGATATGAAATAATCCCACTTTATAACACTCACTGAATTTTTATTAAAGATTATAAAATATTCCTCAGACACTAACACTACTGGAACATTTTTAACAGTTAATATTTCCCCTTCAGGATTTCTATACTTAACAAAATTAGCCATGTACAATTTTCTAAAATCCTCATATCTCTTTTTGATTGATTTTGGTTTGTCCACTACATCACATCCCTTATATCTTTGTTTGGGTTGTTGTAATTCTTTTTGTAATTCTCGACACATATTGGGCAGGCATCAAGCCATGTTCCTGACACCTTTACCTGTTTCACAGGTGGTACAGAGTGGAATACACATTCCCTTTTAAGTGGTCTGAGTTCAATCTTTATGCTTTCTATTTCCATATCACTCACCTGACCTCTCACCTGTACTGAATGTAGATTGTTTAGATTTAAAGTAATTTTTGAATCCTACTGTTTCACCATATGGATATTGTCCTAAACAAATTTCACATGGTGATTTAGTAGAAGTAGGTGGATTATGTTCACACAATTTGCAATTTATTCCCAACTCTTTTCTTTTTTCTTCTTCTAATCTAACTTTAACATGAGCTGGTGAAGTTGGGTATTGGCACGGACCATTACATATGATACAAGATTCACCTTCAAGTTTTTTGATATGTTCGTCTGATACAACTCTGTATTTGAATCCACTTACACACTCAACAGCACATTTGAGTCCATCAAATGCACTCTTGGTTGGACCAGAATTTCCTCCACCCAAATGATTTTCTACAAACCACTCCCAGCAGCCATAGTCATTTTTCTTTATAGTAATTTGTTTTATATAGTCCTCTGATACTCCAAATTGACTATCTGTATCTGTATAGATTGGGGTTATTGTATGATTACCAACATGAACTGAATCGAAAAGTTTATTTTCTTTTGGTGTTTTGTTGGATATTTCTTTTATCAAACATTCACCATGGCATGGTTTAGAATCATCACCACTTCGAGCTTTTGCTAATGACACTTTTTCCTTACAGATATAGCAGGTTACAAATCTTTCATCCAAATGGTATTTCTTTATGTCTGGGTCCTCTGGAGTTTCAATTATGGGTTCCCAACCACCACACCAATCTTTTGCTCCATGTATTCTACTATTAGGACATGGACAACCACTCAAATACAAAGCACAATTTCCACACCTTCTTCCAGGTGGAGCAGCTGGATTATCTTTACTATTACCGTCACTAGATGGCTTTTTCATCGCTTTATCATACTCATTACTATCGAATCCACACACTGGACAAGTATGATGGCTTAAAATATACTCAAGTTTGGTGATGTACTCGGATTGTTTTGTTGTTACCTCATTAGACTCAACTACTATTCTGAAAGTCTTTCCTTGTAAACCTATTAGTATATTTTTCATTCTCGGATAGTCTATTTCATGTATATAGTTTATTATTGTGATATCCTTTTCTCCCATACCCTCACCTCTTTGTTCCCCAACCTAATTCTTTACCTTTCTTGCTATTCATCCATCTAAGGCAATTTCTGCAAGTTATATCTTCTTTAAGTCCTGAACCTTTTATTATATCTTTAGATTTTCTCCCACATTGAGTTATAGTATTAGCATAAAACACTAGATGAGATTTTGCTCTTTTCCATCTTCTACTAGTCATAATAACTTCAACTCCTTGAGCGGTTCTGGAATTTCATTCTTTGGCATTGGTATGAATGCAATTGCAGTTAGAGTTCCTTTTGGTATCTCTGTCCTACCTTCATCATATACTGATACTGTGCACTCTACCCATATATTTAGTAATTCTTGAATTTCATGCTTACTTGCTTTGAGTATAATCTTGGTATATGAACCCTTGTACCACCTCTCCCACCAATCTTCCTCTTTTATTTCTCCTAGATGTGAGGCCTTAACTGCAACGTGAGCAACTTGCGCTGCTAGCTTTCCTGGTGACATCTTAACTTCTTTATTCACTACTATATACATAACTATTTCTTCCATACCAATCACCTAAACTACACTTCCATTGTTGCAATGAATGCCCATGGTGGGCGTTTTTCATTTCTATTTTGTGCAATACGCCCAATATCATCAGGGCCATTAAAACTTAAATCATCCAATTCCTCACTAACATGGGATATATCTCCACCTTCATATAACCAACAGTATCTATTCATTTTATCACCTACTCATTGAACCTACACTCTCTATATAATCCACATTCCTCTTTACTAGAATCACAGGTCCATTGTACTAATCCATTGGTAAGGCGAACAATCCACTCAGGTTCTACCATAACTCCATCAGTAAACCAATAGTAAGGCAAGAGATATTCATTTGTGCTTTTCTTGGAAACAATAAAGAGTAATTGTCTAAATTCACAACAGCTACCTGGAAATTTACCATCTCTTTTCATTTCATGATGCCATAATGCCACTTCATATATGAGTTCAGCTAACTTCCTGTACTGAATAGGAATCTCATCTATTCTCTTTTGAATTTCAGAGTTAGACATATTTCCTTTATAAGTGAAAAACTCTGGTGGTAGAGGTCGGTCTATCCACTTCCAGAGTTTCTCTATTTCTTCTGTTGATGGTTCAGGTTCCATTGTCTCACTCCTTGGTGATTATTATCTTATTACTTTCTGCCATATTATTCATAATACTCTTAACCAACTTAAGTGTTTTTGTTGGTGATACAGAATCACAACATAACTTTTCCTTTTTTCCTGTCTTGTCCACCCATCTAACTTCAAATTTCATATCATCACCTTAGTACGCCTGTCAGGATTCGAACCTAACCCTCAGAGCTGGAATTTTTTCAATTCCGCCAATGCTCTGCATGCCACCGTGCAACACCTCAGGCGTATTCAGTATCCTTTATACCCTTTCTTTTTATATTTTACAGCTGATATGTACATTGTCACTATGCCTTCTTTATTTTTATATCCAGCCAAGAAGATTTTTAAATTAACTTCTTCCAAATTTATATGTTGTATTAATTTGTTGAATATTCTGCACATTATTTATCACTTTTTACCCTCTACAGCCTTTATTAGTGCTGAAATTATAGGTTTATAGTAAGGGTTCATCTCCATAAATTCTTTTGCATTACTATAACCACTCACACGAATATGCAGAACCATTTCACTCAAGAAATTTTTTGCATCTTTTTCACTTAGAGTAATAGTTATCATCTTTTCCTGTTCTTTGGGTTTGTTTTTCATACTACTTCCTCCAATTACTGGGAGGGACGATGGGGTGATATCATGCCGAAGTTGCTTAATGGCCAAGTGGAGATGGCCCGGGTGCTACCACCGCCCCTCTATCCAGTTGCAGTAGATTACTCGCTACTGCCCGAGTACTTTATTTATTATTTCCCTTACTTTATCTGGAACCTGAGTAGTTACATCTTCAATGAAACAGTCAAGACAGTACAATTTTGTAACTGTACCATTTTCTATAATACCTATTGCTGTAGTTGCATTACCATTCTCGAACAACTCACCACAAATACTACACATCGCTGGATACGATACTCCACTCTTTATATCCATGTTTATCACCTCATACTATTCTTCATTTGTTCGAGTTTCTTTTGTAATTTCTCCAACTGTTCAACTGTTAATCCTACAGATATATTAGAATCTTTAGGTGCAGGAGTACCATCTTCATTTTCTCTCCTTTTAGTCAAGTGAGCTTTTCTGGTGTCGGGTAGGCAATGTTCATGATACCATTTCATTCGGAATCTCCTACCTTGATTATTCTGTATTGTTAAGTTACATTTAGCACAGATAGCTCCATCTGGACTCCAACTTGCTACACCATGGTTCATTTGATTCCCTCAACATTAATCTTCAAATACCAGTGAAAGGAAGTAAATGGTGAGCGCTGCCTCAGCTATGAATATGGAGAAGGTTGAAGCAAAAGCAGTCCAGTTAGGTTGTAGCCAGTCCTCTAATAATCCGCCCGACCATATTCCTGCAATCCACGACACCACTATACCCAATACTCCCTGCCAATTCTTTTTTGTTATCAACTTAATTCCTCCGATTTATTTTATCCTTTAAGAGTTTCCTAGCTTTCATTCTTTCAAAGAATCCCAAATAGCATACTTCTGTGGGTAATATGAATGGTCCTCTTATAGCCTCATGAATAGCCATATCACTCTGGTCAGTGTCATATAATGCAATCTTTCCACACTTTGGGCACTTAATTATTCCTCTATCCCCATATACCATACTATTCACCCTTTTCTCTTTTCTCGAGTCCATATTGTTCCACAATGGTCACAATAAGCTCTAAGCATGTCTATTGATAATGTGACTGGATGACCACAATCAGGGCAGTTGTGACTTTCTGAGCGAATCTTCTCTTTGCAGTCGGAGCATGAGGGCTTCATATCTTCATCCACTATTTCACCTCGGGAAATACCAAAATTTTGAAATTACCTATGTGACCAGCATAATTTATTTTTTCTTCATCATAATTATATGTAATCCATTCAGGTCCAGAGGTTTTGTCATATCCGGTAACTATAGCTTTTCTTCCGGTTTCTATATCCTTGATTATAGTTCCAACTGGTATAATAATTTTCTGTTTGGGTTGAATTAAACCATTAGCTTCAGCAGCTTGATGAGTCCATCCTGTGCTGCAGTAGTAACATCTTACTAGATTTTTCTCCACTACTATTGTTCTTCCACATTTAGGACAGACTTTATCTTTTATGTGATATAATTTACAATCTGTCACTCCACAATGACCACAATGGTCTGGATATGAGTCACAATTTCTTACAAGCTTAAAATGAGATGCAATCTTGGTAATATATTCATGTAATTTTTTATTTTCAATTTCTGATTTCTTCCAACTTTCATGTAGTAATTTGTTAGTAATTTTTAATGATTCCATGCACTCATTCTTCTCTATGATATCCATTCCATCCTGACCAAGAAACTTTGTAAGTGCAGCTAGTTTCTTATCCTTATCAGCTAGTTTTTTACTTGCTTCATCCCTCAATTTCATAAAGGATTGGCCTGGCTCTGAATCATTATAGAAAGTATACCAATCTCCCACAGACCCAGTGGCCTCTAATTCTTTAATCCTTGCTTCATGGTGAACAAGTAGTCCTTCATCTATAATGTGCTGCTTCTCCATCGAGGCGATGCGCTCATCCTGCGCCGCTTCCATCAAACCACAACCTTGCTTCAACATATCAAATCGCTCTGCCGCCGCCACAAGCTGCTCTTTCAAGCCAGCTATCTGACTCATACCCTCCGCTTGGATGTCATCGGCCCGCTCATCCGCCGCAAGCTTATCCTCAAGTTCTTTTATCTTTTTATTCTTTTCCTCAGATAATTTAACAAGATTATCAGCATCTTTGAGTTCCTTTTCTTTGAATGAATCCACCACAGCTAGAGAAACATTAAGGTCTTTTTGCTTATTAATGAGTTGTTGTTCAAACTTTTCAACTACTTCATCTGCCTCAATAGCATCCACTACTTCTGCCTCTGTTCCACCAATTAATCTTCGCCTTGTTTTAAATTCGACCATGATTATCACCTTTCAACCACAATTTTATGTTTTGGTTTAACTATTTGTACCCTACCTTTGACTGTTATAGTGCAAGTGTGTGGTTCTACAGTTATAGTAGAAACATGCTCATCTGCTCCAATTCCCTTATATTGAATCACTATATGAACCTCTCCACCACACTTTGAGCAGGTTCCAATAAACTCTGCATCAGTAGTTATTCCCAACTACTCACCTTCTGGGAACTTTCCGACTCTTTCCTCAAAAAACAGCCAATCAGTTACACCCATTCTACTTACTTTTGTGTTATTATCTACACATATTTTTATAGCTTCTTCTCTTGTTTTAACATTAGTGAAGTGTTTCCTTGTTCCACCTCTTATTACTTCAAAGTATGATTCTGCCATACTAATCATCTCCCATCTCAAATAGATTCCTACTTTTTATCACTGGGATAGGAATTTCCTTTTTCTGAACTTCTGGTAATGTTTTATCTTTAAGATAGTGTGGCCATTGAACTGACTTCTTACCACTCATCAACTCTTCTACAGTATAGAGTTGAATTTTAGGATATGAATTTTCCGCAAATTCATTCGGTTTATATAATCCACTTTTGGCTGCTTCTTCTTTCATATCTTTGGTCATATGCTCTAATGATATTAGAACACCAATTGCAGCTTGATTATTTTCAACTGTACCTTTTAAATCTCTAACATCTTTTGCTCCTACATGACCACTCTTGACTGAGTAAACTATTAAATCATCTTTTTGTTTTAATTCATTCCAGAAAAATCTCTTACCATCAATACCTCTATCTTTTCCTTTTTTTATTCCTCCACCAGGTCTAGCTTTGTCCAAACCTAGTGCCCAGAGTTGAAATTGATACTCATCTTCTTTAGCAAGTTGTACAGCACCTTCATAATCCTTTGGCTCTCCAACCACTTCATACTTGGCATCTGGCCCAAGTCTATGTTTGATTAGATTTATAGCCAAATGAGTTATATCAATGCCTATCCAATTTCTTTTTAGTCTATTAGCTACTGATACTGTGGTTCCACAGCCACAGAATGGGTCAAGTACAACATCACCCTCATTTGATGAAGCTTTAATTATTCGCTCTAACAAAGCTTCTGGTTTCTGAGTTGGATATCCTAGTAATTCTTTTCTCCAACCAGATACATTTGACATTTCAGTCCACCAATCTTCTGGTATTTTTCCCAACTCATGCTTCTTCCTCATTTCTTCTTCATCTACACCCCCACCACAACCCTTAGAAAGTGTATCCAAGGTTCTAGCAGAAGTGAACTCACACTTATATGGTATTCTTAATTCAGTTTCATTGAATATCCAAGAATCTCCTTTTACATATCGGAGTATAGTATCATGTTTGCGAGGGAAATCCTTTTTAGCTGCACTCGGTCCTGTATAACACCATATTATTTCATTTCTGAAATTATCCACTCCAAACACTGCATCCATTACCACTTTAATGTAATGTCCAGCTGTCTGGTCACAATGATAGTATATAGTTCCATTAGCTTTCAATACTCTTTTCATTTCTATCAATCTAGTAGTCATCATAACTAGATAGGCTAGCATATTGGATTTACCCAGAATAGTTTGTAATCCAACTATAGTATCAGAAATCTTACCACCTATAATTTTAAGGTCTTCTAGTTCTTTTTCTACATCATCATTCCAAGTCCAAGTATCTTCAAACCCCTTAACTTGAGCTGTAGAAGATTTACCATTTGGTTCTGCAAAAATTACATTATATACTCTATTTGAGTTGAAAGGTGGGTCAAGATAGATAAGGTCAACTGATTTATCTTCTATGTACCTATCCCCTTTAAGGTCTCGACCTTTAAGTATGTCCAGACAGTCTCCATAAAACAACTTATTCTCCACTATAACACCTCTGGTGTAAATGCTCCACAACTTTCGCACCAAAACCCTTCTGATGCTATGACTATATCTCCATTGGGTTTGGTTATTATTACTTTTGCTTTTTCTGCTTGTAGTTCATCACAATTAGGACACTTTTCCATCTTTAGCAGCCTCCTTGAAATTTCCATGAAACTCTTTATCATCACATGACTTGCACGGGTCAGAAGCTATTGGTGTAGAATAAAAGTTGCATTTGTAGCATGCTACATCTTGTATAGTTGGCATATTATCACCTAATGAAACCACTCACCTCTATCTTTCATTCGCTTTATTAAAGTTAGTCCTTTTATAAAATTCATTTCAGCGGCACTATTCTTCTCACCACAATTCTTGCATACACTATCAGGGTCTATCGACAAGGCATTCTGCCCAGCCCGCCAACTATAAGGTGGAGAAACCCAACAATTCTCTGTCCCACATTTAGGGCAAATATTTTCTTTTTTCTTTTTCTCATTTTGCAAGTCCGATAATTTTTGATAACATCTATCACACAAATGGTAATCATGGTAATAAGCTGTTCCATAATGCCTGTTCTTATCTTTTATAACATTATCAATAAATTTAATAAACTCAGTATTATGTTGGTCAACAACATGATAATCTTTCATACTACTAGTATCCCAATCACATTCTCCAATGAATCGGTCGCAACCATCACAATAATAAAGCGACTTATCACTATCTCTTTGTGATTTATGTGACATTACTTCACAACCTTCATGCACACGCGTCAGGATGACCATCATACTCTTCACAATCACATTGTGAACATGCTGACACACTACTCCTATTCTCAGGAAATGTAGACCTATTGTGAGCGGCAAAGCTGTGACCACACTTTTTACACTCTATCCAACGACATCGTGGTATGTACCGAAATGTGGGTTGTCCATTAACCCTAGTCCATGGCATAAATTCACTTCCTAGTCACAACCTTTCTCGGTGTCCGCACCTTGGGCATTCCTCATAGGGATGCTCATTCACATTACCATACGTAGTCTGTGGTATCATTGGTACATTACAATATGGGCAATTCATTTTGTCACCTCCTACTAGTTATTTATACTTGTCACTCCAACTCAACTTCGTGAACCATTTTACCAACTTTTAATTTCACATTCTCCTGATAATGTTCAGCTAGAAATCTTGCTAGGTCAGATAGAAACTCCTCCTCTTTAGTAGCTCTTCGTAACGCTACTATCATTCCCCGCTTTTTCTTGTATATCCACATTATATCACCCTGACTCTAATCACCTTTCCCTGTCCGGTTGGGTCTCTTAGCTTCCCAGCTTGCACCATCGAGTGAATCTCTTTGAAGCATGTTTTAACTTGCTTCATGATTACATCCAACTCAGACTTGTTGATTATCAACTCATCATCAACAAATCCATTGAGCATCTTTTTTATGGCTCTCTTTTGACCTCTACCTATGTACTCATTGTTATATACTCCTACGAACTGGTTCGGTGGAATCACTCTCAAAAATGTAATTTTTGGATTGGCTGGATTTTTCCAATCAATGTGATACTGAAATATCCTACTTGCTTGCCCTGCATTGATTATCTTGAGTTTGACTGTGTCACCCATGTCTACTATTTTTACTTCGGGTTTTGGTAAAGTGGTGTCCATGATTACTCCTCCTCACTATCATCGAAATGAGGAGCCATGTAAGCTCCGGGTATTGATTCCTTGAAAAGATTGTACAATGACCGGTTTATAATTGCATCATTGAGTGCACTTTCAAACTTTTTTCTGTTCTCCTTATCAATTTCTTTGTTGACCTCCAGCTCAAGTTTCTTTTCCTGTAATGGAATTTCCAATGGCTTGTTCACCATCGCTAGTACATCTTGAACTATCTCCACCCTCTTTTTTAGTTTCATGTTGCTCCACTCCAAACTTCGGCATCAAAGGTTTTATAAATTTTATAGCTAATCCACTCTTGTTGACTATACTCATTCTCTGAATTTTACTCATTACTTCATTGAATGTTTTACCAGAAGCTAGTACAGTACCTCCATCTACTGTGGCTACGAACTTGCCACCATAATTCCTTTGGAGTTCATTAAAATCCATGGCCCTTCCTCACAACTGTAATATGTTGAACAACAGGAGTCAATATCTTACTTCCTTTTGGTAAGTAAAATGATTTTATTCTGTCCGGCATTGCAGGTGTGGTATATTCTATTTCTACTATTTCACCTTTCTCCACCATTTCATCTAGTATTTTGAAATACTCAGTAGAAGAAACTCCCATCACATTCAATTGAACAGCAATATTACTTGCTAAACTAACTCCTTTTATTCCATTTCCTATGTTTTCTGTTATTAATTTCTTCACTAGAGTTTTATTTACTTTCATTTCCCCAACCCCTTGCATAATTCTTTCATTGGACAGGTATCACACTTATTATGACTATCTTTAACTGTACCATGCATTTTGTATAACATCTTTATCACTGAGAGAAGTATCAACTCCATTTCTCCGAGTGTGAGATTCTTATTTTTCTTCATGAAGTTGTCTATAATTCCTGAACCTATTTTACTAATCCGGTGTACAAACTCTTCATTGTTTTCTTTATTGGATTCAGACTTGTCCATTAGTACCTTGACAAGCTTTTCATATCCACCATCATGCAGCAAGTCATAGAGTGCCCAGACACCTTCCTCACTCTGCATGGCCTTCTCCATTATTATTGCTGCAAGTTCTGGTGGAAGTTGGTTTGCCTGTATTATTTCGATTCTTGGTCCGAGTAGAGGTTTAGGAGTTCTCAGGTCTATTATTTCGAACTCATCATCTGGTAGTTTCTTTTTGTCAGGTTCGGCCATTCATTCCACCACCCTCATGAAATTTGTACACTGACATTGTGACATGAACACTTCACTATCACAGGTGTTACAAAGATTTTTGTCAAATTGAATCCCATCAACTTCTTTTATTCCTGCTCTTACATCTTTATCAGTTAGAATTTTCTTAGTTGGAGGACTGCACTTGGGACACCACCACCCAACCAACATCTTGCAGTCTACATGACCATCTAATGTCTGCTCATCTGCCACTATGTTGTGGCCATGATTTCTGAATGTATGCCCGCAAGTCTTGCATACATCGTCCGGGTATATCTTAATTTCTTCTGGCACTCACTCACCATCATCTACTGTCATATCATTTCCTAGTACATTGAGTATTATTCGTCTGGCTTG
>Ga0187878_1002581_pt1 | contig 15921 bp, 10 predicted proteins | sample June2016WEW_17_1_FD_132979 | JGI IMG/M metagenome (GOLD analysis project Ga0187878, IMG submission 132979) | Peatland microbial communities from SPRUCE experiment site at the Marcell Experimental Forest, Minnesota, USA - June2016WEW_17_150 | ecosystem: Environmental > Terrestrial > Soil >...
CCGTCGTCTTTGTAGTGGTATCATAAGAGAACTGTTTGTTGATATATGACATTACGTTATTGTAATCGGTTACAAAGGTTTGAATATTTTTTTTGATGGTGTCGGCGTCTCTTGTGACACCAAGGTTAATTGTTGTCGAGCCGTTGTCTGCTTTGAGGAGATTCAGCGTTACGCCGGGTATAACGTCATTGATGGTGTTTGTGGACTTGGTTACCGTCACACCGTCTATATTTAGGCTTGCGTCCTGACCGAGAACTATTTTGTTATCCTTCCAATGGAACAGATCGTTTGTTATGCTTATCCCCTGGGCGCCTGTTGATGTACTTGTAATGATCAACCGGTGATCAGTGGTGCTGAAGTTCAGCACGGATGCCGTAACTCCGGCATTCAGTTTATTGATATTGTCTGCCACATCGGCCAGTGTGTCTGTCGCGCTGACTGTCAGCGTCTTGCCGTTGATGACAATATCGCCGGCATAGCTGTTCCCCAACTCTGCTGTGGCGTCGGGGAAGGTATTGGAGGACAGTTTCTGTGCCGTTGCCAGCTTCACCACCTGTATGGTGTAACTATCCGGTGCAGCAGAAGTGTCTGCGGAGGCGGAGATAAGATCCTCGGCCTTGACGCTGGGATTATCGGTGGACATGACCGTCTTAAATACGTTGAAGTTGTCAGGGTCCTTAAGCCCATCCGCTGCCGTCTTCAGAGAGAGAAGTTGTGTATTGAAAGACTGCCATGCCTGGAGTTTTGCCTGATAGTCACTTTGTTGGTTCGAAACAAGAGTCACGCTTTGCTGATCAACGGCAATCAATTGATTGACTATGCTGCTCCAGTCAATTCCGCTGGAAAGACCGCTGATAAAACTGGTCCCTGTGCTGCTGCCAACATTGGTAGTAGTAGTAGCCATCCGAGAATCCTTTCTGATGCTTCCATCAAGCTTTAAATATGAGCCTTAAGCGCCCCATGTTTTATAATCATTATCGGCAAAATATTCCTAACACTTGAGTGTTTTGAAAGCTTTTATTACTTAACTTAAACGTCATTGCGAGGAGCGTAGTGACGTGGCAATCCCCTGTATTATCAATATGTTATGAGATTATCTCACTGCCTTCGCAATGATAAATCCGATATCGTGCAAAGCTCTCATATATAGAGATAGCAAAAAATCTGCCAAAAAAAGCCCCGCAATCAGGAAGGTGATTGCGGGGCGTCTGGTTAAGGGTTAGAAGATGAGATTATTTGAACAGTGAGAGAACTTGCTGTGGAGCCATATTTGCCTGGGCTAACATCGCCGTACCTGCCTGGACCAGGATCTGGTTCTTGGTGAAGTTCGTCATTTCCGAAGCCATATCCACATCGCGGATTGTCGATTGTGCAGCGGTGTAGTTCTGTATCGTGGTGGAAAGGTTGGCGTTAGCATATCCGAGTCTATTTTGCGCCGAACCGACAACGCCTTGAGCTGCGGACAGATTACTGATGGCAGTGTTGATTGTGTTGAGGAACACCCCTGCATTTGTTGCTGTTAGCATCTGATCTTTAGTAACGCCAAGAGCAGCAGATGTGACACTGTTGAGCAGGATACCGATCTTGTCATTTCCAGTATTGGTCGTACCGACCTGGAAATTGGCGGCCGTCGCGGTATGGGAGACGAGAGTTCCCGTACTAGCTCCATGGAAATTGCTATTAACAGTTACCGTTAAGCCAAGGGTAGCGAAATTAATGTCTTTAGTCGTATTTACTCCGGGGACTGTCACGCCATATACGGATTCCGAATACCGGGTGCCACCGGACAGTGTTGCACTGACAGTTATGGTGCTTACGCCTGCAGCCGTAGAGACAACGGCTACGTTGTATGTCTGATTACTGGCCATACCGGTGACAGCGCCGCGGCCGTTAGTACCAGTCCAGGTACCTGTTGAAAGCGACACTCCGAATGTACCATTCAACAGGTTCGTACCGGAGTAATTTGTTGAATTGGCGATCCGATTAATTTCGTCGATCAGTGCATTACCTTCATTGTTGATCTTTGTGAGGTTTGAAGTTCCACCGGCATTTGCAGAGGCTGCCTGCGTAGCCAGTTCTTTTAATCTTGTCAACATATTATCGATCTGATCCATAGCGCCGCCAGCAACCTGCAATAGAGCGTTTGCCTGGCTCACGTTCTGGCTTCCCACTTTGTAACTGGCTATGTCTGCGCTAAACTGCTCAGAAATGGCCAGCCCCGCCGCATCGTCAGAGGCTGAATTAATACGATAACCTGAAGAAAGTCTTGCAAGAGACTTGTTCATTGCGTCTGAGGTAATATTAAGGTTCCTCTGCGCGTTCAATGCTGCAATGTTACTTTGAATTACGAATCCCATGATTTTATCCTCCTTGATTTTTATTATTTTTTACGGGATTTTTTGGCATCCTTGCCAATTGTTTTAAAAGGTTATTATTCACAACCGGCGTTTCTCAGTTTCATATGCCGGTCACATCACTAAAACTTCTTTCACCTCCTTTCAAACTCTTTGGCCATATTATCGGTTGAAAGGTGAAAATACTTGAGAAAAAAAGACTGGTAACAGAAAGAATAAGAATCAGGGCCTGCTGCAAGGCAGCAAGGAAAGAAGCTTGGATACCTGGGTGGAAAGGTCGCTGTCGTGAATCAGGGCATCATTAATTTCGTGCAAGATGAAGGATATATCTTCAACGCTGTTAATCGTTCTATCCCTGTTCAATCGAAGCTCTTTCAGGATCAGATTGCACCAATGGATAAAATCAATGATGCGATTTTGCCTGAGTTCTATTTCACAAAGGTATAAAAGGGACTTGACTATCCCCTTCTTCAGATTGCAGACACGTTCAAAAAACAACCTGGCATTGTCGAATTGGCTGAGTTGCAGTGCTATTTCACCGAGATGAAGCCATGGCGCCGCTTCCTGGGGATTGATTTCTATGGCTTTGCTAAAAGTATCCATAGCACGGTCGAGATCATTTTGCCGCCTATAGAGGAGGCCGAGATTGCACAGGACGGAATGGTTCTGATGGTCTATTTTCATCAGGGCGTCAAGCGCCTTATTTGCCGTGGTCAGATCGTCCGAGGCCAGAGACAGGGTAGCGAGACGGTTCAGAACCATAATATCCTTACTGCCCAGCGCAAAAAGCCGCTCCAGGCATCGTTTTTCATCCTTGTTATTTTCTGTTTTGTTGTTCCATTTTGCAAGCATATACCAGACTAAAGGTTCATCAGGCGCTTCCTCCAGGGCGAGATCAAGATATTGGCGGGCTAACCTGAGATCGCCTGATCGGTCCATATGGAAGATTCCGATATTCCACCAGGACTCCCATTTATCCGTCGACACCTGATAAGCGGCCTGATAATGCTTAACCATGCTCGCATAATCTTTCAGGGTATGGTGCGCATGGCCGATAAGGAGATTGATACTCCCTCCTTCCCTTAGTGTAGAGTTGATGGTGACGCCCGTTTTCTCCGGATTATTTTCATAATAATCGCGCAGCTCTAAAAAGCGAAGTCCATAGTAGAGGACATCATTCCACTGCTTTTCCTCAGCCGCAAGCATGGCCATGGTGTAGAAGGAATCAAGATGGTCGGGGCATTTTTTTAAAGCCAGCAATGAATAATCGCGCGCTTTTTTCAAGTCTCCCAGATGAAAAAAAGATATGGCTGCGTTATGGCAGGTACATAAATAAATTGCGTCATCATTTCCCTGCTTCTCTGCCAGGTCGACGGCCAGCACGGATTCTTCTATGCATTCTCTGTGCATCCCCCGTGCAAGATAGGATGTCCCCAGATAATGGTGCGGCATGGGATCATCCGGATTTTCTTCGATTTGCTCCTTCAGGAGATTGGCTGTCCTGATGAATTTTTCCTGTGCTTTCTTTTCCTCGACATTATAACCATAGTGCATCAGCTCAATCGTAGAATGTTTGGTACAGGTCTGACCGATAACCCGGTTATGAACTATGCTTTCATAATGGATGACGCCATTATTCCGAAACAGCCGTTCAAAATTGTGCCTGGCCGTTTTCCTGCCCCCGCTGTAGGTGCTGATGATGTTTACGAAAACGGCATCCGCCATACCTGCTTCACGGACGGCTCGTCTCAACTTTTCGCCGCTGCCGGGAACCAGTTCCTCATCTCCGTCTATCTGAAAAATCCAGTCTCCAGTTGCATACTGTAGCACCTGGTTTCTTGCTTTGCTGAAACTGCCCTCCCAGGGATGAAAGTAAACCCTGTCGGTAAATTTTCGCGCGATATCGACCGTCTTATCAGTGGAACCCGTATCTACGATGATTAGCTCGTCCACAAAATCTTTTACACTTTTGAGACACTGCTCCAAAAAGGCTTCCTCATCCTTGACAATCATGCAGCAACTGATCGTCGGTTCTTTTTGAACATCTTCGTTTTTCCGTGAAATTTCCTCCAGCAAGTTATTAACCGTTTCATCAAGGGAATTTTGCCGGTGCGCTTTCTCAAGATATAAAAGGGATTTGTCCAGATTATTTTTATTGTAGAAATAAATGCCGATTGCTCTCAGCGCGACAAATGGTTCTGGTGCGGACTGGACTCCTCTTTCGAATGATTCTTGAGAGTTTATCTCCTGCCCCAGTTCAAAACAGGCAATACCAATAAGGATGTGCATATTCCATTCTTCATTCAGGGAGCAGGTCACGAGATTGCCAAAATCCCCCGGAGATGTTCTTAATAATTTAACCAGATTTAAATATTTGCGGCCATGGTCAATTACGTGTGACCATTGCTGTAAATCATAATATACGGCAGTTAATATATAATACGCATCAATATGTCTTGAAAACCTCTTAACACTTGATAGAGCGACCTCCTCAGCATTTTTTAAATCTCCCAGACGGTAGTAGCACATGGCCGCGTTGTATCGAGACCATAGGTAGATCATGTTTGCATCGTTTTTATCGTCGGAGAGCTGGATTGCCTTTAAGCTTGTCTCGAGCGCTTCCCGAAATATTTGCTGGTCCAAATAGGAACAGCTTAAATAATGATAGGTGATGGGATTGTTCGGGTCGTCTTTCAGATCCATCTTCAGAAGTGATACCGTTCTCTCAAATTTCTGCATTGACTGATACTGCTTCAAGTCGTAACCGTAGTGAATGAGGCGGATCGGATATACCTTTGCGTTTTTCATCCCGACGATACGGTTATGGACGCGGCCCTCGTAATGGATAACACCGTTATTGCGAAAAATCCTCTCGACGCTATGAATCGCTTCGCTTCGCCCATTTCGCAGTTTGCTGACAATTTGCACCATCACGCCGTCCAGACTGTGTTCCTGAATCGCCTTCCTTATAACAGGAATGTCATCCTGTACCAATTCTTCATCAGCGTCGATCTGAAAAATCCATTTTCCACGGGCATATTGCAGATAGTGGTTGCGCGCCTCGCTGAAACTGTCTTTCCAGGGCTGAAAATAGATCTTATCAGTATATTTTCGGGCGATCTCCACGGTGCGGTCGGTCGAACCCGTATCCACAACTATCAATTCATCGGCGATCTTCTTGACGCTTGCCAGGCAGTTATCGATGTACTTCTCTTCGTTTTTAACGATGAGACACACAGAAATAGTCGGATGATCTTTTTTCACTGATGTCGCTGTTGTCTTCTTATTTTTCTTCAACGTTGGTTCCTCTTTTCATGCGGCCCTTTGGGAAGCGTTTACCTTTATCTGATTTCTTCTTCATGAAACCTCGGTTTGATCAATAATATATATATATTATCAAGCAACCCCAACCACTTTAAGCATATACTTTGGTACATGAAAAGGCAGATCGTAAGGCTGCTCTTCCACATTTATGAAGCCTACCTCAATCATGGCATTAATCATTCGCTCTGCGTCCCATAGACTGCGGTGGACGTTATAGGGATTGACATCTTTTTGCACAGAACCATAGATATACTGGTTAAATAGTTGGAAATTCATTTCACCTTGCTGGAAGGCAGAAATAATCTCCTTCAGGTTAGGTACACCCACGGTAAGTTTTCCGCCAGGTTTCAGGATACGCCGCATTTCTTTCAGGATTTCCAGGACAGTAGGAATATAAAAATGCTCTAACGTACCGCAGCTCAATATTTCATCGACAGTATGTCCGGCAAAGTTTAGCCCCTTTGTAATGTCAGCCACAATATCCACATTCGGTAAAGGTCTGATATCTACATTGAGAAATCCGTTTCCATAAGGAAATTCACCCCCACAAATATCGAGTTTGACGGGACCTTCAGGTAAAGTTGCAATGCCTTGTCTTTTACTTTTTTGTTCTGACTCTATCGCCTTTGCATAATTCTGTTGCACATGATGGATAGAAAAACCTTGTATGTCCGCAGGGCGCTGAAGATGGTGGACCTTCACGGCCGTGAGTCTCAGTGATGGCTCATCCGGTGCATGGTAATCCGTCGGAGCTTCCTGCCGGATTTCCCGGAAGCCCAAACCTTGGACTATCTCTGCGAGGTTCTCAAATGTATAACCGAACAGATGATAATCCCCGGGATGTCGCTGGAGGCCAAAGATATTATTGATCCGGAATCTTTTCCCTTCCATATACTCATTGACGGTTGCATCAAAGTCCGGACACTCGATGACCAGTGTGCCGCCCTCCTCGAGAACACGATTCCATTCAAAAAGCGCTTCTAAAAAATCATGACGGGAAAGATGTTCGATCATGTGATACGTTTCGATTCTGGAAACGGTTCCTGCAGGGAAGGGAAGCCGACGGCTATCGCAAAGGAGATCAACAGCGGAAGAGGGCATAATGTCGATATTCAAAAAGCGCTCTAATCGGCGCTGACCGCACCCCAGATGAAGATTCAGGGGCTGCGGTACTGGAATTTCTTTTCTGTTATTACCTTCCAGATAACCCGTTCCTACGACAAAATTCCATTGGGCAGTGTTGCTGACTTCACTGCCATCCGGCTCACGCATGCCGCGGATAGAAAAGGTGGGGAAGAAGCCGAAAAGGAGATTTCTAAAATCATCGAGTCGCCAGGCGATCTTATGATCGGGATCGTTCAAGTGCATGACCGGAATACCGATAATAACCCTTTTTCGCGCTACACGCTTGGCTTCCAGAATCAACGGCACCGGATCTCTGAAATGTTCTATGATATGGTCAAGAACCACCGTATCGAAAGATTGATCGGGGAAAGGGAGTTCTTTTGCATTCCCCTGAACGAATCTTAGCTCCGGGTGATTTTTTATTGCTTCCTGGTATCCCCAATCCGTCAACTCTAAACCGGTCAAATCGAGCGACGGATTATGTCTTTTCATGATGGCGGTGGAATCACCATTGGCGCATCCGACATCCAGTGTGGAGCCTTCACTTTGTTCCGCGGTAACTTCTTTCAATCGTCGAATACGATCTGTGTCCAGTTTTCCTTTCACCGGCGCCCAGACCTTTTCCATATAAAAATTCTTTGCCCGCTTCTCTAAATCATCTTCATTGATTGCAGTAATGTGTCCGATGATCTTTTGGGCGACCGATTTAAAGGAATATACCTTGGCAACTGCAAACCCCAGTTTTCTTATGTGTTCTCTATAATGATTATCTGCGAAGAGATGCTGAAGAATCTGGTCTAGTTCTGCCGGTGACGTGTAGGTCAGTAAGGCTTCTCCAAAAATTTCCTTATCGTTAGTAAGAGAATCAGAGACCACAACGCCTCCTGATGCCATCACATCAAGGATTCTCGGATTGAGGAAGCCTTCCCGGCGCATATCCTCATGATGGTCGTTCAGCACCACTCTCGAAGAGGCGTACAAATCGGGAAGTTTCTGATTGTCAAAGTATACACCGCGAATACATTCCTCAGGAAGGATTCCCTCCCAGCCCTCGCCCCACACCTCGAGACGATCGATCCAGCGCTTTCCCAGGGATATGAGGTCGTGAATGATTCTTCTTCCCTTGCCTTGCTTGCCATTGGCGACAAACACAATATCATGAGATAATTCGTTGACTCCGGAAGGAGGCCGTTTGGCCGTGCCGCCGATTAAAAGCTCACCTTTTCTTCCCATAGTTCGGATCTTATCAAGGAACTGGGGGGAGAGACAGAAAATATGGTCATAGAGGGAAAGGGATTGAGGCGTGATCATATCGGGATGACTGTGTATCCATACGATATTATATGTTGGCTCTTCAATCTTATTAATCGGGATGCCGTGCAGATGGACCAGTACCTTCGGTTCCTTTCCAGAGATGACAGCGCCTTCCGCTGAAAGGGCCTCTGCCAGTTCTTTGCCGAACCAGTGATCGCCCCATCGTAGTTTTCTTGCTGGATCTTTTTCTAAAAGATCGGATGCGGAGATGATGGCGATGGGTAAACGTTTAAGTTTTTCTTTTCTGATCAGCAGGTCTTTGAGATTCTGAAGTTCCTTATCATGAGTTCCTTGTTTTAATGCGGGTATTAAGAGATCCCGCGCAACCGTTAAGTTCCCTTCATCAAGATAAAACTTGGCTACCTTTTCCACGGGATATTTCCCCGAAATTAAAGCGTCACGGAGGTCATCGATTAATCTTTTTTGGACTTCCAGGATATTTTCATTATGTCTATATTCGTGTATGAAGCTATTTAAAAACTCTTTGGCCAGACTGAACTCACCACTATGCAGGTGGCAATTTATACTAGAGATGAGTGTCTCGGGTTTGTTATCTCCGGATTTCAATACTTTTTCAAAGCTCTTTGCTGCCTCGTCATAATCGCCATTTTTTTCGTAACAAAGTGCAAGATTTTCAAGAGATTCCGCATAGTCTTCATGGATTTCCAGGGCCTTGTGAAAAAAATCTATCGCCTGCTGAACACGACCTTCCGTGAAGTGAATAACTCCCAGATTGTTTAGAGCCTCATAATTCAGAGGATCTATGGCAATAATTTGCTCAAAACAAACTTTTGCCTTACTCATATTGTGTTCATTAAAATAAAGTTCCCCTTCCTGAAATAACTTCTTTAGGTCGTTTGTCTGTAAAACTGTAGTGTTATTCATCATGGTTTAGAATGGCTAACTTTCTATATATATTTAAGAACACTGATCTTCGGTAAAACATAAAAACTGATTTTTTGCTTTACCTAAGCTAGTTCCTTATCATGCTTTCGCATTTATATATCTCAGCAGGTCATTGCCCTCCTTGAATAAAGGATTTATTTTTAAAGCCTCCTGAATGGATGCCTTAGCAAGTTTCCAATCCTTCTTTTCCGCCAGGACTCTGGCCATGTTGTAGTGCAGCCCCTCGTCACTGGGGAGAATAATGAGGGCTTTTTCGAACTCCGCTATGGCTTTATCGTAAGCGCCATCCTTCCGGAGACTAATTCCATTCCTGTTGTACGATTGAACAATAAAGGTTATCAAAATATCGTTATCTGCTATGAGTTCTTTCGCTTGGGTGTACTCACCTTTATCAATAAGCTGCATGACCGTTTGTGCCTCCATCTCAAGGTCTTTGGTAATAGTGGCAATATCTTGAATGGATATGTCATCTTTTTGACGTAAATCGGCATTGTCCCGTATCCCTTCCTCTTCAACACGGATTAATTGCTGTACAAAATCGAGACAAGTACTAAAGTCCTGGCCTTGGAATGATACTGGGCCGAATACGTCTTTGAAATTCTTGCTTTCTGAAAGTGCCTGCTTAAATGCATTTACTTCCCCCATTAATTCTTTTTCATCAGATGGCAGCATCTGTGTGCTCAGCGTCTTTTCCAGAACTGCCTTGAAAGAAATGAGACAGGAATGGATGTTCGCCTGTTTAAGGGTTTTTTTGCATTCATTTAACTGTTTAAATATTTTTGCTATTTCGTCTCTTTTGATTTCTGCTGTCATTTCTTTTCCTTCAACTTACGGATGATATGCAAAAAGCATGCAACTACATTCGATTATAGATACCTTTCACAATATCCAAATTAGAAAGCTACGTTGTTGTGCTGAAAATAAAAATAAGGTACAATGGTTGCATTGGATTATTCTGTTGCAATGGCTTCATCGCAAATACTTATAATGAGTATTATGGTTGAGTCACTCCATACCATATCAATAACAGCTGAATCTTTTTCATAACACTCTCTTAAGGTTTTCCATTTGTATGCCGATAAAAGGGTACAGTGGTTGCATGGGATTAATTCGTTGCTATCGATTCATCATAAATACTGAAAAGGATTCGTATGTCTGAGTCATTCTATTCTACCTCAGAGGTGGCGAGGTTATTCGAGATCAATAGGGTTACCATATACCGATGGGTGCAGGAAGGAGTTGTGAAGGCCTATAAGGTTGGTAAGCATCTTAAAATTCCTGTATCCGAGGTAGAGAGACTGTGGAGAGAATTTGGTTTTCCTGATGCGCCATACAGGCATTTTCCCGATACTGCGAAGAAAAACCAATCGCGTTATTCTGGTAACAATGGAGTCAAACATGAAAAACAAAAAAGATTGGTCATGGCAGCAGGAAGTGATGAGGACGATCTCAAGGTTATCCGGGAAATATTTGCCGAAACAAAGCTCGAAGAAGAGTGCACCCTGGTGATTTATATGGATACCCTTGAAGCGGCCCTCGCAATAGGAAAAGAGAAGCCAGATTTATTATTGATCAAGATAATGAAGCCCGATGGAAGCGATGTGGAGTTCGCAAGAAAAATCATAAGTAGTCATTCTGATATAAGGATCATCTTTCTGGGTGCTTCTTCCGGGGACCAAAATAAGAATGAGGGAGCCGTGTTTCCTGAAAATATATCTACTACTTTTGGAAGGGCAAAACTGCATCAAGAGATCGTTAAAGCCCTCGGATTAGATGTCAGGGGAAGAAAAGATTACACTTGTAAATAGAGCTTGTAATTGAAGAGTAAACACTGGATTGATGGACAATAATCGTAAGAAAGGGGGTGTCGGATATTTAGTCTGTAAGTCGATCAATCAGGGAAAATATGAAATTTATAAAAATAGAGATTTAGAAAATCAGTGTAAGAATTAAAGAAAGGAGAAAGAAGCAATGAAAAGATTAGCAGTGGTAATTTTGGTGGTAGGACTCTTGGTTGGAGGGGCCACATGCGCCCTGGCCAAAGGGACGGCAAAAGAAGCACAGGTGATGGTAGACAAGGCGATTGCGTATTTTCAGGCGAATGGAAAGGTAAAGGCCTTCGCGGCATTTGATGACCCCAAAGGGCAATTTGTGAAGGATGACCTATATATCTATGTGGTTGATATGAAGGGAGATATTGTATCACACGGGGCGAACAAGAAGCTGATAGGCCAGCATTTTATTGATATTAAAGACTCGAACGGAAAGCTCTTTTTCCGTGAGATTCTCGACGTAGCCAAAACGAAAGGTAGTGGCTGGGTTAATTATAATTGGACAAACCCCGTATCAAAAAAGATTGAACCGAAATCAGCATATGTCAAGAAATCCGGCGACTTTGTTTTCTGTTGCGGGATATATAAATAATTATATGAGAAATGGTCGGATGGGCAACTATGCCCATCTGACCATAAAATTTAAAAAGGGGGGATTGACGTGAAAAAAATCATCAGAAATTTGAAGATGGCAAAAAAAATGATGTTACTGCCAACAGTCGTCTTCATATTCCTATTAGCCCTTTCGTACGGAGCTTATGATGGGCTTTCGATTCAAAGGATGGTCATCGGGGACATGTATAACAACCGCTTTAAGGTATACCAGGATACCACCGATGTCATCAAGAAGGTCGGTAATATACACGCGAATATTTACAAGGTTATAAGCTGGGCAGGTGCAAACTACGAGGAGGCGAAGATAACCGCCCTTGCCAATGAGCAGAAGGCTGCTATGGAGAAGACAATCGAGCTTGTACAAAATACGTTAAAATCCAGTGTCCTCATACCGGAAGAAAAGAAACTTTTTCAAAAGACCCTCGATGACGTGATGGAGTACCAGAAACCTATGGAAGGAGTGATAACCGTTGGAGCATCCGATTTGAATGCGGCTGCGATGTTTATGGGAACAGCGGATGATAAATACCAGGTCCTTAACCAGACCCTGGAAGAGCTCCTGGCCCTTGAGAACAAGCTGAGCAAGGAGAAGTATGATTCTTCCATCAGTAAGTTCAATACGTGGATGAGTACGTTCGCGATCGTATTGGTGATAGCCATTGTCATATCGGTGTTGATCAACATTTTTATCACCAGGCTTATTACCCGGCCGATCAAAGAGGCGATTGGAGTCATCAAGAAAGTAGCCGATGGCGATCTTACCCAGGAAATCGATATTGATTCCAAGGATGAAATCGGTGACCTCGCTTCGTCTATCAATGCCATGCGTATAAAAGTGGGAGAGGCCGTAGGTCAATCGCTGTCGATTTCACAGGTTCTTTCTGAATCCTCTTCCCGGCAGGCTGCTGCACTTGAAGAGACATCCTCTTCGCTGGACGAAATGGCTTCCATGACCAGACAGAATGCAAACAATACAGCAGAAGCCAACAAGCTGATGGCGGCGGCAAAGCAGGCTATTGAAAAGGCAAATGCTTCCATGACTGACCTGACCAGATCGATGAGGGAAATTGCTACAGCAAGCGAACAAACGCAAAAGATCATCAAGAGTATCGATGAAGTTGCCTTCCAAACGAACCTGTTGGCTTTGAATGCGGCAGTGGAAGCCGCCCGTGCCGGTGAGGCAGGGGCAGGTTTTGCGGTCGTTGCCGATGAGGTCAGGAATCTGGCTATGCGGGCTACAGATTCCGCTAAGAATACAGCTGCCTTGATTGAGGACATTGTGAAGAAGGTCAAAGGAGGGGAGTCTCTCGTTACCATTACAAATGAGGTTTTTAGTGAAGTTACGGCCAGCTCGACCAAGGTTGTTGAATTAATGGGGGAGATAGCCGCTGCATCTCAGGAACAATCTCAGGGAATTGATCAGGTAAACAGGGCAATGGCCGAAATGAGCCAGGTGACCCAGCAGAATGCAGCCAGTGCGGAAGAATTGTCTGCCACCATGGCAATGTTCAAGGTAGAAGATCACCAGGGGCAGGGCTTGGTTGCGGACTTATCCTCTAAAAAAAGTGTAAAAAAGCTGCTGCCTGCTCAACATCATCAGGCAGGTCCTGAAAAGATTCTTCCCTTGGAGGAAGACGACTTTGTCTGATGTGAGGAGAGATGATGCTAGCGTCTCATGAGTGGTGGCACATCTGGTAGGTTAAACATAGGTGGTTTGGTTGGATAATGCACCCCTTTCGCAGATGGGGAGGGGGATATTGTGGAGAGAAATTAGGACTATGAGGAGGTTATGAGTTATGCCGGAGGCATCAGGAGAGACAAAGGAAAGCATAATGTCCCAGACAATGGAGAAAGGGCAACACAGGGAAGGGAAATACCTCACCTTTGGTCTTGGTAGTGAAGAGTACGGGTTAGAGATCCTTAAGGTGAAGGAAATCATCGGTATTATGAATATTACCTATGTACCCAAGACTCCAAAGTACGTGAAGGGTGTCATTAATTTGAGAGGAAAGGTTATTCCTGTCATCGATCTTCGTTTGAAGTTCGGCATGGATGTCATGGAATATAATGACAGAACCTGCATCATTGTTGTCGATATTGCGGATAAGACAGGGAAAAAGACCATTATGGGTATAGTTGTAGATTCTGTTTCCGAGGTACTGAATATTAAAGGTGAGGAAATAGAAGATACTCCGACATTTGGTGTAAGATTAGATACGGACTATATCCTGGGCATGGCCAAAGTAAAAGGAGCGGTCAAGATACTTCTAGATATTGATAAGGTGTTGACGACAGATGTTGTCGTGGCTGAATCCATAGTGCATTAAAATGTTGGTTTTTTTGATGCACATAAATACCTGGTCTAGCTTGAACTCTAATAGAGATTTGCTTTAACGCCATGTCGTCTATTGAACTGAAAGATGTTGATTTTGAGAGAATAAGCCGTTTTGTTTACGATCTCTGCGGCATCCACTTGCATGAAGGAAAGAAAGAACTTGTTAAAGCACGTTTGGGTAAAAGGCTGAGAGAAGGAAATTTCAAGTCTTTCTCTCAATATTATCAGTACGTGACAACGCAAGAGGGGGCAGACGAGCTGATCACAATGATTGACTCTCTCTCTACAAATTTGACAAGTTTTTTCAGGGAAGTGGAACATTTTAAAAAACTTAAGGAGATAGTGCCGGTGATGGCAGGAATGTCGGGGAAAGGTCGTCTACCGAGGTTGAGAATATGGTGCGCCGGGTGTTCGACAGGTGAGGAACCTTATTCGATTGCCATGACACTGAGAGAAATATTTAGCAACAATCAGGTTGATATCAATATAATGGCATCGGATATATCTACGCGAGTGCTAAGCACCGCTGTAAAGGGTATATATCCTGAGGAAAAAGTCGGGAACATTTCTCCCACTCTCTTGAAAAAATATTTTCAGGTAGGCCAAGGTGACTGGAAGGGAAACTATCGGGTTAAAAAGGAAATACAGGGAATGATTGATTTCATACGGTTCAACCTCATGGAGTCACTCCAGAATAATGATCCATTTGACATCATATTCTGCAGAAATGTGATGATATATTTCGATAAGGCAACACAGGGAAATATGGTGAATAAATTTTATGGATATCTGAAAGAGGGCGGGTATTTATTTGTAGGGCGTTCCGAAAGCCTGACAGGTTTGAATCATCAATTTAAATATGTAGAACCGAGCGTCTATCGGAAATAATATGAGTGAGATTGTTGTCGGGATTTCAGATCTTAAGGTTAGCAATAATATAAGTGATATTTTAGTTACATATGCGCTTGGCTCATGCATAGGTGTAACTGTTTATGACCCTGTTGCCAAAGTAGGGGGACTTTTGCATTTTATGCTTCCGGAATCATCACTTGATCCCAAAAAGGCAGGCGAAAATCCGGCTATGTTTGCAGATACGGGGATCCCTCTTTTATTTAAGTCCTGTTATAAATTTGGTGCGGATAAAAAGCGCATGATCGTCAAAGTTGCCGGTGGGGCGAGCATACTTGACGATGCGAATTTTTTCCGGATAGGCCAGAAGAACATCACCGCCACGAAAAAATTATTTTGGAAAAACAATGTATTAATTAACGGCGAAGATACGGGGAGCAATTACAATCGGACAGTATACATACATATCTCAACAGGTAAGGTCCTTCTAAAAACTGCCCATAATGGGATGAGGGAGTTGGCATGATCTGTGACGAAATCTTGAAATCTATAAAAAATATTCCGGCCTTTCCGGCAGCGGCATTGAAAGTCATGTCCTTAATTGATGATCCCGATTTCTCTATAGGGGATGTTGTAGATGTTATTAAGTATGATCAGGCAATTGCCGCTAACATACTCAGGATTTGTAATTCCGCGTATTTTGGTCTTAGTTACAAGGTCGAAACAGTACGCGATGCCGTAATGCGCCTCGGGCAGCAAAATGTCATCCGAGCTGTCGAGGCTGCTGGCGTGTCAACATTTTACAAGAAAGCAAAGGGATATGGCCTGGATGCAAACAAACTTTGGGAGCATTCTGTGGGTGTTGCCCTGATGTCCCAGATATTGTCTAGAAGAATTTTTAAACGTGAAGATGCCAGACTTTATACGACAGCCCTTCTCCATGACATCGGAAAAGTTATTATGGGTGAGTTTGTAGATAGATCGTTTATGAAAATCTATGACATCGTTTCTCATGAGGGGATTTCTTTTCTTGAGGCGGAGGGAAAGGTTGTCGGTATCGACCATGCGGAACTGGGTGGGAAGATAGCTTCTCAGTGGAATTTTCCCGCAGATATGCGGGAGGCGATTGTTTACCACCATAGGCCTGATTTGATGCCGGATGGGGATAATAATAATGCCTGGATCATTTATCTTGCCGATCAGGCCTGTATCATGATGGGAATTGGTTTGGGAAATGATGGACTTGCGTACAAGGGATTATCTGAGG
>Ga0187878_1002582_pt1 | contig 15921 bp, 15 predicted proteins | sample June2016WEW_17_1_FD_132979 | JGI IMG/M metagenome (GOLD analysis project Ga0187878, IMG submission 132979) | Peatland microbial communities from SPRUCE experiment site at the Marcell Experimental Forest, Minnesota, USA - June2016WEW_17_150 | ecosystem: Environmental > Terrestrial > Soil >...
AATGGGGCCGCGATCAATTGATCGCGGAAACGTCCTGGAAATGCTGGCCATGACGGATGCGCAACTGGCGCTTCAATGGGGCCGCGATCAATTGATCGCGGAAACGACGCGCCTCGGCGAATTTGTACCGCTGCCAACCCTGCTTCAATGGGGCCGCGATCAATTGATCGCGGAAACAAGTTCCACCAGGAGCATTCAGACTTAATATAAATGGCTTCAATGGGGCCGCGATCAATTGATCGCGGAAACATCGACCGAGACGGCGACAAGCCCAGGATTCAGCACGGCTTCAATGGGGCCGCGATCAATTGATCGCGGAAACTTGGTAATATCTATGACACGAACGCCCGCATAGTTGCTTCAATGGGGCCGCGATCAATTGATCGCGGAAACATGGATCGTAGGGAGTCCAAGAGTTATGGATAGCCCCCGCTTCAATGGGGCCGCGATCAATTGATCGCGGAAACTCCCATAATATCGTTGCGTTCCTCTGGATTCCGCCGTGCTTCAATGGGGCCGCGATCAATTGATCGCGGAAACGACAGCGGCTGTGTTCAACGCAACCGGAAGGCTGATGCTTCAATGGGGCCGCGATCAATTGATCGCGGAAACGTGGGATTCAAAGGCCAGATCCGGCAACGGACACTCGCTTCAATGGGGCCGCGATCAATTGATCGCGGAAACCAACCGGGTCAAGGAGGACAAGATGGCGTTCATCCAGCTTCAATGGGGCCGCGATCAATTGATCGCGGAAACCCCTGCGCGAGGACAAACTTGCAATGATCGAGAGTTTGCTTCAATGGGGCCGCGATCAATTGATCGCGGAAACGTGGCCGACAGCGGGCGATTCATGCAGGCGATCAAGCTTCAATGGGGCCGCGATCAATTGATCGCGGAAACGCGATGAATAAACTCCGCCGCCTCTTCGCGCGTCTCGCTTCAATGGGGCCGCGATCAATTGATCGCGGAAACCGCGGCCATGGCTCGGATCAAGGCGCTCGGCCTCGAGCTTCAATGGGGCCGCGATCAATTGATCGCGGAAACGGGATAAGGCTTGCCATGTTCGGGTATTGTTTGAGACGCTTCAATGGGGCCGCGATCAATTGATCGCGGAAACCACCGCGGGCACTTTCTCGAGGTTCGCCCGACGTCGGGCTTCAATGGGGCCGCGATCAATTGATCGCGGAAACGTGTTATATTGCCCCGCGCCATCGCCAGGCCACAAAGCTTCAATGGGGCCGCGATCAATTGATCGCGGAAACGGGGGTCCTGACCATCCAATTGAGCCATCCCTGCCGGGCTTCAATGGGGCCGCGATCAATTGATCGCGGAAACCACAGGGGCGCGTCGACCACGAACTTGCCATCTACAAGCTTCAATGGGGCCGCGATCAATTGATCGCGGAAACGGGACTTGTATCTTTGCAATCCGATCTTACGGATTTGCTTCAATGGGGCCGCGATCAATTGATCGCGGAAACAGCGTCTCCTCCAAACCTCGAATTGTCAAGGATCTGCGCTCTGGGTTTCGAGCACGGCCTGCGAGCGAAGCCGAAATCTGCCGCCAGACCTGTCATGGCTCGCATAGGCCTTTGAATCTCCATATAAATCCGGGGCGCGAGCACCCGCGCCACTTTTCTCAGCACCCTGCCGCTCGCAGCGCGGATCAGCGAGTCACAAAGACGGGATAGGTGCCGATCTCATTTTGCAGAAACCGGGCAAGCAGGCGCGCCTGGATCTCCAGTAGTCGCCGGTAGCTTACACGATAATCGAAGATCGGATGCGTCACCATGCTGTCCATCCGCAGCTCGTAAGCCTGAAGCAACCCCTTCCGCCCCGCGGCGGTGAGCGAGACCGCCGGTCCCGCCGCCACAAAATCCTTAGGCCGGACCATGCGGTTGTTGATCGCGCTGAGGACCACGGACTCGCCGATCAGCGGCCGGAACGGCTCCATAAGATCCAGCGCCAGAGCCGGGCGGCCGAAGCGCGGCTGATGGTAAAAACCCATCATCGGGTCAAAACCCACGGCGTAACAGGCAATGGTGCAATCCTTCGCCAGCAGGCTGTAGACGAACGACAGCAGCGCGTTGACGGCGTCGCGCGGCGGTCGGCGGTTTCTCTGGGAAAAATCGAACTTGAACTGCTTCGGGACATCCGCGTCTTCCTCCGCTTTGATCATGCCGGCGAAATCGCCGAAATAGAGGCGCGCCGCATTCCCCTCGATGCCCAGCAGCTCGCCGATATTCTGCGCCTCTTCGGCCCTTTCCGCCATCGTTTTCATCTGCTGGAGAGTGATCGCCTTGGGCTCGACGTGATTCCTCTGAAGCATGATCCTCTGATTTCGAATCTTGCCCGCCACCAGTTTGCGGGCCAGCGACAGCACGAACCATTCTTCCTCCGCGAGGCGGTACTGGGCCTTGCGCAGGAAGACGTTTTTCGTATTGAGCCCCGTGGTGATGCCGTAAAACCAGCCACCCTGCGAGAAGTAGCAGACCGGAACGTCGCCATAGCAAAGGCTCTGAACGGCCTGCGTCGAAAGCTGAATGTTGCCCATCAAGTTGAGCTGCGAGATCTCGCCGATCCTGATTTCCTGTTTGAGGGCTTCCTTCTCGCGCACCTGAAGCACTTCGCCGGACTTCCCGACGCGCAGTCCCTGTGTGTTCAGGTACGCGGGCCGGAGATCATCCCTGGGTGCGATTAGCCTGCGCATGGGGAGCGCATCCTGCCTGCGAGCCGTTGTCCGCGGGCCGTCACTGAACAGGGGAAGCTGGATCGCGTCCTCCGACCGCTCGCGAGCAGACAGCCCGATCGTTTCGTCCGGCAGGCAGATGCCGGCCAGCGAGCACCCCTGGCACTTGGGCGAATCCTCCAGGGGCGATGGAATCTGTCCGGCGGCCGCCACTGCGCGCGCCTCGCCGATGAGGCGCACCGTCTCCGCCGTCAACGTGTCATCGAAGGCGACGCGTACCCTCTGCTTCGTTTTGAAGTAATAAACCAGGCCCTCTTCGCAGCGGTACCCGTTGTCTCGCAGGACCAACCCCTGCGCCGCAAGCTGAATCTTGTCGGTGGGCCAAAGTTCGATGCCGTGGTCCGTCTCCCGGGGATCGCCGTGCTTGTAATCGACCGGTGTGACGGCGCCGGCGGCGGCTTCGACCAGGTCCATGCGCGCAATCACGCCGTGGCGGTCGCTCGAAAGTGTGACCGACCGCGAGCGGAGCGTGTCGTCTCCAAGATCCTCCGGGGCAGGCAGCCCCGTCGCCTTCTCGTCCACGCGCCGGTGCTGGAACTTGCCCTCTATGGTGTCGGTGCTCTCCTGAAATATGCCGTCCACCCATTCGTAGAAGAACAGCCGCGGGCAGTAGACGAACTCGTTGAGCATGCGCGCCGGCAGGTAATCAGGCAAAGCCGACCGGCTGCTTTCCTCCCGCTCTGCAGGCGATTTCATGGCGTCACACCACGATACAGGGGCTGTCGATGGCGGTATATGGCTTGCCAAGCGCGGTGATCACCCGATCGCCGCGCCCTTCCGCCGGGCCGAGGTTCACGAACAGCACCTGATCTTCCTTGTGATCGATGATCTCGTTAAGGTCTGCGCGGCATTTCGCCAGATCCATCGGCGTCATTTGACACTCGAATACCGAATACTGGAGATGATCCCCATAAGCTCTCATTTTCTTGAACACCATGCGCAGCCGCTTTTCGTCGCAGATGTCGTAGCAAACCAGGTAGCTCATGCGCATACAACACTTATCGGCGCTTTTCGCGCTCTGAATTGCATTCTCTAGCCGGATTTGCTCGGGCCGAGTTCCTCGAAGGCATGAAACGACCCCATTCCCGCGCGCTCACCGAGCATGGATGATCTCTCCTGCCCAAAGCCGGCGGAGGAACTCCTGCCAGGGGAGGATTTCGATTCCCTCTTCGGTTTTCCTCGAGCGCGGAGTGCGGCACACGAGAATGGACCGCTTCAATCGAGTTTCCTCCCGGAGCGCCCTGAGCCCCCGCATATGATCCAGCGAGGGACGCTCCGTCGACTTGGCTTCCACGGCGACGGCGCCGTCGGCGAGGACGAAGTCCACTTCGAATCCCGAAGCCGTTCGCCAGTATGCGACCGGGTAGTGAAGCCCCGAATAGCTGGCATGGCAGCGGAGTTCCATGAAGATGAAATGCTCGAAGGCGGCCCCGAATTCGAAGGAGCCGGGCAGCAGCTCGCCCCGCCGCGCCAGTTCATTTGCGACGCCGACATCAAAGAAGTAGAAGCGCGGCGATTCAATCACGCGCCGCTTCGGGCGCTTGCGGAAGGCCGGCACCCATGTGCCCAACAGGGTATCCGTGAGGATCTCGAAATAACCTCGCACACCCGGCGCGGACACCCCGACGTCTCGCGCGACTGCCGCATAGTTTACGATCTGGCCGTTACAGAGCGCCGCAGCGTCGAGAAAGCGCTGGAAACTCGGCAGGTTGCGCACCAATGATTCCGCGTAAATCTCTTCCCGCAGGTAGTCACCGACGTAAGAGCGGAGCAGCAAGCGAGGATCCTCGGCAAGGTAATGCGCGGGCAGCAGGCCGTGATTCAACGCGCGCTCCAGGGACAGCTCGGGAAGCTCCGCGCTCGTCAGGGGCATCAGCTCGAGGCGGATGGCGCGCCCCCCGAGAAGATTTCCCCCGCCGCGCTTGAGCTTGCGCGCGCTGGATCCTGAGAGTATGAACCTCAGGCCGCGATTCACAATCAGCCAGTGAACTTCGTCGAGGAGTTCCGGGATTTTCTGGACTTCGTCGATAATGATGGGTTCCTTCTGCGTCGCGCGGCTCAATCCGGCGGCCTCGCATTCCTGCCGCAGCACTCCCGGATCCTGGAGCAGCCGCCGGTACTCGGAAGACAGCAGGAGGTCGTAATAAGGGGCGCGGGGAAACAGGGCTTTCAGCAGCGTGCTTTTCCCGGTCTGGCGCGGCCCCCAGAGAAAGCAGCTTTGGCGCTTGGCACCCGACAAATCTATCTTTCTTATAATCATGTTAAAGAAAATGATAGTTTTCGATTATCATAACCCCGGACAGGGATTAAATCCAGAATTCTTCGACTTATGCAGCAATGACCCCGGAATGCTTGGAGCGCCGGATATCTTTGGTGAGGAGCAGGGCGCGGGCCGCCAGGGACGGCATCTCGATCTATAACCGGCTTTCGATTTCGCGCAGCACGCGCAGCAGGTCTGGGGCATTGGCGGGGCTCACACCGCTTTCCGTTCCAGAGTGCTTGTGATGGGGAAAGCCGGGAAGGTCTGCATAATGCGGTGTGTCGTCGTAACGGAAGATCAGTACAGAATCGGCCTTTTGGTAATGATAGCTGTACATCGCCCGCACCGGCTCGAATTCCAGATCCACGAGCTCCCGATAGAACAGAAGAGAGCCATCCAGAAACCGAACTTCGCCGCGGATCAGTCCCAGTCTCGGGCCGCGTTTATCGAGTTCAATGTCGTATGACTGCACATAAGGGGAGAGTCCAACAGCGGCCAGTTGCGATTGGTAGTACTCTTCAATCGACAATGCTGGACTCCTCAATGGATGCGCATTTCCGTTCGAGCAGTTGAAGCATGCCGATCTCCATGCGCCATTCGGTGACGGAGGGATTTTCCTGGAGCTCTCCAGCCCTCAGCCTCTTCTCGAACTCCATCGAGCTCATCCCGAACCGCCTTTCAAACTCGGCCAATCGGGCCCGGGTTTTTTCAATCGATGCCTGGAGAAGTTTTTTTTCCCTCTCCAATGCAGACTCGACCAGCCCCTTGAGCGAGTCTTTGTCTGATGTCTTGATTACAAGTTGCTGGGTCATCGTTTTTCCTTATTGTTAATCGGGACATTGAAATGCAAGACCCGCGATTATTGTACGCCATCTGGTTCAGCCATGTCGCTGGGACAATGGCGATACCGCAAGGTGAGAGGTTTTTGGCATCGTCATTCACCTGTTCCCCCGATTCGGAGCCTGCAAACCAGGGCGGCACGTCGGCGCACAAGACCGCAAGTTTATGGACGAACGACTCAAGGCTGACTCACTGGTGATGCTGATCCGAGCCGCCTACTCGGCCGACCGCTGCAGCAGGTCGCTGAGTTCCTTGACAAACTCGCGCGCCGCGCGTCTCGCGAAGCAGCCACTCGGCAAACTCCCGTTCGAATCCACGCAGCCGCTCCGACGTTCCCGCATTATCTGGCCCGCGAAGCCTAAATTTCCCTGCACTCGACAGAACAAAGTGCTGCTCATCACGCGGCCACCCGAGCGCCCGCAGCGTCTGAAGCGCCGCAGCCTCCGCAAGCATGGATCTAGAAAAACCGCGCCCGCAATCGCCGCGCCTGCCCCCCACCGACATCGGCCACATCGAACAGGTAGTTCTGAATCCCCGAAATATCCCCAAGAACGATTATCGGTGTAGATCCCCCAGATGCGGAACAAACAGGCCCAGTCCGAAGTGTGACGAATGCCCCAGGCAAATTGGCCCCCGCACTGGATGGGGGAAAGTGATTCGAACCTTGCAGCCGAGGCGAAAAACGGTGGAACGTTCTGAACTTCTTCGTTTTCTCTCCGTGTAGCTCTCATGAACCAGAACCCAGTGAGCACCGTTGGTGTCGTCCATCGGTATGACAGCAACAGGCTCAGGGAACTGCGACTTCCGGAGCAACTTGACTATGAGTCGCTCGGTCGTTTCTCCCGGTCGCGCGCGTCCATTAGCCCGGAACCTTCGCCGGTTTCCGGGCACCACAAACGGAGTGGCACTGACCCAGCTTGTCGACTCGGCGTCGAATCCAGATGGCGGTGGCGTTTCGAACGGCAGAGGAACAAGCCGCACAGTCCAATCCGCGCTACCTGTTTCCCACGAGTAGGGGCGCTCTGAGGCAGAAAGCAAAGCATTGAGTTCTGCTGCTAAAAAGGGCGTGTTTCGCCAGCAGATTAATCGTGTGGGGAGTCCGTTGACATCCGGCCAAAGCGCAAAGTGGGCGTGCCGGTGACCCTCCAAGGCTCGTCCTTCTGCGTCTTTGCCGCTGAGAAAACCGATTTCATTTCGTTGAAGGCTCGTGAGGTCGCGATAGGCAGCCTTAACATTCCCCGTCACGCGTCTAGCATACAGTCGGAGCACGCGCCCGCGAAAACGCTCCGTGATTTTTACCCAAAGCTCTGGCGGCGGATACACGCGCCCGCCCAGCGCGAATTGAATCACGGTCAATTTGTCGGGGAAATCGAACATGGGAGACTCCGTTGGCCGAAATGCCGGGCATTGCGGAACCTGCGCATAGTACCAAGAGGTGCCAGGGGGGATGCGGCGTCTGGCAATCAACTTGTCGTCGGTGGCGGCCAGGAGCACAGCAATGTCAAGGTCTACTCCAGGATTCGCTACTAATACCGGCACGCCCCGGTCGCTTGAAGCCAGAAGAGTGCAGTTGACCGCGACATCCTCGGCCACATCGCTTATCCCGAACTGGCAGAAGCTCTCGGAACGGCCAAAGTAAAGCACGCGGCTGAGCAATTCGCGCAGTAGGATCTCTTGAGTTCCATTCAGCCGGAGGGAGGGCCAGATCCAATAGATAGGCTCGCCACGTGGGATGGCTCGGTAATTGTCCAGGACCAGTGACCGGACTGCTTTCTTTACCTCTGGAATCTCCTTCTTCTTTGAGAATTTGATTTCGGATGGCTGGTACTGCCTCCACGGCAGTCCCTTCAGCGTCAGTGTGGGGATGAAAAACCCCGGTACTTCAGCTGCCAGGACTCTGAGTAGTTCATCACGCGCCTGTCGATCCTCATCTCCAGTCTCGCGGCTGTATTGGATCCATCTGGCTGCCAGTGCGCGAAGGAGCCGCCATGGGGAGGGCGGCCATTCACCATATGGATCTTCAAACGGATTCTGGTTCCAGCGCGTCGCGTGGAACCGCCCCAACGGAAAATATTGCTCAATGATCAGGGACATTGGCTAGTCCTCCGATTCCTCTTCGCCTGCTTTTTCCTCCGTTGAAGGAGTAGCTTCTTGCTCTTCTCTTTCGGGCTTGAACAGTTCGCTCGCCGGGTAGTAAACGCGCGCGATGGGGTCACTGGGAAAGTGGCATGCGCGAATAGACGCTTGCATATCTACTGAGGGCAATTGTGCCTCAAAGCCCGCCCTCGGCTCGGTGGATAGCACGAGGCTCTCGCACTTGAGCTGACATCCGCTCCGATAGCGGAATGGGCGAGCCAGCAGCTGTGCTATTTTCCAGATCGCGAGATCCAGGAGCAGCCTTTTTTGTGGATTGTTGAGACCATGCTCGTTCCGACCATACGATCGAAGTAGCGCAAGGTCGATGATGAACGTTGCCCTGATCTCCCGGGCCGTCTCCTCATCGACCGCAAAGATAGGCTGTCCCGATGTTGTCTTGCCCAGGCGGTCAAATTTCACCCCAGAGCGACCCACGCGGTCAGCGCCAAACGCCTCAAGATGGGCCGTTAAAAGGCGGCTAATCTTGATCTGTTCCTTGGCGAACATTACGCCATGCACTAGTGAGTTAGGGTCATATTGTAAGATAGTCTCGTAGATTGACCACCAAGTTTCAGGAGGGATGAAGTATGTCTTATCCTTTTTAACTTCGATGATCTCAAATTGGCGTCGCAGGCGATGGCGGAAGGTCTCTGCGGAAGGCTGCCCGTCTTCAATCAGCTTTCCGTCGAGAAAGTAATCGGACGCGATTCGGTGTCCTTCGGTCAAGCTGGTTACGACAATTCGATCTTTGTGTTCATTCGAACCCTCGCGGTCTGTCACGCAAAGTACATGTGGAAGGCCAACCAGGTCCGGATGCAAGCCGACATCCGAGGCGCCCGCGAAACAGACGGTCTCCAGGTGATTAGCCATGCTGGCCGGGCTGTCCACAATGCACACTTTTTCTGTCCTCCCGTCGTCACGAGGAGCGTCGTATATCACATGGCCAACTTCCGGGAATCCGGCGGGCTGAAACCTGTTCAGATTCGCGATAGGCGCAAGCTGTGCTGTCACGATCAAGCATATTGGGCCGGTTGTTTCGAGCCACTGGCTTTGCGGTTCTTGTTCCGGATTAGATTCAGGCATTTAAGGCCTCCTTCAAGATGGGTTGTTTTTTGATGGTTGAAACCATCGAACCAAGAGTTGTTCAACATCGAGATCATGCATTGGTACGAGAAGCGCGACGGCAAGGTTCTCAGTGGTTGTGCGCAGATCCACTGGCGGAACCACGATGGCTCGCCCCCATGCCAAGTAACGGTTGCGAGCCAGCTGCACGGCCTCGTCTATGGCACCATGGCGGACAAGATGCAAAATTCGCAGCGCGAGTCCCGCGTGAGGAAGGACCCTGTCCGGATTTTTTTCCCAAATCCGCAGCGCCCGAGGGTGAAAGAGTGGACGCAGTAACGCATGCAGTAGCCACGCTCCATCAGCAGGAGAATGGGGTCCGGATTGGATCCGCTTACTGTGATTCGGGATTCTCCAGTCGATTAATGACAGCGCTGGCAGCCAGTGGGCGATCAGTTCGAGATCGAGACTGGGATCCCCGCGCAACAGCCTATAGACCAATGCAGCCGGGCATCGACGGGTTGCGTCTAGCGGGATAGGATCCATTGTATCTGCATCAATGAGACGGCGCTGCAGGACCTGGGTCATCGCTTGCCCGGGATCTCCGCTGTTCCAAACTGACCGTTGCGGTCGAGCCTTTGGGAAGAGAATGCCTCGCCCATTTTTCACAACATCCACACCAAATACGTTCACCAGGAAGGGATGATCGCTTCCTGCTCCAATCGAGGCAATGGAACGCGCGATTATTATCTCAGGCTGCGTTATCCCAGGCCAGGCGCGCGCGAACCACCCCGCTCTCAGCAACGGCAATGGGATACATCGGTCGCGCAAGTTCTTGTTTCGATCTATGCGGGCTTGTGCGGCAGCCAGAAGCAACAAAAGCTCGCGCCATCTCTCTGGCTCCGACGGGCTTTCAGCGATTTTCACAATGGCAGCTTCAATCGGTCCACGAAGGCCAACAAACTTGCCCTTTTGCTTGGAATCGCGCGGCTCATAAGGCAGCTTGTCCAGCCAGCCCGATGCAATGAGTTGCATCAGTAACTGCGCTTCGGTTGCCGTTTCAACCTGCATAGTGGCCGACCGGCTCGACGAAACCGTTATATGCCCGCGCGGTATCGCTTCGTAGACCTGTGAGCTAGTTGTTTGCCGCAGCTCGTACCGGACGAACTCGGCTACGCCGGCGTCTACGCCAGCTGCTCGGGCCGCAATGGCGAACTCATGGGGCGCCTTTGCCGCCCGCCCACCCAACCGAGCCATCCCTCGTTGAAGTAGTGCAACTACTTCAATAAATGTGGCCGGCTGATACCATAGTGGCGCCCAAAACTCTGCCTTCGACAAGCCAATGCAACCATCATTGGCTGGCTGTAATGGATCGCAGGTAAAGGGGAAGGCCGCGTACGGTCGAGCCTTCGCACCCAGGCGTTTGGCTACGTCGCCAGCAAGCAAAAATGCGCCTTCAAGGGCGAATAGCACCGACCAGGGCGACAGGCGACCCTCGCGGTACCACTCTTGCCCGCTGTTATAAGTCTTGTTGGCGAAAACAAACCAGGTTCCGGCGCTTTGCAGATCTGGAAGCGGAATAGTAGCTTCGCCGGTGAGCGTCGCATGGAGCCACTTTTCACGCTGTGGATCGGATAAGAGCTTCGCAGCGTCTTTCTGGAGTTTGGCCAGATCTCGCTTGCCGACGTTACCACCTGTTCCGAGGACGGGATTGAAGCGATTTCGCCCAGTTCCAACGATGTGCGCATCCAGCAGCCGGACTTCTTTCAAACTGCGTCGGTTCCGTTCCGCCCATATCGCTGAGGAAGCCTTGGCCTTTGTGTCCTTCTTTTGAGCTCCAACCCACCAGCGTTCATAGGGTGTAGGCTCCCAGCGATTCTGCAAGAGATCCACAACGCGATTTAGCATTTCTTCGCTTGAAGTTGTTTCCCCGAGCAGCACAAAATGTCCGTCACGCCAGCAGCCACGCAGGCCTGGCCACCCATGTGCGACAGCTGACAAAAGGCCAAGACCGCATAGATAATTGCCAAGGCTGTCGGTGTTAATGCCGTGACAGTCGAAAGCCGCAAGTCTTTGAATCATCGCTTTGCCTCCTTTCCCGGCCACTTGCTGGCCCGCGAGTCAGCTGCCCTAAGCAAGGCTTCAAGATATGCCAAACCAAATGGCCCGAGGCAACATGGCTCACCCTCTCTGACGGCGTTCATTTCCTGTGGGGAGTCGTCTCCTGTTTGCCCTAACAAATCGCTTACTACGGCCACCCAAGACGGAGTTGCAGGGGTAAATGATGAGCCCTCAGAGTCCCAAGTGCCGGCGCTACCTATCAATCTGGCTGTAAACGAAAGCTTTGTCACTTCCGAGAAATAACCTGGCAGAACAGGCAACGATTCACCAGTATTAAGCCCGAAAACCTCGTCACCCCTGTCAATGCTGCGAAGCACAGTGCGAACCTTTCCGTGATGACTGGCGATCAGATAGATCGCAAGGGCCGTGAGCTCGGGTTGGCCACTTATCCAGTTGTCCCACGCCGCAAGTGCGCTGGCCGCCTCATGACGTAGCCAGGGCCGGAAGGATGTTTTCAGCGCCGCGCTTGAAAGCTCGCGGACCTGCTTCGAGATACGACGGTCGGTCCAAGCCCAACTGATATCCGGGAACTTTGCCCAGAGACGTGAATCTTCGCCCGGTGGATGCAAACGTTTCGCGACCTGGCAGGCGATTTCGTGTAGACAGGATTGTTTGGGATCACTCAATATGCGTTGGACCTTCTCTTGAACAGTGGCAACATATTTACTCAATGCATGCTGCCATCGGTCGAGCGACTTGCCCCGGTCATGCCAGCGTGCAGCGGTGGCTAGTGCGATCGCTTCCGGCTTGCCGCTTATTCCAAGGGCGCTTGCGATGTCGCCCGTTACGCGCTCCACATCGGCGAGGTGTGAGGGCAACGTAACCCAATCAGTCTGGGTCGACAACTCTTCGAATAAACTTTCAGGGGGCATGGCCTCTGCCCCCGGAAAATCGCCTGAATCCTCCATTCCACGGAGTGTGGGCTTGTCCGCGGGATCGCCGGTCCAACCTATTTCGTCCGAATAGCCTCCCCTAAATTGGGCTAGCATTAACGTCATGCCGGCATGCACGTCTGCCGCGCGCCTCTTCTCCCACCGCCCCTTTTCGAAGTTCCACTCCCAGGCATATCCCTTGTTTCCAAGAAACTTGCGCAGCTCGTAAAATGGCACGGAACAGAGCTCTTCCCGCCGAGGGACTGGTTCGTCATCGAGTGGATTCTCGTTCGTGGCCACTTCACGCCAAAAAACTTGCACGTCCACGTTCCGGTCCTGATCACGCACAAAATGAAACACGTTTGTGAAACCGCCAGCAAGGTCGGGTTCTGTCGAAAACAATCCAAAAAGATCGGGAGGACGAATAACAACCTCTGGCTCGAATGCGAGTGCCTCTCTGCCCGCCGCTGATTCACAGACCGCGTCAAGAGCGTCACGATAGGACTCGCCCTCCATTATTCGATCGACCACCTGTTCGATGAGCTTCCTGCCACTTTCGAGTTTATCCTTGTCATAAGGACCAACCCGTTTTGAGTTAGGGGCCTTGCCGTCGTTTTCTCCTTTCAGGTCTGATTTTGGCATCCAGAACTTCGCGCTTGCCTCAGGCTGCATGCCCTCACGGTTCAGCCTCCCCAAACGCTGAATCAGCGAGGCCCACGGAGCGATTTCACTCCAGAGCCGGGCTCCCGAAAGATCGAATCCGGCTTCCACAACTTGAGTTGAAACGAGAATCATGCCTGGGTGGCCTGAGACGATTCCAGTCTTCTTATCCTGTTTGGATATGAATCGCTCGATGCGGTCGAATTTCCCGGTGCGATCAATTGGGCGATAGCGGCTATGGAGAAGTACCAGGTCCGGAAATGCGACTCTGACCTTCCGGGTGCTGGTGGATCTCCCGATGGTCTCTTTGAGGTCCTCGAAAACCGCTCGGGCATCTTTGACCGTGTTGAGAACAATGAGTGAGATGCGCCCAGGCGAATGCAAATCGAGCATGCCCAGACCGTTCTTGGTTGTGGATTTGGGCTGACCTTTGAGCAGCAGTACAGACTTTGGAGCGTCTAAGCGTTGTTTCACGGCGGGTTGAGCATGGTCGTAGTCGCTTAAGCGAAGCCGGTTTGGATCAGGCAGGTTTAGGTCCTCTCTTTCCCTGGTCCGAAGAATGTTGGCACCGAGTGTCGCTGACATCCACAGGCTGCGAGAGGTGCGATATGGCGGCCACAATTTCTTGCGGAAGGCATCGAGCTGGGCCGTGGTTGCCAGACCGCTGCCCATGATTTGAACTTCATCGAAAATCCAAAGGCAGTCGTTGTTGAGCAAGCCGAACTGAACCGGCCAGCGAAAACGGCTCATCGCATAGCCGCGGTTCAGAGCCCGGGAGAGGAGCATATCCTGCGTGCCGATCAGGATCGCGTCCCGCTCCGGATACATGTCCCAATCCCGATCGACGTCACCGCCCATGAGCATGTGAACGCGGATCTTCTCCGGATCGTCGTCGCCAAACCATGGGTCATAGGGACGATCTGGGGCCTCGCCTCTACGGCCCCCGAGCAGGCCAAGGTTGTCCAGCCACGAAACGGCGCAGGCGTGAGTCTGCTCCACCAGCACACGCATGGGGAGGCAATAAACAAGGCGCCGCGGCGTTTGGGCTTGGATTTCCTTTCCGGCGAAACGTCTCCGCCACAACCATGCAAGGATTGCGCCTGCTGTTTTTCCCAATCCCGTTGGAATGTCCAGCAACTCGGGCATAGCATCGGCGGTCGCCAACTCTTTCTGATAGGGATAGGGATCGTGCGTTGTCGCCTGCCTGAAGAACTCACCAAATTCCATCCGGTTGCCTCTCTTTCCTCTTCAAGAGACCGCATATCAGCATGCGTCACAATCTGATGTTCTCACTTGCCGATACTTAGGTCATGCGATTTACGTTTCTCTATGCAATCCCAGTTTGTAAAGATCAGCTGGTGTTAGACCCGACCGGCGCCAAAACCGTCAAACTCGCTTGGGCTCTCATGCCGGCAGGATGCTCATCTGCTTTGTAACAGGCGAATGTGACATCCCAGGTCAATCGCGAATAATTAGTTTTTGGCCAGTCTTGCTTCATAATAGTGCTGCCTCGATTAGACCTTGGATTTTTCATCCGCTGGAAACCAGAAAATGGAGATCCGACGACACCCAATGCTCCAATATCCGGCGCTCTGTGAGACATCCGCAAATCGCTGCTCCTGTTCCAGCCGCTGGCAGGGCTGGGGCTTGGGGGCGACGCTGAAATGCCGCTTGAGGCGGCCTTGCGTTTGGCATATTCTGCTCCCATGCGAAGCGTTGAAGATATCGAGGCGGAAATCGAAAAACTTCCACCTGAGCAAATCGAACGCCTTGCCGAATGGCTGGCGGAATATCGGGCGCGTGTCTGGGATAGCCGGATCGCTGAAGATGCAGGGCCGGGCGGCCCTCTACGCCGCTTTATCGACCAGGCCAAGTCCGACTTCAAAGCCAGCAAAACCCGTCGCCTGCCGTGACCAGCCACGCGAACGGGACCTTCTGGGAAGCCTATCGAGGCCTCGCGCCGCAAATTCGAACTCTCGCCCGCAAACAGTATCGGCTTTGGCGCAAAGATCCCTTTCACCCCTCCCTTCATTTCAAGAAAGTCGCAGACGACACGTGGTCCGTACGGATCGGCAGAAACCACCGCAAGCTGGGGAAACGCTCATCTGGTTTTGGATCGGCAATCATGCTGGCTACCAACGTCTCATCAGGTCCTGAATCCCGTCCAATATCCGATATCCCGGAAGCAACAACCTGCCAAACAGCATGCTTTGCAGCTTGTCCGGTAATTGTCGGGGTGTGCCCCGACTTCTTCCGAAGCGGCAAATTGTCAATGGAGTTTCGTTCCATGTCACGACTCCCGCAACAGATCTCCAAACTGTTCTTCGTCGCATCCCGGACCTCCGCATGGCCTTCGGCTCTGTCGGTCCCAGGGCATTTCGCTTTCGGCGTGCGGTTTCACGCCTGCCGGCGACCACCCGTTCATCCTATGCCTCGACAGTGACAGATCAGGTCACTCACCCATAAAAATCTTTTCCGCTTCAATTCGGACCGCGGCGCGTAGCGAATCCGGGCTCACGACTCGCACGCCGCCGCCGAAGCTCAGGATCCAGCCGAGGAGTTCGCGGGTGTCGGCGACGCGCAGGGTCATCGATAGGGTGCCGTTCTTGCCTACCGTGAGCTGCTGGCTGGCGTGCCACTGGCGGTCTTTTATCCAGGCGGCGGTGGCGCGGCCGAATAGCAGCTCGACCGCTATAGGTTGGCCGCGCATCACTACCAGTGCGTCCTGCACGTAGGCCTCGAGGTCGAAGCCCAGGGGCATCTGGTATGGGTGAGTTGTGATCGTGAGCGAACGGATGCGGTCCACGGCAAACATACGGACGCTGCGGCGCAGGTGGCAGTGGCCGACCAGATATTACAGAGCCGCGGGTGGTCGACCGCATCCTGCGCCATCGGGAAAGCGAGCGCTGCCAGGCGAAGGATCCTTTCGAACCCCGCGCTCCGCCGAGCGCCCACACCCGCTCTCGGCAATAATGTCCAGCGTCGCAGGGAAGCCATCCGGATGCCGGCCAGGCGCCCGTTCGGCCGGGGTGTGATCGAGAACCTGCGCAAGGTTGAACGGCCAACGCGGAACTCGGGGCAGGCGGCGAATTGCCGGGCTTTCTGCCGCTCGGAAACCGATTTCGGCCCGGCAATTCGCCGCCTGCCCCGAGTTCTCCCCGGATTTCCTTCCTTTCCTCCCCGATTTCCCCTTGTGCTCCCGGATAGAAACGCCTATAAGTG
>Ga0187878_1002584_pt1 | contig 15902 bp, 13 predicted proteins | sample June2016WEW_17_1_FD_132979 | JGI IMG/M metagenome (GOLD analysis project Ga0187878, IMG submission 132979) | Peatland microbial communities from SPRUCE experiment site at the Marcell Experimental Forest, Minnesota, USA - June2016WEW_17_150 | ecosystem: Environmental > Terrestrial > Soil >...
AGAGGCAGCTTGCCCAGTGATTTTCCGAGGGAGGCAAACTCGATGGAAGGCGATTTTTGGATTACGAGCGATCGGCCCGGAAAGAACACCTCGCGGCGGTCATAGGCGAAGTTGGTCGAGAAGCTGTCAAAGTCACGCGTCGCATAGACAATAGCCTGTTCCTCAGGGATCGTTGCCGAGCGAAAACCGTCTGCGAAGACCTGCCGGAAAGCGAAGTTCGTCGTGATGTTGACGTTGGCAGCTGCACGGAAGCCATTTTCGAATTGCGTTTCTCCATCTATTAGAAGATGAGCGCCACCTTGATCCAGCCTATCATTGACCCCATAGGCTTCGACATGAAGGTCGGTCTGCTCATTGGGACGTGCGTTGAAGATTCCCCCCATCCCAAAGCCGCGTTTGCTGAAGTAGTCGCCATACGTAGTCAATTCCGCGCTTGTGCCAAGAGTCTGGTAGTACCCGAGGCGGAATTGCCTCCCCTTGGTGGTCGAGTTTCCAGCGTGGGGAGGCATGAAACCGCTGCTGCGCTTTTTTTCTTCCAGTGGAACGACCAGGTATGGAAAATAGAATAGAGGCACGCCCCGTACTTTGAACAGCACCCCGTGGAGGCGAGCGGTCTGATCCAGATGGATATTGGCGGTCCCAACGCTAAATTGCCATTTGGGACGTTTTTCCTGGCAAGATGTCAATGCGCCTTGATCCAGGCTGTAGGTGTCGCGGCCGGTTTTGAGCACTGTCCTGCCCTGGACATAGAATTCTTCATCTGTGTAGCCTGTCGCGTCAAAGAACTTAGCTGTCTGCGTGCTGAGATCAAACTCGGAGCGGGAGCAATCGAACCATGCCTTTTTCTGGCTAAAGTGAGTTCGGCCCGAGGTCGTGCCTTTGCGCGTGGCGTGGTTGTACTCGGCCCCGTCGCAAGTGATCACCATATCCTGAAACGTGATGCGGACGTGTCCGGTGGCATGGTAGGTGTCGCCGACCGAGTCCATGTAGTCGGAAGCGATGGTCAACTTGCCATCACGATACGGGATTTCCGCGACGGACTGATTGAACACTTGAGCTGGGGATTGGGTTTGGGCGTATCCAGCTCCGGGCGTCGCCGCGCCCGCTCCGATAATCATCCAAAATCCCAAAAAGAGAGGGGAACAGTGTCTCGACACTCGAATTCCTTGAGTCATTCAAGAATAACACAGACGGTAGGGCAATAAGTGAGGAAGCAGCACACCCGACGCTCCGAAGCATTGATTGCGCGCGCCATTCTGAATCCCCACTAAATAGAGAAGATTAAGTTACCAGGAGACAGGGCGCCCTTCAATCCGTTTTTTGGAAGTGGCTTCTGTGCGATTCATACACTGCAAACAAAAAGCAGACGCGAATAACACGGCGCGGCAATGCCACAACCAAATCAAACGCCAAGACCACAAGATGCCAAAAAAACAATCCGGAATCCTGGCGTCTTGGAGTTATGGCGACTTGGCAGCCAAAAGCCCTTTCCAAGAAGGAAAGGGTTTGCATGTAAGTAGTACGGCGCAGCCGCATGGCCGTGGTATGCTGTCTGCTCCATGGGAACCCAAATGACACACATTCTTCAGAGCTCGCACCGATGATTATTGAAACTTCTGCTCCAACGCGGGTTGATCTTGCGGGTGGGACCATCGACATCTGGCCGCTCTACCTTTTCCACGAACGTGCCGTGACCGTGAACCTTGCTGTGGATCTGGCTGCGCATTGCAAAGTAGTGCTCCGGAGCGATGGGAGATTCATACTGCGCTCGATCGACACCGGGGAAGCGGCTGAGTTTGACGGGCTGGCCCCGCTGCGAACCACGCCTACGCTCAAGCTGCTTGCGCGGCTCATCTACTTTTTCAGCCCCGGCTCCGGCCTCGAGATGGTGACCGATTGTACTGCGCCGCCAGGGTCGGGACTGGCTGGGTCCTCTGCGCTCAACATCGCCATCTGCTCCGCGTTGAATCAACTGGCCGGATCGAGATTTAGCCAGAAGGATCTGATCCGGATTGCGCGAAACGTGGAAGCGCAGGTGATCGAAGTCCCCACCGGCGAGCAGGACTACTACCCCGCAGCTTACGGAGGCCTGCAAGCCATCCACTTTTCGCCGAGCGGAGTGCAACGTGAGGTGATCCGCGTCGACCTGGATCGCCTCTCCCAGCGTCTGATTCTGGTCTATTCGGGTCGGCAGCGCAATTCAGGCATTAACAACTGGGACGTTATGAAGCGCCATATCGACGGCGACCCGATCGTTTATCGGGCTTTCGAAGGAATTATAGCTGCTGCCAATCGAACCCTGGATGCCCTGCGCCGCGGCGCCTTTGACGAAATCGATGATGCCCTGGCTGAGGAATGGACCAATCGCAGGCGGCTCAGCGCGGGCATTACTACTCCTGAGATTGACGAAATCGTGGCTCTGGCAACCTCCTTCGGAGCGCGCTCTGCCAAAGTATGCGGCGCAGGAGGCGGGGGGTGCGTGGTGCTGAGCGTGCCGGAGGGTCGGCGGCAGGAGATTCAAGACAAGCTCCGGGAACGTCGTGTGCAGGTTATCGATTATCGGATCGCCCGGCAGGGCGTGTGCCTGAGCGCGGAGTCGCCCGGTGTTGCCTGAGCGCAATCGATACGCGCGAAACTCGGACTCGGATTTGCCGGATTGTTCAGGAGCGTGAGGCGAGTTTCACGGTGCTTTGCAGAGACCGCCATGATTTGCCTGGCGCATTGTCGCCCTCGATCCGATAGGCTAGAATTCTAGAATTACTGTTCTGAGTTTTCGATTCGAGCTCATAACCCAGGAGGAGTCAACATGCCTATAAGAGTCGCCATCAACGGTTTTGGCAGGATTGGCCGCAATCTGATCCGCTGCTCATTTAAGAACCCAGAGGTCGAATATGTGGCTGTGAACGACCTCACCATCCCCGAAGTACTTGCTCACCTGCTCAAATACGACAGCGTTCTGGGCCGATTCGACTGTTCAGTCGAGGTCAAAGACGGGAGCATGGTCATCGGCGGCAAGGCGATAAAGGTGTTCAGCGAGAAGGATCCCGCAAAGCTCACCTGGAGCGATCTGGGAGCCCAGATTGTGGTCGAATCCACGGGGCTATTCACAGATGCCGAAAAGGCCAGGGCCCACCTCAAGGGTACCGTGGAGAAGGTCATTATCTCAGCACCCGGCAAGAACGTGGACGCAACTTTCTGCATGGGGGTTAACATCGATACTTACGATCCGGCTAAGCATCACATTATCTCCAACGCCTCATGCACAACCAACTGCCTCGCGCCGGTGGCCAAAGTTCTCGATGAGAAGTTCGGTATCGAATCGGGCTTCATGACGACCGTGCACAGCTACACGAATGATCAAAACCTGCTCGACCTTCAACACCGCGACCTGCGGCGCGCTCGCGCGGCGGCTCTCAACCTCGTGCCCAGCTCGACCGGTGCCGCCAAGGCGATTGGTCTGGTCCTTCCCAACCTCGCCGGCCGTCTGGACGGAATCGCCATTCGCGTTCCGACCCCCAATGTTTCGCTTGTCGACCTGGTCGTGTTGGCACGTTCGAAGGCAACGAAGGAAGATGTAAACGCGACCTTCAAGGCAGCTTCCGAAGGCGCACTCAAAGGGATCCTCGGCTATTCTGATGAGCCGCTGGTCTCCTCCGATTATATGCGTAGCCCCTTTTCCTCGATTGTTGATTCCCTGGAGACCAAGGTTAACGGCAGCCTGATCAAAACCCTTGCTTGGTACGACAACGAGTGGGGTTACTCCATGCGCCTATTTGACCTGATCTGTTACGTCGGCAAACGCCTGGCCTAACGAATGTGATGAGTCATGAGTACCAGGAAACTCATCGCCTATTACTCCAATGTGAGGGGGGCAGCACATCGTGGGAAAACTGACGATTACTGATCTGGATCTGAAGGGAAAACGCGTCTTCATGCGCGTCGATTTCAACGTTCCAATCAAGGATTCGCGCGTCGGCGACGATTTGCGCATCCGTGCTTCTCTCCCTTCGATCCGTTACGCAGTGGATCATGGTGCGGTCTTGATCCTGGCCTCGCACCTCGGGCGCCCCAAGGGCGGACCCAACCCGGCCTATAGTCTAGCTCCGGTTGCCAAGCGGCTCTCAGAATTGTTGGGCAAGGAAGTGAAGTTCGTACCGGATTGCGTTGGTCCACTGGTCGAGAATGCCGTGGCCGGCGCGCATCCCGGTGATGTGATCCTGTTGGAGAATCTACGCTTCTACAAGGAAGAAGAAGCCAACGATCCCCACTTCGCGAAAAAGCTGGGGTTGCTGGCACCTCTTTACATAGACGATGCTTTTGGCAGTGCCCACCGTGCCCACGCATCCACAGAGGGCATTACTCATTTCGTCGAAAAGGCGGCCGCCGGCTTTCTGATGGAAAAGGAGCTGCGTTACCTGGGCGGCGCACTTGAGCATCCTGAACGCCCCTTTGTCGCTATCATGGGCGGCGTCAAGATCTCCGACAAGATCGAGGTGATTGAGAATCTCCTGGGCAAGGTCGATCGTTTGCTGATCGGCGGCGCCATGACGTTCACCTTTCTGAAGAGCCAGGGAAAAGCGATTGGCAAGTCGCTTTGTGAGGAAGACAAACTTGGTTTGGCGCGCGATCTGCTCACTCGTGCTTCGGTGGGTGGAGCCTCGAAAATTGTGCTGCCGGTCGATGTCGTGGTAAGCACCAATATGGAGGATGCCGCCTCGGCGCAACAGGTGCCGGCAGACCGGATCCCTGAAGGCGAAATGGGCCTGGACATCGGGCCGAAGACCGTGGAGCTGTATACTGGCATAATCCGTTCCGCCAAGACGATTGTGTGGAACGGCCCCATGGGCGTATTCGAAAAAGATGCCTTCGCCGCCGGCACCATGGCGATCGCAGAAGCGATAGCTGAATCCAAAGCGGTCTCTATTGTCGGGGGTGGTGATTCGGCTGCCGCGGTTGCCAAGGCGGGCGTTGAGGATCGAATCACGCACATCTCAACCGGCGGAGGCGCCTCCCTTGAGTTCCTCGCCGGCCGGATCCTGCCGGGAGTTGCTGCGCTTACCGACAAAGGTGAATGACGAAGCAGCAATGAGTAGTAAGTCAGGGATGGTGCTTGGTCCACCCATCACTTCTTACTAAGGAGATCTCATGAGAGTTCCGGTGATCGCGGGTAACTGGAAGATGCACAAGACGCTGGCCGAAGCGCGTGAGCTGAGCCGTGCCATCCGCGACGGGGCCGCGACCGCCACACACTGCCAGATCGCGCTGGCTCCGCCCTGTACGGCGCTCGCGGCAGTTGCCGAGGTAATCCGTGGAACGCCGCTGGTCCTTGCCGGGCAAAATGTGTTCTGGGAGCAGACAGGGGCATATACGGGCGAGATCAGCATCCCGATGCTGGAAGACATCGGCTGCGGCATGGTTATTATCGGGCATTCGGAACGGCGCCAATATTTCGGTGAAACCGATCAGACGGTCAATCGCAGGCTGCGTGCCGCCGTAAGATCATCGCTCACGCCGATCGTCTGTGTGGGCGAAACGCTGGTACAGCGGGAAGCTGGAAGCTATCACGAAACAATTTGTCAACAACTTGCCGGCGGACTCGATGGCTTGACACACCAGGACCTCTTGCGTATGATTCTCGCCTACGAGCCGGTCTGGGCGATCGGAACGGGCCGTACTGCTTCGCCCGAAATTGCCGAGGAGGTCCATCGTGGCATCCGTGGCTGGCTTGCTGAGAGGTTCGGTGACGAGACGGCCCGGCAGGTTCGCATTTTATACGGCGGCAGCATCAAACCCGAGAACATCTCCGACTTGATGCATCAGCCGGACATTGACGGTGGGCTGGTTGGTGGGGCTTGCCTTGAAGCGAAAAGCTTCCTGCGCATCATCCACTACTGATCTTTGCCGACCGGCGGAAGGCAGGTAACTACACGTAATGTTACTCTACTATGCAATTGTAGCGCTGCATGTGCTGGTTTGCTTTATTCTGATTCTCGTCGTGCTCTTGCAATCCGGCAAGGGTGCGGACCTGGCGGGAGCTTTTGGGGGTGGAGGTACACAGACTGCCTTTGGCAGCCGGGGGCCGGCATCTTTTCTTTCCAAAGCGACCACCATCGCAGCCGTATTGTTTATGCTTACGAGCATTCTGCTCTCAGGCGTGAGCACAGGCAGCATAAACAAATCAATTATGGATAGTACGAAAGGTACTGCAACGCCGATAACGCGAGTGCCTGCTGCCCCTGTTCCAAGAACCAATGTCAAGATGCTGACTCCGGAGGAGATCAAGAAACAGCAGGCAGAGGCCGAGTCGAAGCAGAAGCAGGCTGCAGCCAAAACTGCTGAGCAACCAGCCGCCGCGCCGGTTGGCAAACAAGCCCCGGCTGCGGTAAAAAAGTAGTTCCTCTTTAGCGGCCCCTCGTCCCTTTTCAGGTGTTGCCGCTCCGTTGTAGTTTAGTTCCTATGCCGAAGTGGTGGAACTGGCAGACACGCCATCTTGAGGGGGTGGTGGGGAAACCCGTGGGGGTTCGAGTCCCCCCTTCGGCACCAGCTGAAATTCGGCATAATTTTGGTAACAGACACCGAATTCCGGATGTGAATCTCGATTACCCGCCTCGATTTCCGATGGCATCGGAGCCTGCCGCCGAGTTTCGCAGTCGCTGAGTTTCACAGTGTTCGTTTTTGCGACAGCGTTGTCCCATAACCGGCCATCCCACAGCCAACTTGACTTGGCTGGAACGCCCATTTCTAGATAAAACATGGATATTGGAGCAGTTGCTCCAATTGGCACGGCAATTGCTAATCTGAACGTGGAGGTACCCATGGATATCCCTCGTAAGTCTCAGGCACGCAAACGCCGCATTCTTCGTACCCTATACGTAATCCTCTTCCTGGGCTTGGCTGCGGGGATTACGCTGGCTTTGAGGAACCTGAAACCGGCGCCGCCGAGTGTCGAACGCGCAACCGTATGGGTCGAAATGGTCAAGCGCGGCAACATAAAGCGCGAAGTGCGGGGCCCGGGGACGCTGGTTCCTGAGGTGATACATTGGGTTGCTGCTCAGGCCAGCGGACGCGTGGAGCGCAGACTGGTCCAGCCGGGCGTGTTCGTGAAGCCCGACACTATTTTGATGGAGCTCAGCAATCCACAGCTGGAACAAGAGGTGCTGACCGCACAATCGGATTGGAAGTCTTCAGAAAGCAATTTTGCCGATTTCAAAGTCCAGCTGGAAGTCGATGCGCTGAACAGGGAAGCTAACCTCGCCAAAACTCAATCGGACTACGACACGGCAAAGTTGAAAGCTGAGGCCCAGGATAACCTGGCCAAGTATGGTCTGACGACTGATCTGGATGTGCGTCAAGCTAAAGTAACAGCGAATAATCTGGCCGACCAGATCGAGCTTCAAAAAACGCTCAGGGAAAAAAACAAGGAGTCGATTGCCGCTCAGCTGGCCATCAAGCAAAGGGAGATTGATAAGCTGCGCGCGGTCTATGAACTGAAACGGAGCGAACTAGACCAGCTCAAGGTAAGAGCGGGTTTTGCCGGGGTGCTGCAGGAGGTGAAAATAGAGGAGGGCAAGCAGGTCAGCGTCGGTTTGGAACTGGCTCGAGTTGCCAATCCCGCAAAGCTCAAAGCCGAGCTCAAGATCATGGAAACGCAAGCCAAGGACGTTCAAATAGGACAGGTTGCTTCCATCGATACTCGCAACGGCCTCATCGCCGGCCATGTCATCCGAAAAGATCCCACCGTGCTCACCGGAACCGTCACCGTAGATGTCGCCCTGGAGGGGGAACTTCCAAAAGGTGCCATCCCCGACCTGAGTGTTGACGGAACCATCGAACTTGAACGCCTAAATAACGTAGTATATGTTGAGCGTCCGACGCAAGGCCAGGAGGGGAGCACCATTGGACTTTTCAAACTGACGCCTGACGGCAAGGAGGCGAACCGCGTTCAGGTCAAAATCGGCCGGGTTTCCGTGAGCACGGTTGAAATTCTCGGCGGTCTCAACCCTGGCGATCAGGTGATTCTCTCCGACATGTCTACCTATGATGCTTTTGATCGTATCCGATTGAACTGAGAACACTGGAGCATGCCTTCCAAGCCTCTTGTAGCGCGTTTGGGGACGGCCGCGGCTTCGGGCAATTTCAAACTGCAAGTGTCGGCAGCTCAAGGATGATAACGCGCTGTTGGCGAAGGAGATATGATGACTGAAACAGATAATTCCCTCATTCACCTCGAAGGTGTCAAGAAGATCTTTTTCACTGAGGAAGTTGAGACTCATGCTCTGGCCGGCATTCATCTGGATATCCGAAAAGGCGAGTATGTGTGCATCTCCGGTCCTTCAGGCTGCGGGAAGTCAACGCTGCTGTCGATCCTCGGCCTCCTAGATTCTCCCACCGATGGAGTCTATCAACTCGACAACAAGCCGGTGGAAAAGCTCAATGCTTCCGAGCGCGCGCGCATTCGCAACCGGCAGATCGGCTTTGTCTTCCAGAGCTTCAATCTGATCGGTGATCTCACCGTCTTCGAGAACGTCGAGCTGCCGCTGACCTATCGCGGCATGAAATCCTCAGAACGAAAGATCCGCGCCAACGAGGCACTGGAGAAGGTGGAAATGGCTCATCGTGCGAAGCATCTTCCCAGCCAGCTGTCGGGCGGCCAACAGCAGCGCGTTGCTGTGGCCAGGGCGCTGGTTGGCAGCCCCTTGATCCTTCTGGCTGACGAGCCTACGGGGAATCTCGACTCCAAGAACGGAGAAGCTGTGATGGAGTTGATGAGCAATCTCCATAAAGAGGGCGCGACCATATGCATGGTCACCCATGATCCGCGTTATGCGCTGCATGCAGAGCGCACGATTCACCTTTTCGATGGCCTCGTGGTGGAAGAAGAGCACGTCGCCGATTTGTCCTGATTCCAACTGATCCAGGATTGCGGATTTCATCCCCAATCCAAACCAGGAATCAAAGGCTCGATTCCTGTGTTTCCTTGACTGGAACCAAGAGGAGCGGCCGCTTGGTTTGCGCCTGGACTCTAGCCGCCACGCTGTTGGTCCAGAAGGCTTCGTTTCCGGCCTTGCCGTGGGTGGCGAGCACCACCATGCCGGCATCGAGAGTCTCGGCAACCTCCGCGATCATGGGTGCCGTGTCGCCGTGATGGAGTTCGGCTGAGGTTGGCACGCCCGCCCTTTGAAGCCGGGTCACCTGCTGTACCAGGTAGGATTTGAGATCCGTTTCCGCAAGCTCGAGCATTGCCTGAGTTGTGCCAGGCATGAATCTTCCCATGGTGGCGTCACGCCCGGCCAGTGTGCCCATGGTGGGCATGACGGACAACAGCTGCAACCGGGCCCCGATAGCTCGGGCGAGCTCGAGCGCCACCTCGAGTCCCTGTTCGTGAGCTTGCTCCCCGTCGACGGGTACCAGAAGTGTCTTGATTGAAAAGGACGAATCATGCCCGTACCCATCGGGGCGTATCAGCAGTACTGGTGTATGGCCGGAGGCTACAACCTGCTGCGCGATGCTGCCGATGATGATCCGCTTGAGGCCGCCGCGTCCGTGCGTGCACATGACGATCAGATCCGGGGCGAGCTCGGCCTGATGGGCTACGATGGACCGCACGACATTGTCCTTGCCCGCGGCGTGCACATGGCAGTCAACCACCGATTCCGGCGAACCAGCTAACGCGCTGATGCCATCCAAGTAGGCTTCAGCCTCCTCCCGGCTTCTCAGATGTCGCTCACCATGGATTGTAGGGGGCGCGTCCTCTTCGACTACGTGGACCAGCGTCACTCTAGCCCCGAGCGCACCGGCGAGAAATTTGGCTGCCGGCAGCGCGGTTTCTGCCAGCTTGGAACCATCCAGAGGAACCAGGATGTGTAGAAACATGCGTTAGCTCCGAAATGCAGTTAGATACAAAAGAAGAAGGTTCAGTGCCATGACCAGCCCCGCGACCGCCCAGGCGGCCAGAGTAGTCGTCCGGCGATTTACCAAATCGCCCATCAGATCGCGCCGCTGCGAAAAGAGAATGAGTGGAACCAGGGCGAAAGGCAGACCGAAGCTCAGAATTACCTGGCTGATCACCAGCGTTCTGGTTGGGTCGAGACCAATCGAGATCACGATCATTGACGGCAGGATGGTCACCAGGCGTCGCACCCAAATGGGGATGCGGCGCTTAATGAATCCCTGCATGATCACTTGCCCGGCCATTGTTCCGACCGTGGTAGATGCGAGCCCCGAGGCAAGAAGCGAGACCGCGAAGATCCAACCCGCGGCCCGCCCCAGAAGGGGCTGTAGCGTGAGATAGGCATCTTCGAGCGATCCCACCCGGCTGAGACCAAAGCGATGAAATGTGCCCGCCGCCATCACCAACATGGCAGCATTGGCGAATCCCGCGACGCTCATGGCAATGCTGACATCGGCAACCTCGAATGCCAGGAGACGCCGCCGCTGTTTCGGGTCATGCACCCGGATCCGGCCTTGGGTAAGCGAGGAGTGCAGAAAGATCACGTGCGGCATGATGGTGGCACCCAAAATGCCGGTTGCCAGCAGGACGCTTTCCGTTCCGGCGAACTGCGGAATAAAAGCATGGTAGGCCACGGCATGCCAGTCAGGCCTGTAAAGCAAGGTTTCCAGCATGTAGCACAGCGCGATCACACCCAGCATGCCGCTGATCACGGCCTCCAGGGGCCGAAATCCACGGGCCTGCAGCGCCAGAACGAGGAATGTGACCAGGATCGTCGGGATGCCCGCGAGCCAGAGCGGCATGCCGAACAGAAGGCTAAAACCCAGCGCGGCTCCGATGAATTCGGCGAGATCGGTCGCCATGGCGACCAGTTCCATGACGACCCACATCGTCCATACCAGGGACCGCCGGAATTGAAGGCGACACAGCTCTCCCAGGTTGTGGCCGGTAGCGATGCCGAGCTTAGCCGAGAGTGTCTGGACCAGGATGGCCATAAGGTTGCTGGCAACGACTACCCACAGCAACGTGTACCCGAATTTTGCACCGCCATCGATGTTGGTGGCAAAATTTCCTGGATCGACGTAGGCGATGCTGGCAATAAATGCAGGGCCGAGAAATGGCCAAAGACGGGCAAGCCCGCGCCTGCGGCTCTCTCCGGAGAGGACTGCCCTGGCCCTTGTGACTGTCGTCACGTCACCATCTTTTACATAAGTCTCGGTTTCTGAAGGTTCCATAAGATGGCCCCGCACGGGCGCCGATCATTCAGGCCGCGTCAGCCACCCGGCACATGCTATCGCCTGATCGGACGCTCCGACGCCTGCGTCCAGGCATTGCCTATTATTGTAAAGCTTGGGGGAGCGAATAGCGATCCCTGGCTTTCTGCCCGTGTACTTAACCCGCATTATTCATGAAGCTTCTACTGCGGCCGCAGTAGAAGCTTCATGAATAATGCGGGTTAAACAGGTGTGAATTCTTTGATGTTTTTGCCGATAAATAAGCATCAGAGGCAAATCCTGATGAGTGCTGTGAGGCTTGCCTGCTGAGGGCGGCAGTCGTGCATCTGTTCTTGGGGGTATCCTCACTTCTGCCTGTGGGGGACCCAAAGCGCCGCCGGGCAACCTGAGCTACGAACTCGGAAGTCTTACGAAAACGCGCCTGCCTATGGTCGACCCGGCGCGTTTGGAGTGGAGGTAAGAAACATGGGCAGCGATGACCGGAAAGCTGAGGAGTTCAAAAACGAAGGCGACACCTATGAGGCGACCGTTTTGGAGTTTCTCGATAAGGAGATCGCCGGTTCAACCAATTCCACGGATGATCCTGTGGTTCAGCGAAACGATGTGGACCTGCTGGTAGACAGCCTTCTCAAAGAGTCCATCACTGTTTCCGACGCGATGGCGGCCGGCCAGGATCCCGGGCTCGACGATTTGGATCGTCTGTTCTCAAATATTTTTGGCAATCAGAAGGAAGTCCTGCAGGGCGAAGCAAAGGACGCACGGCCGCAACTGGATCCGCGTTGCAGCACGACACTCAGCGAGATTGACTCGGTGGAAAAAGGGAGCGCAAATCTCCGGCCGGTGGAGAACGCTCCGAAGCAACAAGCTTCAGACATGCCTCGAAGCAAGGTTGCTTGGTTGCGGGAGACAGCTCCGACTGAGACAGTTCAAAGTTCACCCCAGTTGCCGCTAGTACAGGAAACACACCCTAAGTCGCCGAATCCTGACCGTGTCGTCGCGACCGCCGAAACGAGCGCGAGGGATCAAATATCGGTATTCTCTATTCCGGAGCGAAGGCCGCCCTGGAACATGCAGATGCTGGCGGTTGCCATTGCATTCCTCTGCTTGCTGGCAGCAACTGGAATCGTCTATTTTGCAGGTTCCAAAAGCTCCGCACCGGCAATGATTCAAAAGCCGGGTCCCGCGATGCCGCAAACCATCCACGCCAGGGAAGGAACCGCACTACCCACCCAAGATTCGCCGAATCCAGGAACGGAAGCCAATCATACTCATGAACAGAAAGCTCCTTCCGCTGCCAGTGCCGGCACTCCGCCAGTTTCTAATGCCGGCAACAGCCTCGATACCGCGGCCCCGCGCAGAGGGGGGAAACCTGCTATGACTGATTCGACGGCTTCTCCGGTCAATTCGAGTCCTGGCGCCGCGGTAGTTGCGCCTTCCGGTATCATTGAAAAATCAGCCCCAACAGTGGTCCCTGCCGCCGATAGCTCCGCGGCCAATCCACCGTCGCATACTCCGGGGAGCGCGTCTTCTGTGCCGTCGTTTCAAACACAAACGGCCCCAGCCTCGACTTTGGCACAACTCATTCCCAAGGATGCCGTGGATCTAGGTAGTCTACCCCCCGTTAGCAAACCGGCTCTCCAGGCTCCTCCGATGCCCAGCAATGCAACTCCTGCGGCCGTGATTTCGCGGGTTCTTCCGGTGTATCCGGAGATAGCAAGGAAGTCACGCACTACGGGCACCGTCGTCCTCGATGTCCTGATCGATGAACAGGGGAAAGTCGTCAAGGTTACTCCGGCGAGCGGACCTCTCATTTTATGTCCTGAAGCTGCAACTGCGGTGCTGCGGTGGCGATTCAAGCCGGCCACCCTGAACGGGGTCAACGTGTCCAGCTCGACCCAGGTTTCCATTGTATTTAAGTAGCCGAAATTGAAAGGTGAAACATCCATGTTGACGGAACAGCAAAAACAAAAATTTGAGAATGCGCGTCAAATGGCCAAGGATGAACTAGAGCAGCTTGACAGGGAAATCAATGCTGAACTGGCCAGAGTTAAAGAACGGCTGCTCGAATTGCAACAGGCGAAGAAAGCGGTCAAACAAATATACGATGGCGCCTGCGCCAGGATGGGTATCAAGGGTGTGATCGAAATGAAGGATTTCAACCTTACAGATTTGGTGAAACCAGCCTAGGAGCCCGTCCTAACTCTCGGACGTGCTCCTAGGCCCCGGGTTTTCGTTCCCATCCTTCGAGCCTTCTCTCGATCGCTGTCCTCCTTTCGGCAGAGGTCCATTTTTTGAGATTGGAGAAAGACTCACAAAGCAAATTGCAGCAGAAGATGCCATCCTGCTCAATCCGGTTGACGAGCATGGATCTGTGGCATTTCCCCGGCTCCGTGCCGACGAGGTCAACGAGCGTGGCAAAGAGGTCCTGCCAGCTGCCCTGGCTGACGTAACAGGCCCTCAGGACAAATTCTATCATTGGCGCGCTCAAGGTTGTCTCGCTCATGGCGCGCTCTACCAGCTTCTGATTCAGCGTGTAGTCCGAGGGGGGAAGACTGATGAGCTCTTTGGATATTACGTCGGAAATGAGCAGCTGGCCGAATGAAAATGCCTGCAGGAACTGGCCTGCGTGCAAATATGCATTCGCCTTTTTCTCCAGTCCCTCCATATCACTCGGGGTGAGTTCCGTTGCCCGCAGGGCCACCCCGGCCTTCTGCAAGGATTGGCGCAGCTTTTCCATGAACAGTTGAAATTCCTTCTCGAAGATGGTGACCATGTTTCCGATGTAGACCACAAAGGTTCGGGAGAGCTGGTTAATTACATCCAGGAGAGGGTCGAGGTCGGCGTTGGAGTTAATTGGGCTGGAAAAGGACATATCAAAGGCGTCCAGCGCTTCGAACTGTCCCAGCTCCGTCACGGCATCAAGCTTCGCCGTGAGCCGGTCATGGGAGAATTCTGTGTGGTCGTGGTGCTCATCCCGGACCAACTCCGCGAAAAAGGCGGGGTTTCCGACCAGGATCTCCACAACCTGCTGCTGATCGAGGATGTATGGGATCTTGCGGGCATCTTCGATGCAGCGGCAAACGAGATCGCCAAGAACAAGAACCAGTTTTTGTCGGACCTCTGGCGAGGCTTCCATGGGCTAATCACGATTCAGAACTGGGTACTGAGCAACAAACTCAGTACCCAGTACGTTAATTGGATCAGTTCACGTTTTTGAGAATCGCGAGCAGGTAATTCCAGAATTTCACCACGGTGTCGATGTAGAGTTTCTCATCCGGGGAATGCACTCCCTGGAGCGTCGGCCCGAACGAGACCATATCCATGCCGGGAAACCTCTCGCCGATGATGCCGCATTCCAATCCGGCATGGATGGCTTTAACCTCCGGTTCCTTGCCATACAGAGACTGATAGGTTGCTTTGGCGATCTTCAGGATCTCGGAGTCCAGATTGGGTTTCCAGCCCGGGTAACCATCCGAAGTTTCGAACTCGGCTCCGCCAAGCTCGAAGACATTCGCCACCATCTGGCAGATTTCATCGATCTCGGAAGCAACAGAACTGCGCTGGCTTGTGGCTATGGAGATAGACTTCTTGCCGGTTGAGACAATGGCAACATTGGTTGAGGTTTGAACCAGGCCTGAGATGTCCGGACTCATCTTTATCACGCCATGGGGAAGCGCGGAAATGGTTTTGCAAAGCTTTTTTTGAAGCGCGTTCTTCACCACTTTGCCCTTTCTCGCGCCTTTTATCTCGACGAGAGTGATCGCGAGGCCCGGCTCCACCGTGGCGAATTCGGCCTTGATGGTGGCATTGAATTGGGCGACCACAGAGGCTGCCTGCTCCCATGCTTTCCTGGGAATGAACAGCTTGGCGTCAGCTTCGCGGGGTATGGCATTGCGCTTATTTCCGCCCTCGATGCCGGACAACCGGGCTCCGAGCGGAGTGAGTGCCATCAGCACTCGATTGATGATCTTGAGGGCATTTCCCCTACCTTTGTCGATCTCGATTCCGGAGTGGCCGCCGCGCAATCCGGCCACCTTCAGCATGGCTGCCCCTGCCTGTGCGGGGGAATCATCGAAATCCGCCTTCCAAGTGCCGACGGTGTCACGCCCTCCGGCACAGCCGACGTAGAGTTCACCTTCCTCCTCGGAATCGAGATTCATCAGGATTTTGCTTTCCAGGGAATCGCTGCTGATGCTTTTGGCCCCCGTCAACCCCCTCTCTTCATCGACCGTGAAGAGGAATTCCAGCGGCCCGTGTTCCAGGGACTTGTCTTCCATGATCGCCAGGTTGGTGGCCACGGCAATGCCGTTATCCGCGCCTAACGTGGTGCCGTTGGCCATGATCAGGTTGTCTTTGCGCACGAGCTCGATAGGATCTTTGTTGAAATCGTGTGCCTTGTCCTTGTTCTTTTCCCCCACCATGTCGAGGTGACCCTGCAGGACGACATTGCGGACATGCTCACGGCCTGGCGATGCGGGTTTGCGGGCCACCACGTTCCCCACTTCGTCAACCTTGACGGCCAGTCCGAGCCGCTGCGCAGTTGCCGCGACGTATTTGCTGATTGCCGCTTCATTGCCGGAACAGCGCGGAATGCGTGCGATCTCCTCGAAATATTTCCATACCAGTTCAGGCTTCAATCCCTCAGTAGCACTAGCCATGATTGCCTCCTTAAGGCGGTGTTGCAGCTCAATCGACCTAAACCTAAACCATATAGCTTC
>Ga0187878_1002585_pt1 | contig 15902 bp, 16 predicted proteins | sample June2016WEW_17_1_FD_132979 | JGI IMG/M metagenome (GOLD analysis project Ga0187878, IMG submission 132979) | Peatland microbial communities from SPRUCE experiment site at the Marcell Experimental Forest, Minnesota, USA - June2016WEW_17_150 | ecosystem: Environmental > Terrestrial > Soil >...
ACTTTTCGGCAGTGGCGCCGCGGCAGTGAAAACGAAGCGCAATTCCTTGTGAAAAATGAGCCATCCCAGGCCGGGATCCTTCAAGACCCGCGTTGCGATTTCCTGATAGATTTTGGGTACGCTGAAAAAGACCGTGGGCCGAACCTTTTCCCAGTTGTCCAGCAGGATCTCGATATTCTTCCCGAACCCATGCTCCAGCGCCAGGAGCGCACCATTCGTAATGGCGGCGTATTTCTCATAGATCCCGCCGAAGCTGTGATGCCAGGGGAGGTAGGAGAGAAAACGGTCGCGATGGTCGAGCTTCCAGAGGACATGCATCGCCGCCTGTTGAGAGAGGATATTGCCGTGGGTCAACTGCACGCACTTGGGTGTTCCCATCGTACCGGAGGTGTACATGTTCAAGGTAATCGTATCGGGCGTCACGCCGGTGTCGCGAATTTCGTGAGACAGAGGCGGAGCGGCCAGCAATTCTTCGAAGGAGATCACATGGACCTGCCCGTTCGTCAGGATCGGGTCGAAATGAATCACAGCAGCGAATGCATCCGGAGTCGAGAGCTTTGAGTACTGGGTCTGATCCGCGACGACTACCATCCGCGGCTGACAGAATTCAACCAGCGCCTGGGAGGTATCGGGAAGATAGCCGGCATAGATGGGCACCGAAACGGCACCCATGGCCATCACGGCGAGCTCCAGTTCGAGCATCTCGCGGCGGTTTTGCGAAAGAATCGCCACGCGGTCCCCCGGGAGCAGCCCTCGGGTAGACAGAGCGCCCTGCAGACGAATGACGTCCTGTTGAAAATCACTCCAGGTCAAAGTCGCATACTGACCGTTATGCAGCTCCTGGTAGATCGGATTCTTGCCGAAGGCATGCGCGTTCTGGTTCAAGAGCATTGCCAGGTTTGGCGGATACTCCGGAAGTGCCAGCTCGCTGTGCCAGATTCGGTTGGGCTTCATGCCGGCGCCTCCAGCAGTTTGAAGTGACGATAGCCGCCCCAGAGGGCGGCTCCGATCGCACCGGCCGCAAAACCGTCCCGGGCCGGGAAAATCTCCAAATGCAGATTCCGGTCGTTGCAGAGTTCCCGGATAGCGGCAACCAGTCCGGCGTCCCTGGCCATTCCTCCGGTGAGGACGACGGGGGATTCCACTTTCAGCTTGCTGAGCAGTTGAACGATTCGGCGGGCGATCGACAAATGGATGCCTTTGATGATGTCGGCCGTCGGAATTCCCTTGGAGATCATGTTGATGACATCGGTCTCGGCGAGAACGGCGCAAATGCTGCTCGGGATCGCCGGGTTGGCCGACCCAAGCGACAGCGGCCCGACCTCTTCGATGGTCACGCCGAGATAGCGGGTGATGTTTTCCAGAAACTGTCCGGAACCTGAGGCGCACTGCCCGGTCATGGTGTAATCCCTGACTCGTGAACCTCGATCCAGCAACATGACCCGGCAGAACAGCGCTCCAAGATCCACCACTGTGCGTGCCTCGGGGTGATAGTGACATGCGCCGCGCGCGTGCGTGGTCATGCTGTAGAAGTGACCCCGCTTGCGCTGCACCAGCTCGCCTTCGCCGGTGGACGCCACATAAAGCAGGTCGGCATAGTCAAGCCCGTGACTCTCCAGGATGGGCGCGACCACCTGCTCTACCAGGAGGGCTGGGTTCCGCTTGCGAATTTTTTCGTTGGCAAGATCGATGACCTCAGGGCTGTTGCCGTAGTCCACCAGAGCAACCTTGATGCAACTGCTGCCCACGTCAATGCCCAGGGTGAGATTTTTGGTGTTCATCCTCTATGCACACTGAACAGGGCGGCGCCCAGCGCGCCCATGAAAATGGAATCCGGGTGGTTGTTGATGGTCAGGTTGCCGTAGTTCTGAGTCACCATCTGGCCGACGTATTTGACCACCGCCGGGTTGCGCGCGACGCCGCCGGTGAAGGTGAATTCGTTGCGGACCCCGCCGGATCGTGCAAGCAAGGCGAACGCTCTCTGAACTATGGCCTTGTGCAGTCCCGCCAGAATGTTCTCCTTTTTCTCTCCCAAGTTCAGATACTCGCGGAGTTCGGCACCGGCGAAAACCGTGCAGGTGGAACAAATATTGGTCTCGAAATCAGCGCGCAGTGCCAGCGGGCCCAACTCGCCGACACTGATGTTCATTTCATCCGCGATGTAGCCGAGGTAGCGGCCGCAGCCGGCAGCGCAGCGATCGTTCATCTGGAAGCTGGTGACGAGGCCTTGCGGATCCACCTGGATCGCCTTGGTGTCCTGGCCGCCGATGTCCAGCACCGTGCGCGTTTGCGGGAAGCAGGCGTGCGCGCCGAAGGCATGGCACAGAATCTCCGACCGGATATGCTGTTTCTCGAACGGGAGCAACTGGCGGCCGTAGCCGGTGCCGATATAGTCGGCGGGCTGCAACGGAAGGTTGGAGATCGCAGCCAGATGTCGCTCGACCCTGCCACGCTGCTTTGCCATCTCCTCCGGCAACAGATCGAGCGCGTCCCGAACCAGGTTGCCAAAGTCAAAATCGATTCTCCTGTTTTCCGCCGGATTGATCGACCGGTCGTATGCGGCCAACAGCGCATCGTAGAGGTCCTTGGGTGCAGCAGAGATCTCCTCAACGTAGGCGCAGCTGAACAGATCGCGGAAAAACTGGGAAGTGGCGGAAATCTCGCCGTTGAAAAACCGCCGCCGGCTTGACTCGCGCATCCTCGGTGACAGTTCCGCGAGGCATTGCTCCATCTGCAAACGTAGCTTTGCGTCCTCTATCAGAGCGGTGCCCTGGAGCATGGCATCCATGAGCCGGTCGAACCTGGCCTGAAACTGGAGCCAGTGGAACCGGTCTTCCAGCCTGGGGATGATCTGGTCCCAGCAGGAATCGCCCGCTGTATCTTCCTGGAGCCTGCGGCGCAGGAGGGCAAACCGGGAATTGAACTCCGCCTCCATACGGGCGATATCCGTGGCCACCGCGTAATCGGAGCGCGTGTTGGTAATCCCGCGGCCAATAATGTTTCCGCCGGCATCGACCAGAATGGCCTTGGAAGTCGTGGAACCGAGGTCAATCCCCAGAAACACCTTCATGGCATATCCTCGGCCGTGAACCGGCAGCCCGGCAAAAACACAATGGCATCGCAGTGTAGATGTTTAGGCCAGGATGAGATTTGAACCGCAAAGACCTCGAAGACCTCAAAGAAAAACCTTGTGAACTCCTCGTATTGCGCCAAGGCTCCTCTGTCTCTTCCGAAAAGGTATGCCATCCGACCTTTGAGGTCTTTGAGGTCTTCGCGGTTCAGTTTTTGGATCCGGCTAAACAGTCCCATCGCGGTCATACCAGTGCGTCGTCGGAAAGGGCATCCTCCGGGATCCGGAGCGAATGCCGCTGGTCCAGCATCTGAAAGAATGAATCCAGCCTGTTTTTGATGTTGGAAAACGAATAGTAGCGAGGGTCCACTAGATCGGTTTCGATGAATCCGACAGGAATGCCGAGCCGCTCCTCGAGGTCGCGCATCATCACCAATTGCCCGGCCGAAAAGGATTTGCAGCTTTTGATCGAATTGACCAGCAGGCCATGCGCCTGGTAGCGGTTGATCCAGCGTTCCAGGAGATCGATCCGCTGAGGCAGGCTGAGGTTGGTGTAACAACCGAGACAATACTCCGCCATGCTCCGCAGCGGGTCCGCGGAGGAGTGGCGAAAGCCATCGTCGTACACGCCGCCCACGCGGGTATAGGAGGAAGCAACGAAGACGGCCCCGGTATCGTAGAACAGCTTCCAGAACTCCCGGAAATGAGTCCAGTTGGGAGGCCCCTCAACCACCAGTCGGAAACGCTCATTTTCCAGGTAACCGTCGGGTGTGATCGGGCCAAGCTTGTTTTCAACCCGAAACGCGACTTCATTCTGCAGGTCGCGGTAATACTCCACGCATTCCCGGGTGCCGCGGAAAGCCGTGAAGATGGGCCCGATGTAATAAACGCCCCCGAAGTAGGCATCGATGGGCGAGGGTTTGTGCCGCGCCGAATCAAACACACTGACCAGGAGGTCCTCGGCTTGTGCCGCCAGGTCCAGCTTGGCAGCCAGCTTCTCGGAATCGAATTTGCAGCCGCTGACCTTTTCCAGGATCGGGATCACCTCAGTGACGAGCTGGCTGCGGATGTACTCGACGGCTTGCTCTTCGATGCGCCCCGATTCCTGATAGGGGATATGGAGCATGGCGATTTCCGCATTGGGGTAGAGCCGCTTCAGATTTTCGAACCACTTCATGAAAACAAAGCAGCCGGTGTAACTCAGCAGCAGCACGTCGGGCGGCGGCAATTGCTGGCCTGTGGGGCCGACGTTCCCCTGCAGCATCATGCCGATGTCACACTTTACGTAGGAGCAAACATCTTCGGAGAACCCGATGTCCTCGGCTTCGCGGATATAGTCGCGGGACTTCTGGCGCATCCCGGATTGCAGGGCATTGATTTCAGGATAAACCGGGAGCATGTCAAAGGCATAGATCAACTCGGTCAGATTTCCCGGGACGAAGGTATAGACCACCTTCTTGCCGGTTTCCCGGACCTGGGACAGCTCGATGAACTGGTCCGCGAGCATCTGTTTTTGCCGGATCATGCTGTTCTCTTTTTGAATTTCCACGCTCACTCCCAGAGTTTGATCATGTCTGCGAAGGTCCCGGCCTGTTCCTTGATCACGCGAAACTGACCCAGATTTTCATGGTATTGAAAGCTGGTGTGCCGGATATGATGCCGGTTCATGGCGCTCTCCAGCATGGGGCGGTCCAGGAGGGCAGGATCGCAGAAGCTGGGGGCGCAGAAGATCACGCCGTCGGCTTTGCATTTGCGCACCGTCTCGGCGAGGCGCTCCCCTTTGGCATTCTCGCGGTCGAAGACCGCGGAAGAAGATGTGCTTTGCGAGAGATAGCTGTCCACCAGGGCACCGATCGGATCCCCGGTATCCTCGGGGATGTCCCGGCAAAACCACTTGAGGCCGAGCTGAAAGTCGTCGTCCACGATATAGCAGCCGGCATTTTCGATGGTCTTGATGAGCCCCAGCGGCGGTTGCTCGCAAAAGGATCCTGATACCACGATCCGGATTTTGTCTTCTTTGGCCGTGTCCAGTTTCTCAGCCAGTGCCATGACCGCCTCGAGATAATCGTTGTAATCCTCAACCGCCATGGTGAAGCCCGCGCGCCGGATCAGGTAGTAGTCGACCGCGGGAATCTTTTCAGGCGCATCGAGGCGAAACTCCGCAAGCTGATGCAACAGCCGGCGATTTTGGTTGTATTGGGCGATCGAGTGATTCAGATCGCTGGTGCTGACTCGCCTGCCGTTAAGGCGTGCCAGGTCGGCCTGGAGTCGATCAAGTTCAGCCCGGTAGAATTGCCCGCCGGTGGACGGATTGAAATTCTGGGGAAAATCCAGATAGCGCACGAATCTCCGCGGAAACTTAAGCCGGAAAATGCCGGACAGGTTGCGAATGACATCACATATGGAGGGGAAAAGGAAGCCGTCGAAATCATCGAGATTGCCGTTCAACGCCAGTTCCACCACCGTGCGCGGCAGGTGGCAGATGTACGACTGGAAGAAGGCATCTCCTTTGACGACCGGAATCCGATCCCCCGCGCCGAAGATGCCGACAGGCAGCATGCCGGCTGCGTGGATCACCTCCCTCGGCACGTAGATGGGAAGAAAACCGATGATGCGCCTCGAGGCATCCGCCTGCTTCCATTCCCGCGCCCAGCCGAATGACAGATCCTGAAAAAGCTCCAGCGCTACTGGAACCGCTTCTGCATAGGTAGTGAAATTGAAAGGGGCTGTTCTGGAAAGCACTCCACCCATAGTTAAACCTTGACTGTCGATGGACGACAGATAATCCGCTAAATCCGGGAAAAGACCGACCCGAAACGGTCTTTCTCTCGGCGCGCGATTACTTCAGGACCTTTCCCTAATGCCGGCTCTCAAAACCTGGCGAGCAAACTGAGCGAAATAACCCGACACATGATCTGAATAAGAGCCCGATATCAGGGATGATCGATGTCCGGTATATTACCCAATCGGGCAGTGAGAAGCAAGCCTGAGCAGAACTTTACCGGCACTGCGCGCCCGGATTCTCACCGACGGCTACCTGCGGCGGGATGCGCCGGCAACGGAAGCTTCTCCAACAAATCGAAACTGAAAGATCTGCGTTCCTCTGCGATCATTCGCGGTTAACCCGCACTTCTCACCGGCTTTCTACTGCGGCGGCGGATCCGGGCATGGCTACTGCGTTGCGCTCGGTCGGGCTCCTCGACGTACTGTCGAGTACGCCTGCGGAGCCCTCGGTCGCGCGCCTTGTATCCATGCCCGTCTGCGCCGCCTCGCTACGAAATCTGGTGAGAAATGCGGGTTAATGATCTGTTTTTGGAGGAGCGAGGTTGCTGTGTCGAGCGTCTCCGTGACCCGGACGTCCCTCGTACATGCGGCAAAAGTCATGTAATTGGGTATAGGGCCTCGGCTAACCCCACGATCGGATGCAATGCCTTTCGGCCCGTGCCCTCAAGAATCTGGTGGCGGCATGATGTTCCGGATGCGGCGATGATGGTATCCGGCGCAGCGGCGCGCACTGCCGGGAGCAGAATCTCCTCCCCCACCGCCCTGGACAGCTCGTAATGCTCCTTTTCGTAACCAAAGGATCCTGCCATGCCGCAACAGCCGCTCGGTATCTCTTCCACCGCCGTGTTGGGCAATAAACTGAGCATTTTGAGCACCGGCGCAGTGCCGGTGATGGCTTTTTGATAACAGTGACCGTGCACCAGGATATGACGCAGCTCTCCTGGCGTGGCGAAAGCGAGGTCCAACTCGTCGCGCGCGGCCAAATCGGCCAGAAACTCCTCGATGAAGAAGCTGTGTTCCGCCACCAGGCGAGCCTCCCTGCTGCGCAGCAAGTCCGGGTACTCGTCGCGGAAGGTGGCAATGCAGCTAGGTTCGATGCCCACAATGGAAATGCCTTGCGCCGCAAAAGGAGCCAGCAGGGCAACGTTGTGCGCGGCATTCCGCCGGGCCTCCGTCAATAATCCCTTGGAAATCATCGGCCGGCCACAGCACTTGCGCTTAGCTATGAGCCGGACCTCAAAGCCGGCAGCTTCCAGCACCCTCACTGTAGCCTGGCCCATGTCCGGCTCGTTGTAGCTGACATAGGTATCGTCCCACAGAATGACCGGCCCGCGAGTGGCGGCAGGCGGGGTGGGGCGGTTGGCGAACCACTTCCGGAAGCTGTGTGCAGCCAGAGGGGGCAACGAGTGGCGGCAGCTAATGCCGAGAAGACGCTCCAGCGCCCGGCGGAACAATTCGTTTTGAAAGATGCGATTGGTCAGCGAGGGGACAACACTGCCGAGCCGGTTCAGCAGGGTGATGTGGCCGAAAAGCCGGCTGCGTACGGGCACGCCGTGCGCAGTATGGTAATGGGCTAGGAATTCGTATTTGAGTTTGGCCATATCCACCAGGGAGGAGCATTCGCGCCTGCAGGCTTTACATTCAAGGCACAGGTCGAGCACGTCGTAGAGTTCCCTGCTGGTCATTCCGTTGGGGCCGAGCTGGCCGGTCATGGCTGCCCGCAGGGCGTTGGCCCGGCCTCTCGTCGAGTGGGATTCATCGCGCGTGACACGGAACGAAGGGCACATCGTGCCTCCGATTCGACGGCGGCAGTCGGCCTGGCCGTAGCACATTTCCACCATCCCCGCAAACCCTCCGTCGGCAGAAAAATCGAGGTGGGTCTTGGCAAGGGTGTAGGGCGTGCGATAGTCGGGATTGAAGCGCAGGATCTCCGGGGTCCAGGGCGCCGGGGCGTCAATGATTTTGCCGGGATTCAGCCGATTGTAGGGGTCAAATAACTGCTTGACCTGTCCAAACGCCCGGTGCAGCCGGGGTCCGTAGAGTTTTTCGTTGAAATAACTGCGAGCCAGCCCTTCACCGTGCTCGCCGCTGGTGGTGCCGTGGTGGGCAATGGCGATTTCGGCGAAGGAGGTGCAGATGGTTCGCATCAGGGTCAGGCCTTCCGGCGTTTTCAGATTGACCACGGGGTTGATGTGCAGGCAACCCGCCGAAACATGAGCGGCAAAGGAGACTTCGGTGCCGGCCTCCCGGCAGGCTCGTTCAATAGCCGCGGTGTAACTGGGGAGCTGCTCAATCGGAACGGTGGCATCATCGGCAAAAGCCCAGGGTTTGGCGTCGCCGCGCTTGCCCATGAGCAAGCCGCCGCTTGCCTTACGAACAGTCCAGACGTTGCTGATCTCATCGGCGGTGGTGCAATTCACCGTGTTCCCTTGATATCCGTGGCGTCGCAAGGTTTCCTCGATGGCGTGCGCCTGGCCGGCCAGGGCCGAAGTGTCGTCGTCGGCCAATTCGACTACCAGCACCACGCGAGGGTCGCCTTCCACAAAACGGTTGAGGCGCCCGCCGTATTCAGCGTGGCAGCGGGTCAGGCGAATCATGAAGCGGTCCATCAGTTCAACGGCGGCGGGTCGATGCTCCAAAATGACGGGCACTGCTTGAAGTGCCGCGCGCAACTCGGCATATTGCAGCACCAGCAGACGGGTGCAGCGCGGCCGCGGCACAATGTTGAGCGTGACGCTGACCACATTGGCCAGCGTTCCTTCACTGCCGACAATGAGGGTTGCCAGGTTGAACGGCCGTCCCGATTCCCGATCGGCCAGAAGATAGTTGAGATTGTACCCGGCCACATTACGCCAGGTGTGGGGATAGCGGGTGGCGATATCGTCGTGGTATTGTTCCACCAGCTTTGGAATCTCGCGATAGAGAAGTCCCTCCAGAGTGGACTGTCGAGCCAGCATCTCGACCTCGGCAGGCGTGCGCGGGCCAAGATTTGCCCGGCTGCCATCGGACAAAACGACTTCCAACTCACGCACGTGATCCGCCATCATGCCGTGACGGATGGAGTGCATGCCGGTTGAATTATTGCCGGTCATTCCCCCCAAGGTGGCCATGCCGCTCGATGCGGGGTCAGGCCCGACCATCAAGTCATGAGGTTGGAGGATTGAGTTGAGCTGATCGAGCACAACCCCGGCCTGGGCCTTGACCCAGCGTTCTTCGGGGTTAACTTGCAGGATGCGGTCCACATAACGAGAATGGTCAATAATGAGACCGGGACCAACAGTCTGGCCCGAGACGCTGGTGCCGCTGCCACGCGGCACTACCGATACCTGGTGACGGCTGGCTATCTCCATGGTAGCCGCCACATCGTCAACAGTACGGGGAATGACCACGCCGGCAGGCATCATGCGGTAGCAGGAGGCGTCGGTGCTGTAGAGATTGCGGGTCAACAAATCGAACTTGACTTCGCCGCCGATGGCTTTTTGCAGATCGCGGAGTATTTCTTGCAGGTTCTCAGACATCCGTGTTGTAGGGCTCTGGTAAACTTCGACTGCCCACTTCAAAAACCATGGGGCACAACGGCAAAGCTTATAACAGAACGAGGGTGCGGGTGTGGAATTCTTACGCGCAGCTGCTCTTCGTTTTATCACACTGTGCCGGCATGCGTAGCGTGAAAATATTCAACCGAGCTGCACTTGAAGGAATCCAGCCATGGCAGTTCACGCAGCCCGGGGCCGGTGGAAAAAATGTGATCGCTCTTTCTAACGAAAAGGTAAAATGCAGGCTGCCGTAACAAAAATCAAAGAAATCACCTGGATTGCTCAATTCGTCGAGAAGATTGAAAGCAAGCAGGGTGTAAGCACCGACGAGGTTGAGCAGGCGTTTGCCGGTCGCCCCCGCATCCAGCGTTTCGAGCGAGGGGATGTGCGTGGAGAAGATCTCTATCGGCTGCTCGGCAGGACTGACAGCGGCCGCCGCATTGCGGTATTCTTTGTTTTTGAGGCTCGCCAGAGGGCTCTTGTCATCTCCGCCCGCGACATGACCGTCGGCGAGAAAAAAATCTATGGCAAAATCAAGAGTTAAGGCGAAACCTCAAAAGAGAATTCCATTACCGGAGTACTTTGCAGGTCTTGAAGATGCAGGAGCGTTTTGGGATACGCCCGATAGTGCTGATTATGAGGAATATGTGTCGGAAGCCGGATGTGTGGCTGAAATTAAGCGACGAACCTACCTGGTCCCCGTAGATGGCGATCTTTACCGCATGGTTCGAACCCATCGCTCATCAAAAAGGAATCTCGCCGGAAACCCTGGTAAACATGTGGATTCAGGAAAAAGCCTCCTGAAGCATGCTCAACCGGCGAGGGAGCTGTTCGATTCCGGAAACCCGCGCACGATACGCCCCGCGCGTGCAGCGACCGATCCGGCGGTAGACGAAATCATCCGCATCATTCACGATGCGGCAGCCACCCGCACCCGAAGATTGGTCCTCCTCACCGGCATTCCCGGATCCGGAAAAACCCTGGTGGGCCTGCGCATCGTCTATGCCCATTTCTTGGACGAGCTGGCCGTGCCGCGGACGAACGGCAAGCCGACAGCCCCTGCCATATTTCTCTCAGGCAACGGGCCGCTGGTCGATGTCCTTCAATACGAACTGCGCGGCGCCGGCGGTGGCGGCAGGTCTTTCGTCCGAGGGGTGAAGGACTACGTCAAAACGTACTCCGCCAGGCCGGGACTCATTCCTCCGGAGCATGTCCTGGTTTTTGACGTGAAGAAATCGGTGCCTGGTTGTACTGTCCCTATTCTCATCCCCATTCTATCTCGTTGATATTGTTTCGGATGCTGAGGGGACAGTATAACCAGGCACCGAGTCCTCTGGCTGTAAATTCGCCACGCGTCGGCCAGTGCGGCGCCTGGTGGAACCGGGCCCCCCTCCGCTGCGGCTAGGGCCGACCTGGACAGCCTCGCCGGCGCCATACGGACAAATCTGAAGCAACTGGATGCAGATGCCGCGGCAGTGGCACAGCTCATGCTGCTGCTCCCCTTCGCACGGCAAATCGTGGAGTTATCCGAAGCCCGGATTCGGATGGAGGACATGGATGCCGAGCGCGCGGCCGGCACGATCACCGATTTTTCCAGCCTATTCGGTCGAGATCGCGCTCAGCGTCAAGGGGGTCTCCGGGCCGGCTCGGTCAATGCATGCTTGCGGCCGGCATCCACCACCAAGCAGAGGCTGGGATTCGGTGCGTGCGACTGCACTCCGGTGAGGGCCTCGAGGGCAGGCCTCCGGCGGAGATCATGGTATTCATCAGGGCAGCCGGGTCGAGTTGGGACTGACCAACCCAATTTATTGGAATCCCTGTCCGCGATTTGATCCGGCTGGTCTCGCTTTACTGTGATAAATTGACCCCACGGCGCTGATGGCGGCGCCGTTCGGGTTGCAACGACCGAGAGGAGTATCGGATGACACACGAAAGCATGAAGGAGACCCTCCGCAGCATGCGGGAGTATTTCAACCGCTCGACGCGGCCGCTCAGCGAGGAACACTCCGGCTTCGCCCCACAGGAGGGGCTTTACACGGTGGCTGGCCAGGTCGCCCACGCTGCCCAGACGATCGAGTGGTTCTACGAGGCGGCCTTCGCGAAGGACTGGCGCATGGATTTCGAGGGCATGGATAAGGAAGTGCGCGGAATGACGAGCCTCTCGCAGGCGCGCGCCTGGTTCGAGCGCGCCGTCGAAAAGGCGCTCCATGAGACCGAAAACCACAGTGAAGAAGAATGGGCAAGCCGGTTCCCGCCCAATCCCATCATGGGAGAAGCCCCGCGCTCCTCTATCCTCGGGGCCGTGATGGACCACACGGCACATCATCGGGGTGCTCTGACGGTATACCAGCGCCTGCTCGGGCTCAAGCCTCCCATGCCGTACATGGAGGGGTGAAGAAGCGCAGCAGAGATGAGCGGGTGGTGTCCCCTAGTGGACGATTTTCGCAACTGCGCCATACTGGCCGCGTGATTCGGCGCATGTCCTCCGGCAGCAGTTCGATGACAGCTGGCCGGATTACCACGTCGGTGGCGGAGGTTGATTGTCTTTTGTGCCCAACCAATCGATGCCGATGCCGGCGCGGCGGCGGAGAAGCAGGGTCAATTGACCGGCGTGGTGCTGGGCGTGGCGGAGGTTGTTCAGGAGGAACTCGCCGACGTTGAGCTTGTACCACCAAAACCCGCAACGTTCGAGGGCTCGCTCATAGGTCAGCTTCTGGAATGTCTCGTCGCATTTGCGCAGGCAGTGGTCGGCATAGCCCAGCAGTTGGTCCTTGGTGAAGGCTTTCTCCGGCGTGGCGATGATACCGGCGTATTCCCGGTAATCGCCCGGAAGCAAGTGTGCCTTGTTTTCGTGGAAATCCATCGCCTGAAATGTCTTCTCATTATCCGATAGGTAGAAGTCGACGTAGAAGAGTGCGTGGTAGGCCAGGTGCCAGAAAGGTGAGCCATCGGCGCGGCCGTCCCACAGCAGGTCCGGACAGGCCTCCATGGCCGACAGGATCATCTGAATCGCCGCAGCGAACTGCCGGCCTATCACAGTTTGCCAGTGGTTTTGCATGATCAACCTCCTGTGGTTGGCAGGACCAGCCCTGACAGCCCGGTCTCTGATCTCAGGAATTGCAGCTCGATATTCCTGGCGCGGCCGAACCCGCGAAAAACCAGATCCGGCGAGAGCTTCTCTTCCTCACGCAAGGCCTTCAATTCCTGGCGAGCCAGCTCGGCGGGTTTCCTGGACAGCACCGTACGCTCGTAGAGCATTCCATTGATTTTGGCTTGCAGAGTGCGCGTGCTCCAGCGCTCGATTCGGCACATCTCAGCATAAAACTCACGCTGGAGAGGATCATTGAGGTAGATGATCGGTTTGAAGTGGGTCCAGCTCAATTGTCTCCGCAGTGCGGAGACAATCTGTTCGTCTGGAAACACCTCGGCGGAACGAAGCGGGCGTTTCCCGGCCGCGAGCCGCCGATCCAGTTCTGCGAGCGCCGGAACTGCCCGGGATCCTTCTCACTGCCCCTGCCTCGAGCGAGCAAGACTCCGTGGATTTCGCGCACGAGCCGGTTGGAAAGAGGAAAGTCCGCACGAACGCGCTCCAGCCCATAATTCAATGCGGCAACATAATTGGAGACTTCGACAACATCATCCAGCGGCACGCCGGGGGCTTCCTTCAGCTCGAACAATAACAGGTCGGAAAGGGACGATTGCGTCCCTTCGATCTGCGATGAAAGCACTGCCTCCTTACGGACATATGTATAGAGGAACAGGGATGTGTCAGGCAGGAGAGTTGAAAGACTGTCGAGGCGCCCGAGGGACAAAAGTGCTTGCTCTAGAAGGACTTGTAGTTCGCCGCTGAACTCTAACGCTGGTTCGGGAGGCAATGGCCGGGGCACAAAGGCACGTACGCTTTCCCCACGGACGCTCGCGATCTCGTACCGCCCGGTCACGCCACGGTTCATGGCAGGTAACCCCCTGTTCAACAAAGCTTCATAGGATTCTCTGCTATTAAGCTTTATAGGTCAATCACTTAATAGCAGCATTTCGGCGGCAAAGGGCGATTTCTGTATGGATTCGTTCTCCTATTTTCCAATGGAGAATAACCAGCGCGGAATTTACGGTTCTGGCGACATCCTGGCGCGCCTCTACGATCAAGCGATGCAAATCATCGACAAGTCCTTTCGGCACGATTCGCTCGGTCATGCATTGACCTCCATGGCCTGCAACATATCGTTTCCGGAGATGTCGATTTATTTCACCAAAACTCAATGATGTTCATGTCTTAGCTGATGATGAGTGGCGTAATCGCCAAACAAAATCTCACCGCAGAGGTCGCCGGGAGCGCAGAGAAAGACTTTGAATCTCTGCGCCCTTCGCGCGCTCTGCGGTGAGCCTTTTTGGGTTCCTGGTTATACCCACATCAGGAATAGTTGTCCACCCATTGCCGGCTCCTTTGAAATAACCAGACCTCGGACGAAACAGTAACCATGCGCGGGATTGGAAGTCCGGGAGAACCGCCCTGCATCTCCAGGGACTTGACAAGAGATTAACCACTGGTTAAATTTCATGCAGACCAAGAGGCTTGCCGACGATGAGGTAATCGAGAGGGCGCGCTGGATATGGGAAAACGGGAACCTCCACAGGACCGGTCACTTTGAAATGGAGCTGAAAAATGCCGGCGCCACAATGGTGGACACTGAGGATGTGCTTTTCGGCGAATGCGAAGTAAAGAAAGCTGAATGGAATACGGAGCACCGTCGGTGGCGCTACACGATCTCGGACTACGATAACGATGGCTGCGAACTGCATCTGGTCGTGTCAATTGACATTGAGAAGTCGGAGCTGATCCTCATCACGGCGTTCTGAAGGAAAATGAAAATGCTGTGCGATCATTGCGGCAAAGCCAATCTTCGGAACCGGAAGAAGGTTTATCACTATACGGAATCCGGCCTTCCGGGCATTTATCTGAAGAATGTTACATGGTCGGAATGTCCCGCCTGCCATGCGCGGGAAGTGACCTTGCCCGGAGTTGGCCGGCTGCACCGTTGCATCGCCTGGCGGATCGTGACCAAATCCTCGATGCTGACCGGGGAAGAGATTGTATTCCTGCGGAAAATGCTTCGAAAAAATCAGAAGCAGATGGCCGAGTTGCTCGGTCTGAGCCAGGTAGTTCTCAACCGTTGGGAGACCGGCGCCCGGCAGGGCCACGCTACGGCTAACGACAGCAAAATACGTCTGATCTACCTCACGATGCAGCAGGACGAATACACCCGGAGGATCAACCAAGAGATCTGGGAATTGCTGCACCGCCGGTTCGGAAAGGTCCGCAAGGAGTCCGCCCCCGTAAAATTGAGAATTGATCCTGCAGTTTGCTCTCCAGAGGAAACAGCCTCCGTGGAGATCGAGCAGATGATGAATGACGCAATCGCAAAACAGAAGCTCACCGCAGTCTCTCATGCGCCGGGGTTGCACCCAAGTGCATGAAAAAGATGTAATTCATTGAGTCTTAGAGTCTTAGCGGTAAATCTGGCGGGTAGCCGCGAAGACTCGAAGACGCAAAGAACTGTATTCGGAATAGGGGCCTCTGGGAGTGCAAAGAATAGCGCGGTATTCTTTGTTTTTGAGGCCCGCGGGAGGGCGCTTGTCATCTCTGCCCGCGACATGACCGTCGGCGAGAAAAAAATCTATGGCAAAATCAAAGGTTAAGGCGAAGCCTCAAAAGAGGATCCCATTACCGGAGCACTTTGCAAGTCTTGAAGAAGCAGGACCGTTTTGGGACACGCACGATCGTGCTGACTATGAGGAATACGTGTCGGAAGCCGCGAATGTGTGGCTGAGATTAAGCGGCGAACCTACCTGGTCCCCCTGGACAGCGATCTTTATCGCATGGTTCGAACCATCGCTCATCAAAAAGGAATCTCGCCGGAAACCCTGGTAAACATGTGGATTCAGGAAAAGGCCTCCTGAAGCATGCTCAACCGGCGCATGGGCTCATCAATCCTCCACACGATCTCAATCCGACAGACAAAGATCGCGACTGAGAAAGGTGCACCTTCGCTCAAGCGCCCCCGCCCCAGAATCCGTCTTTTGATCCTGCAAATTGCTATTCCTTCGGGAATGCCACAGGATTTATTGCTCATCACAACCTGAAATATCGAAAGAACGGGTCCCTCCTGATTATCAACATCGATAGGCTGCCCCTGGGCAGGCTTCAAGCCTATGCCGGAACGTATCGTCACCCGCCTACAGCTTAGTGATTGGAACGCAGAAATCGGTGCCAGGTTGTACTGTCCCTATTCTCATCCCCATTCTATCTCGTTGATATTGTTTCGGATGCTGAGGGGACAGTATAATCAGGCACCGAGTCCTTAAAAGGGACAGCAAAAAGCATTTTCCGGGCCCAAATTTGGCCTATCTGTTCACAAAGATAGACGTGCTGTGGTCCGTCCCCTAGAGACTCATCCGGAAAGGCCGTTTCTTGCGAATGACGACATTGAAAACAAAGGACTTCTGGGCCGTGA
>Ga0187878_1002587_pt1 | contig 15893 bp, 11 predicted proteins | sample June2016WEW_17_1_FD_132979 | JGI IMG/M metagenome (GOLD analysis project Ga0187878, IMG submission 132979) | Peatland microbial communities from SPRUCE experiment site at the Marcell Experimental Forest, Minnesota, USA - June2016WEW_17_150 | ecosystem: Environmental > Terrestrial > Soil >...
CGTGCTTCATCGGCTTCGCCATCGGGGAGTCGCTTGGGGCCTCCGCCCTGAGGATAGCGGGGGGTATCTTCACAAAGATCGCAGACATCGGCTCGGATCTCATGAAGATCGTCTTCAACATCAAAGAAGACGATGCGCGAAACCCTGGGGTGATCGCTGATTGCACAGGGGACAATGCTGGTGATTCCGTCGGCCCCACTGCGGACGGCTTTGAGACCTATGGCGTAACCGGCGTCGCGTTGATCACGTTCATCCTCCTGGCGGTGCCCCGGGAAATCACCCAGATCAAGCTCCTGGTTTGGATCTTCGTCATGCGGATCATGATGATTGTTGCCAGCGGACTCTCGTATCTGCTGAATCAGGTGATTGCCAAGAGCAATTACGGCAACGTCGAGAGGATGGATTTTGAATCGCCGCTTACATCACTCGTGTGGCTCACGTCTGGAATCTCGGTAGTGTTGACCTACCTCGTTTCGTACATCCTGATTTCTAGCCTCGGTGACGGAACCCTTTGGTGGAAACTCTCGACGATCATCACTTGCGGCACGCTGGCGGGGGCTATCATCCCTGAGTTGGTGAAAGTTTTCACCTCGACTACGTCGAGACATGTTCGTGAGGTGGTCGCCTCCTCGCGCGAAGGGGGGGCTTCGCTATGCATCCTCTCCGGTCTCGTGGCGGGCAACTTCAGCGCCTATTGGCTGGGTATTGCGATCGTGGCTCTCATGGGAGCCTCTTATCTCATAAGCACCATGGGTCTGAGCGCCCTGATGATCGGGGCGCCGGTTTTCGCGTTTGGCCTTGTTGCTTTCGGCTTCCTCGGCATGGGGCCGGTCACGATCGCGGTTGACTCGTACGGGCCTGTTACCGACAATGCCCAGTCGGTCTACGAGCTCTCCACGATCGAGCAACTCCCCGACATCGAACAGGAACTGAAGAGAGATTACAATTTCGACGTCAATTTTGAGACCGCCAAACACCTACTCGAGGAAAATGACGGTGCGGGGAACACCTTCAAGGCTACGGCCAAGCCCGTGTTGATCGGGACCGCAGTGGTTGGCGCGACGACAATGATCTTTTCCACCATACTCCTGCTGACGGATGGTTTGCTTCGAAACCTGGACAAGCTCTCAGTTCTGAATCCGTTGTTTTTGCTCGGCCTCATTGTCGGTGGTGCGGTGATCTACTGGTTTACGGGTGCCTCGACCCAAGCCGTCACCACGGGCGCCTACCGAGCGGTCGAGTTCATCAAGGGGCACATCCGACTCGAAGGGATGGAAAAAGCCTCGGTAAAAGACAGCAAGAAAGTCGTTGAGATCTGTACCCAGTATGCTCAGCGCGGGATGTTTAACATCTTCCTGACGGTATTCTTTTCGACTCTCGCTTTTGCGTTTCTCAACCCGTATTTCTTCATTGGCTATCTGATCTCGATAGCCATTTTCGGCCTTTTCCAGGCGATTTTTATGGCAAACGCAGGTGGTGCTTGGGATAATGCCAAAAAGATCGTCGAAGTGGTCCTGGGAGAGAGAGGAACGGCACTGCACGCCGCCACCGTGGTGGGGGATACAGTGGGCGACCCCTTCAAAGACACCTCGTCGGTTGCAATGAATCCGGTCATCAAGTTCACGACCCTGTTTGGTTTGCTGGCCGTCGAGTTGGCCGTCGAACTGAACGCAAGCATTGGGCCGGCAATCACCGGGATTCTGGCCGGGACGTTTTTCCTGGTCGCCCTGGTGTTCGTATATCGCTCGTTCTATGGCATGCGAATTAGATCCGGCGCGCCGCGCGCCCAGCTCGCAGGCGCAGTGTCAGCCGACGTGCTGGAGACTTCCAAGCAGTTGCGCTAACTGTGCGCTATAATTCGTGGCTCACGGGCTTACCCCCCTAGTGCGCATCTTGGGCGGGACACCCAGGCCACGATTCCCCCGTATACCTCAAACCGGAGGCATGGAAAAATGTTCAAGGAATTCAAAGAATTTGCGGTGAAGGGGAACGTACTTGACATGGCCGTCGGCATTGTCATGGGGGTGGCATTTGGTAAGATCATCACTTCTTTTGTCAACGATGTGATCATGCCCCCAATCGGCCTTCTTTTGGGCAACGTAGACTTTTCCAGCCTGTTCATTAATCTGTCCGGGCACCCCTACCAGACGATCGCTGAAGCAAAGGCCGCCGGCGCAGCTACTGTCAACTACGGAGTGTTTTTCAACACCATTCTGGACTTTCTTATTGTAGCGTTGGTGATGTTCTTGATGATTCGGCAGATCAACCGACTGAAGAAGGCACCAGCGCCTGCGCCGGTCTCAACGAAGGAATGCGGCCACTGTTTTTCGACGATACCGATCAAGGCAACCCGTTGCCCACATTGCACTTCTGATTTGAAGACCGCGTGACTTACCCTGGGCATACAATGTTGGGTGAGAAGGTGAATTCGGCCTACCTATTTTCCGCGTTTATCGGCGGCCCGTGAGTCTCCCTGTGAGGAAACTGACGAGGCCGCCGATAGTCTGCATGGCGGCATTCACAGCCGGGTCAAGGGCCGAGATTTTGATTCTGGACGACGGGCTCATGCGGATGCTATCCTTCTCTATCGTGAACGTAAGGGTTTGGTTTGGATTTGTTTGTCTCTTTTCCCAGAGGACCGACCCAGTTGCTTCTTGGTACGAGCATGACAATTCCAACCATTTACCGCGGCTTGTTCCGAATCTAGGCGGCGCGTCTAGGCATAGCGTTTGTTGCGCGCGAGTTGCCATAGCCTGTCAGGGAACCAAGTCGGAATCAATCGCAACGCGATTGGCGGGTCACACGTATATACTAGCGGCCAGTAATTCGAACGTGTGGTTATGGAGTGCTTTTTCCATGCGGGGCGATTAAAACGCTTTTTGTGGTTTTATTGATGATACTTTTTGATTTTGTGGGCGTCTTAGTAAGTGGGCATTGGGTTTGCTCGGCGCCGCGGAGGTCTTTGGTCCGGTAGCTTCCGGGCATGGCTGGACATGATGGAATTCGGGCAGACTGAAGGGCAAAAGGAGCACTTGATATGCCGGCAGGAAGTGCGAAAAATCAATCGATTCTGAGAAGGCTTCGGGAATGGGCCTCAGGAGGCCCGGCGACGCGGCCTTCACTCTTCCATTTCGTCGACGATGCGCCTGAGCCGAGCGTAATGCCGGACTTATTGGACCTCTTGCGCCATCCGATCCGGGCATTCAAAGAAGAGCGGCATGCTCCCCACACGCGTCCCTCGCTTTTCGAATATATCGCGAAACCCGAAGACGCGAAGCCTCTCAATTGGAAAGAATTACTTAGTGACCTGTTTACGGACTACCGCTTCGCCTTGTTCATTCCATCGCTCTGGGCGGATCAGAGGGAGTTGGTTGAGGAGCGAGCGGAGCTGCGCACGCGGAGAATGGAATCGAGTATTGCGTCCTTGATGATTCATGTGATGCTCGTGGGCTTCGCCGTCTATTTGGCCATCAGAAAGGTTGATCCGCCGCCGCAGAAGGATCCCGTGGTTTACATCAACACTCCGATGAATCTGCCGTTCGAGAGCACGGGTCCCAACGGTGGCGGAGGTGGAGGTGGCGGAAAGAACGAGAAGACTCCGGCTTCGATTGGGCGGATGCCCGACACTGCCCGTTTTCAATACATGCCTCCTGACCCAGGACAACCAAAACCGCTGGTGCCGTCGGAGAGTCCCTTGGATAATCGGCCAACTGTCCAGATGCCGATCGATATCCCTCAGGATGCACTCCAGGCGATCGGTGACATGATGGGTCCTCCGGGGACTTTTTCTTCCGGCCCTGGTTCCGGCGGAGGAATAGGGACGGGATCGGGAACAGGGGTTGGGCCAGGTAAGGGGCCTGGTTATGGCCCCGGCGAGGGCGGCGGCATGGGTGGTGGTCGCGGCGGCGGAATCGGCAATGGTGTCGGACCCTATGTGGTCGGTAACGGAGTGACAGAACCCATACCCATTTTCAAGCCTCCCCCTGCCTATACGGAAGAGGCACGCAAGGCGCGCACAGAGGGTGTCTTATTGTTGCAGGCGATCATCCGGAGAGATGGAACCGTTGACAGTTTCAAGGTGGTCAGGGGTTTGGGCTATGGGTTGGATGAATCCGCGATCAACACCATAGCTACCAAGTGGAAATTCAAGCCCGGTACGTTTCATGGCGTACCGGTCGATGTGCAGGCCAACATAGAGGTGACTTTCCGCCTGTATTAAGCCATCGCTCTTCCGGACCACCAGAGTCCGCGTTTTTTGGGGAGACAGTCCGTATGGCAATGTCGTTGGGGAACAAGGGGTACAAGTCGGATATCAATATTACTCCATATATTGATATCCTGCTCGTGCTACTGATTATTTTTATGGTGGCTACACCCATGAAGAAATGGGATCAACAGATCCGGGTGCCAAAACCGGCAATCCAGCAACCGAAGGAAGTCAAGTCCGATTCTGTAATCCTGGAGGTGGACCTAAATCACGACATACGAATCAACACCATGCCCGTAACCCTCGAAAAGCTCCAGAAGACGCTTTATGACATCATGATCGGTCGCGTCGACAAAAACATGTTCATCCGGGGAGACTCGAATTTGCCTTACGGCTACGTATTTCAGATCCTGGATATAGCCAAACGCTCCGGCGTCGCCGATATTGCGCTCTTGGGCAAGTCATCCGGAAGTGAACCTACAAAACCATCGAACGGAGCTACAGCCGGAGCTACGCAGCATCGCTGAGCTACTCTGGCCTCCTAAGAGAACTTCCAGCCAACAGCAGGCACGAACTCAAAGAAGAACACGAAATGCACTGCAATTTCGTGTTCTTCTCGTTATTTAGGGCTGTCTTTGTTTTTACCGGTACGAGGTGACACTGCTGTAACTACTAGTGTATCATGAGCTAGGGCGTAGGGGAATTCTTGTTAGGAGAAGGCCGTATTTGAAAGCCTGGGAAGATTCCTCAACCAATTCCGGGATGCCGCCGGAATCAGCATCGGTGCCGAACAAGGCAGCTCGGCACCCGCTCGTGCTTTGGCTGCTTGCTAATGCGCGTTGGATCTGGCCGCTGGTGGTAATTGTCGTCGTCTTCACGGCGACATGGTCCGACCTGCGGAGTTTCGAATACCGCCTGCTTCGCCATGCGCTTCACCGCATGGACACCTCCTGGCTGATACTGGCCGGGTTGCTCACGCTCACCAATCTGGCCGTAATGGGCTTCTATGATGTCATCTGCCTCCGGGGCGCCCAGGTTCGGACGAGGGAGCGCTGGTGGATCGGGACATTGGCCTTCGCCTGGAGCAATTTTCTGACCCTCGGCCCACTGGCCGGGCCCGCCATCCGCTTCTGGCTTTATCGACCGTTCGGCGTCAGCTTCAACGCGCTCCGTCAGGCAATTGTCTCAATCGCCGTGGGCTTCAGCAGCGGGCTGGTACTATGGATCCCCTTCATTCTGATGCCCTTGCCGGAAACGGGATGGGTATCATTTGTGATCCGGGCGCTGTTGGTTTTTCTGACCGGGTCACTCGCCGGGCTCCTGGCGGGGCGAGTTCAACACTGGAAATGGTTTCCAAGCTGGATCCGTGACATGAACGTACACTGGTCAGCTCTATTCATGTTGGGGGTGCTGGATTGGATGCTGGCGTTCCTCGTTTATGTCGCGAGCCTTCACTCCGCGGGAAACGATATTGTAACCGGGCATCTCGGGCGGCTCTACTTCCTGGGCCAAGGCATAGGGGTACTGAGCATGATCCCTGGAGGGTTGGGGAGCGCCGACGCCTTTTGGTTGGCTGGTCTGGGACCTGCCATAGAAAAAGCGGCGGCGGGACTCCTCATCTACCGGGTCATTTACTACGTGATTCCCTGGTCAGCTGCGACGCTACTGCTCCTGCGTCGCACGGTGCATGGCAAGGTGCGCTGGGCAGGGCCGGCGCGCTGGTTTGCTTCCCTCATCGTACTCTTTTCAGGCGCTGTGATGTTGATCAGCTCGGCAACGCCGGCCCTCGCTTCCCGCATGCGGACCCTGGAGCAATTGGTTCCGTTCGCAATACTGGAGACCTCCCATATTGCCAGCGCCATCTTCGGCCTGTTCCTTTTCGTGCTGGGTCGAGGTTTAATGAAGGGATACCGCTTTTCTTATCGGACCGCTCTGGCGCTTCTTCTCGGCGGCGCGGTGGGCTCGATGCTCAAGGGGCTGGATTATGAGGAGGCGATCATCTTTGTTATCACCGCCGCCATGCTCTGGACCCATGCCGAGCTGTTCACTCTCCCCAGCCGGAAGGGTGGGACCGCGGTTGCCATTCTCGCCCCAATCATCCTGGCGATCTCTATTTTTTCAGCCGCGGGTTTGGCATCCTACGATGGGGACCAGTTTTCCAGTACGTTTTGGTTCAACTTTCCCTCCTCCTTCTCCCACTCCTTCGAAGGCGCGGGTTTCCTGCGCATACTGAGCGTGCTGCTGCTGTTCGGGCTGCTCATCGCGATCTACCTCGTCATGAGGATTCCACACCGTTATTCTCCGCCTTCGCGCCAGGAGATCGATCGCGCGCTTGCCTTGCACGAGAGGCTGGGCACGGGGACCACTGCCTTGATGGCTGCCAACGCGGACAAATCGATCCTGTTCCTGCATGACAAGGGCTTTTGTCTATATCGCACGATCGGCCGCTACATGGTCATATTCTCGGATCCAACCATCGAACATGGTACGGAAAGGAAGTGCCTCAGCGCCCTGCTCCAAAGGGCTGCCGAGCTGGACCGGACGCTTGTCTTTTATCAGCTATCCGCGCACTGGCTACCGGTGCTGCACGACTTTGGATACTCCTTTTTCAAGCTCGGCGAAGAAGGGTTCGTGGACCTGGCCCAGTTCAACATCCAGGGCAACAAGGGCAAAGCCATGCGCAACGTACTCAACCGCTTCCGAAACGACGGATATACGTTTGTTGTCCTGCCTGCCGCCGATGTCCCGAAGCACATTCCGGAGCTGGAAGCCGTTTCCCATGCCTGGCTGCGCAGCAAGAGAGCGCGGGAGCGGCAGTTTTCGATCGGCTCTTTCGATGCCACCTATCTCTCGACTTTTCCCTGTGCGGTGGTTAGGGATAGCACGGGGAAAGCGGTGGCGTTTGCCAACGTTTTGCTCGGCCCGCGCCAGGAAGAATTCTCCGTCGATCTCATGCGCTATACTGGCGATTGCCCGAACGGTGTGATGGATCTGCTCTTCCTTCAACTATTCGAATGGGGCAAGGAGCAGGGATACCGGACGTTCAACCTCGGCATGGCACCCCTAGCCACGGTCGGTGAGATCAGGCAGGCGCGCCTGGGCGAGCGGCTGGCCAATATTCTGTTCCAGTACGGTGAGCACTGGTACAATTTCCGAGGCATCCGGCTCTTCAAGCAGAAATTCGACCCCCGGTGGGTGCCGCGCTATCTGGCATATCCGGCATTTTGGATGTGGCCACAGGTGATTGTGAACATTGCGGCGTTGATTGCCGGGGGCTGGCGAAACGTGATCTTTCCGACCGAAAGGCAAGCTTGATTTGCAGGACACCTGCTGGGATCCGGAGAGGAGCTTCCAAAGAGAGAGACTTGATGAGATTATTGCGCCTCCAATTGCCATGGCAACGTACACTCTTGTTGACAGGAATGGCTTTGCTCCTTCCAACTGCCACGCTCCAGGCGGCTCGGCCCGCGGGACGCACTGTAACGGTTAATTTGCGCGGGAAGGCACAATCAATTCAGATCTATGATCCTTCGGCTGGGACGCCCAAGCGTCCCGTACAGGTGCTGGTTACGAGCGGGGACCTGGGCTGGTTGGGAATTTCCGGCGAGGTGCCCGGATATCTCCAAGACCAAGGGTATCGCGTGATCGGTCTCAATGCGCAGAAATATGTGTCCTCTTTTACCGGCTCCGGAGGATCTCACCTGGAGGAGGGTCAGATTCCAACAGATTACGATACCTTGGTTCGTTCGGTTTCGACGCCAGGCGGGTACCCGAATGCGTTCGTATCCGTCGGGGTTTCCGAAGGCGCGGGGTTGGCAGTGGTAGCGATGGGCCAACCCAGGGCGAGCCCTCTCTGCCGGGGAGTCATTGCCTTGGGACTTCCCATGAAGACCGCTCTCGGATGGCGTTGGACTGACTTCACGTCATGGATCTCCAAAAGAGAGCCGAATGAGCCTGAGGTGGAGACCAAGGAGTACCTGGTCCGGCTCAAAGTGCCGGTTGTGCTCGTTCACTCTACCCACGATGAGTATGACTTGATCGACAATGTGCGCGCCCTGTTTGCCGCAGCGCCGGAGCCTAAGCGCTTCATCGCCGTAGATGCCTCCAATCACAGATTTAGCAACAAGATTCCGGAAGTGATGTCCATTCTCGACAGATCTCTCGGCTGGATTGCATCTCTGGATCAACGATCAAACCGCTAGCCCGCGCTTCTCACCAGGTTTCATAGCGAGGCGGCGCAGACGGGCATGGATACAAGGCGCGCGACCGAGGGCTCCGCAGGCGTACTCGCTAATCAGCTCACAAATAGGTAGACATTGGACCCAAGAAAGAGGAGCTCGGCGGAGGTCATGTTTGCTTTGGGCGGCGATCATCGGTATCGGTATCGGGGTCGCAATCGCAGTCGCTATCGGCTTTTGCAGACCCACACAACCGATTGCGACTGCGACTGCGATTGCGACCCCGATACCGATACCGACAGATATATATTGTTCGTCTTTCTTTTTGATGCGGCCAAATGTCAACCTACTTATGAACTGATCAGTAATAGTACCTCGAGGAGCCCGACGGAGCGCACCGGACATGCCAGGATCCGACGCCGCCGTAGAAACCTGGCGAGAATTGAAAGCTGGGAGCCCCTGCTAATTTCTGGGACGGGCTCCCGAGGCTTCTAGCACCTCGAGGAGGATACTTCGAGCTTCTTCCAGGTCTTGGAGATTAGGGGGACTCACTCCGGGAACCTGACGATGCAACGCATTGAACTCTTCTCTGTTCGTGCGTGTTAGAATAGGGCCCGATGAAAAGGTCTTTCCGTTACAACACCACAGCAGTGGCCATCGCGATCGGTCTCATTGCTATCTCGACGGCCGTCCTGAGCTATTTTAGCTATGTCCAATGGGGGGTGGGTAAGGAAAACCTCGTCGACACAAACCTGGTTCAGAGCAACATGAGGCTGGCGAGCCAGTGCGTGGATCGAATCGAGCAAAAGATAATTGAAAACGACGGCATCCTGTCCGAGCTGATCGATATTGATGCCCCATCAACCTGGAAGTCAACCGCCGCGAACATCGAGAGCGGAGATTTTAACGTCGACCACGTATTCATTTTCCGTCTCGAAAATGATACGCCGGTCTATCCGCCCTACTCCCCTGAGATCAAAAACTCGTGGGGAGCCGTCCGCACCAGCTTCAACGAGCTCAATCTTAATCCAAATCGCCTGGTAATCAATCAAACGAACCATTTGCACAAGGAACGCCCAGACAACTACTTCTTCGCTTCCTATGTGCTGAAGGAAAACTTCCGAGGCGAACAATACCTCGTCTTCTTTCAGATGAACATCGAGAAAACCCTTGCCTTGGTGGACAAGTACGTGCGAGACATGCAGGCGGTTTTTTACGTGAGCATTGTGGACTTCGACAACAACGGCGTCTATTCCCAGCCAATCCCCCGAAGCAAGTATTTCTTTGAAACGCGCTTTCCGACCACCCTCTATAAATGGCTGCTTCAGGTGGTACCGCGCAACTATACAGAGATGGAACGGACGGCAGCGAACCAGCGGCGGGCGAACCTGTTCCTGATAATCTTGAGCATGACGATGATCTTCTGCAGCCTGGCGATCATTTATGTTGCCGGCAGGAAGGAACGGCAGCTGACCCAGCTCAAGGAGGACTTCATCAGCAACGTCAGTCATGAGCTGAAGACCCCCCTGTCGCTCATCCGCATGTTCAGCGAAATCCTCGTCACCAACCGAGTCAAGAGCGACGCGGTGAGGCAGGAGTATTACAGCATCATTCACAACGAAAGCGATCGCATGGGCCGCCTGATTGCCAACCTGCTGGATTTTGCTCGCTTGGAGCGGGAAGGGCACAGCCTGAATTTCGAAAAAACCAACATCACCCAGCTGATAACCAAAGAGTTGGAAGCTTACCGGCACCAGATGCAGAAGGATGGCTTCGAGCTGATCACGCATGTGGACAGCAATATTCCTGATACGACGGCTGACCCGAATGCGATCAGCATGGCCTTTTTCAACCTCCTCGACAATGCAGTCAAATATTCGGGCGAACACAAACAGGTTACAGTGAGCCTTGGCCAGAGGAACGGGACTATCGACCTTGCGGTAAGAGACGAAGGCTTGGGTATTCCGGCAACGGAGCGACAGAAGATCTTCGAGAAGTTTTTCCGCGGCAGTAGCGCTAGCGTCAAGAAGATTCGCGGCAGCGGCATTGGGCTTTCTATTACCAAGAAGGTGGCCGAAATGCATGACGGCGAGATCATCGTGGAAAGTGAGGTCGGCCATGGAAGCACCTTCACTTTGAGGATACCGATACGGGAAGAGCAGGAGCCGTCATCGAAATTGAAGACTCTCAACACGGAACCACGGATGAACGCGGATGCAGGCAGGTAACGATCCGCCTGCATTCCGATCCTAGCCCACATTATTCATGAAGGTTCGTAGCGAGGGCGCGCAGATGGGCATTATCACGGGCACCCGCAGGACCGAGACCCCGAGGCGTAGTTCAACACTACGTCGCAGGGGGCGAGGCCCGAGGACGCCCGTTAGAATGCTCAGATCCGCGGCCGCGGTAGAAGCTCCATGAATATTGCGGGCTAAAGTGGGTGAATTGAATGCAGCGAATCCTCATTGTCGAAGATGAACCCGAGATGGCCCGCGGGCTCAAAGACATTCTGGAATTTGAGGGCTACCAGGTAACAACCGCTGCCAGTGGGAAAGTAGGCCTTCAACACCTGACTAAGGAAGTGCCGGACTGCATCGTACTCGATGTGATGCTGCCCGATCTCAACGGCTACCAGGTGTGCGAGCAGATTCGCCGAGCGAAAATCAACACGCCCATCATCATGCTTACGGCCAAGGCTCAGGACTACGATAAGATAAGGGGACTCGAGGTAGGTGCCGATGACTACCTTACCAAGCCGTTCAGCGTTGGCGAGTTGCTGGCCCGGGTGATGGCGCTTCTGCGCAGGAGCATTCACTATACCAAGGATGTCGACATCATCCAGGTGGGCTCCAGCCGGGTAGATGTAAAGCACTTTACCGTCCAACGCGGCAAGAGGGAGCACTCCCTGTCTCACTATGAAGTCGAAGTTTTGAAGCTCCTCTATGCCAATGTCAACCAACCGGTCACGCGGGATGAAATCCTAGACAAGGTCTGGGGAACGGAGAACTATCCAACGAACCGCACGGTAGACAACTTCATCGTAAAACTCAGAAAGAAGATTGAAGAAGATTACCGGAACCCGAAGCACATCCTGACGATCTACGGAGTCGGCTACAAGCTCAGCCCATGACCTTTCTTCTCGACATTCTGAAAACGCTCGCCTTTCGCTCCCGCTCGCTCCGCGCGCTCGCCGCGCGTCATGGCATTATTACCGGTCTGATCTGCCTGACGATTGGATTTTTGGCATTCTACTTCGTGCGGGAATCCGTCTATGCCGACCTGGTTAGTGCTCCTCACTATCTACAAGCGCCACCCAGCTTCCTTGAGTCTTTCTTCGGCAGCAACCTCCTGCAGACGATTCTGTTCCTCTCGCTGGTCTATGTTCCCGCGGTCATCGCGCTGAGCAATGCGTTCGCGGGCGACGGCCTCGGATTTTCCATATCACGGACCGAATACTCCAGCCATCTGTCGGCTCTGCTGACACTCTGGGGCGTATTGTTTCTGATCGCCGCTCCGATCCAATGGATTGCGCCGCAATTTCTGGTTTTAGGAGAGGTCTTCAGCATTAGCGTCGGTCTGCTGTGGCTCATCGTGTCTATGCTGATCTATACGGTATGGGCGGTCAAGGAGTTGAATTACATACCTGCCGCGGCGGCGCTGGGCGTCTTTGCTCTTTCCTGGTTCACGCTTCCTGTCTTCTTCGTGCTCACTACCTTCCTGCTGGCCCTCCCATTCTTCGTTGTGCTCCCCGTGCTCTATGTGTTCATGCAGCGTTTACGCGAGCTATTGGCCACAAGAGCACTGGTGCGCGGTTTTCGGCAGCACCTTCGTACCCTGACACTGAACCCGCGTGACGCCGACGCCCACTATCAGCTCGGGCTCCTCCACTTCCGGAGCGGCCACCTGGATACGGCGCAAGGCTACTTCGAGCAAGCGCTGGCAATTGACCCCGAGGATCCTGATTACCACTACTACATGGGGCGCATCTTCGAAGCCAGGGGCGAGTGGCCCAAGGCAGCCGGAGAATACCAGACTACCTATCGCCTCTGTCCCGATTACGGGCTGGGGGACATCTTCCGTGAAGTAGGGAAGGGGTACCTGCACACCGACAGCCTGGACAAGGCGATCGAGTTCCTCAAATTCTTTTTGGAGCGTCGTGGTTCGGATCCCCAAGGAAGGTACTGGCTGGCCGTAGCCTTGCGAAAAGCCGGCAACGCTGATGACATGCGCGTACAGTTGAACACCGTCCTGGATCTGGCGCGCTCCAGCCCCCGCTTCTTCCGAAGAGAAAACAGGGAGTGGATCTACCGTGCCCGCATCCTCCTGCGTGGCGCCACGGACTGACCTCAGACCTCAGACCTCAGACATCAGACTTCAGACTTCAGACATCAGACTAAAAGCCGATTCAATGAAGTATGAGAGCCGAGGTAGTTTTCATGCACATGGGTGCGCCCCGGCGCATGGGCTACTGTTCCCAATCTCGCGGCCGATTTCCGTCCTGCGCGCGACTTTGCCGGGGCCGTGTAAGCTCGCCGCTCTCCGGGTTGAGGTCGGATTACAATTGATTACAATCCTGGACATTCTGATGACAACCTTCTATCGAAGCTTTTCTATACTCGGGGCTTTCAGCGAGGGGTGTCATGCAACACTACCTGTACAGCTGGTCTTCCGCCTTCGAAAAAGCTCGACAGACTCACAACCTTGGGTACCTCTACCAGATGGATTCGTTCGACAAGGCCATCGTGTTCGCCTATTTTACGATCCTGGCCATCCTCAGTTTTTACGGGTTTCACCGGTACATGCTGGTCTGGCTTTTTCGGAGATACCGCGACCGCGTCGCAGTCTGTAAGGAGCGCTTTCAGGAATTACCGCGGATCACCGTGCAGCTCCCCTTCTACAATGAGATGTACGTGGTGAAGCGCGTGATCGACGCCGTTTGCGCTTTCGACTACCCCCATGACAGGCTCGATATCCAACTGTTGGACGATTCCACGGATGAGACGCAGAGAATTGCATGCGAGGCGGCCGCTGAATGGCGCAAACGCGGCATCGATATCCAGTATATTCACAGAAATGACCGTTCCGGATTCAAGGCTGGGGCGCTCGAAAACGGCCTTAAGACCGCCAAGGGGGAGTTCATTGCCATTTTCGACGCCGATTTCGCGCCAGAGGCCGATTTTCTGCAGAGGACAATTCACTATTTTACGGATCCGAAAGTCGGTCTGGTCCAGGGGCGCTGGGAGCACATCAATCGGGAATATTCGTTTCTGACGCGGGTGCAGGCGATCCTCCTCGACGGCCATTTCATGATGGAAAGCAACACCCGATGTCTGAGCCGCCGTTTTTTCAACTTTAACGGCACGGCGGGCATGCTACGCAGAAAGACAATCGAGGAAGCCGGCGGGTGGGAGCACGACACTTTGACTGAGGATCTGGATCTGAGTTATCGGGCCCAGATGAAGGGCTGGAGATTTATTTTTCTAGCGGATCTTCCCGCGCCGGCGGAACTCCCGGTTGAAATGAATTCATTCAAGGCGCAACAGTGCCGGTGGGCGAAGGGCGCCATGCAGACCGGCAAAAAAGTGCTGCCACGCCTGTTGCGGAGCGGTCTCAGCCCTTCGGAAAAGCTGGAAGCCTGGTATCATCTTACCGGGAATATCTGCTATCCGCTAATGCTGGTTCTGGCACTCCTGCTGTTTCCCGCCTTGATCGTACGGTTTAGCCAAGGCTGGTTTCAGCTGGTTACACTTGACCTGCCACTGTTTGTGCTTTCCTTTGCCAGCGTGAACTGTTTTTACATTACGGGCCAAAGAGCGCTGCACAAGGACTGGCTCAAGAGAATTCTCTATCTGCCCTGCGTCATGGCGGTAGGGATAGGAATAACCGTCGTTGTGGCGAAGTCGGTGTTGGAGGGGGCCGTTGGCGTGAAGAGCCCCTTCGTGCGCACGCCCAAGTTTTCCGTTGAGGGGAACACAGGAGAATGGAGGAAGAAGAAATATCGCGGGCGCATGGGCGTGTTGCCCCTTATCGAGATAGGTTTTGGTCTGTATTTCAGCTACGTCACTTATTACGCCTGGAGCCTGGGGATCTATGGCGTCATTCCGTTTCTGCTCCTTTTTCTGTTCGGCTATCTTTACACCGGCCTGGGGTCTGTGATTCAAAGCCTGAAGCTGCGTAACTGGCCGTTGCTTAATATGCCTCTGAGATTCCGGTGGCTCCCTGCCAAGGAAGAATTGGACCCGAAACCCGGAAAGGCCTAGCCATCATAAACGGGTGACGAATGACTGTGATTCAGACGCTATAAGAAAAGTAGCCACGAATCACACGAGGCGGCATAGCCGCAACCAAGATCTAACGCCAAGACACAAAGACGCTAAGACGCCAAGAAATCAAGGATTAAACTCTTGGCGCCTTGGAGTCTTGGAGTCTTGGCGGTTAAGAATCCTTTCCGCCTGCCAGAGGATTTGCGGGTAGGTGGTACGAATAAGGCGGATGGAGTGGAGGCAGAACTTCATTCGTCACGCGTCACTTGTATGGCGCGCCAGCGCTGATGCCAGCGTTTCCCTCGTCAGTCTGAAGTAGTCCTCCGGCGTGTCGATGTCCTCGATCGTGCCGCATTCGTTGGTTGCCAACCATGCCGCGCGACTCTTGTGCAAGGCGACGATGAGTTTGGGGTTGGCATCGGGAGGCGCGTCCAGCAATTCTTTGATCAGCGCACGTCCGAAGATGGCCGGGTGACCTGCTTTCCCTCCACGTTGCGGCATGGCAAGCGCGGCTGCAGAGCCCACGAAGAGCTGAATCAGATTGCGCACCAGCTCAGCCGAAACCACGGGTTGGTCTACAGGCCAGATCAAGCAGCCTTCGCAGCCAGGATCGAGAGTTTCGAAGGCCAATTTCATGGAGGAAACGTGCCCTCGTTCAGGGTTGGGGTTGATGAGTATGCGGGCTCGGCGATCAAGCAATAGGGGGCGGATGCGGGATTCGTGAATCCCCAAAACCACACAGGCGTCAGGTAGATCCAGCAAACTCAGAGTCTTGAGGATGTGGGTGATAAAGGTGTCAGACCCGAGTGGGAGGAGCGCCTTGGGATAGCCCATTCTTGATGAGTCGCCCGCTGCCAGAATCACCGGCGTGATATTCACCATCCCATGCCCCGAACATGCGCTGCAACTACAGCATGAAGATCGACGAACAACATTTTACGAATGAACTCGCTGAGTTTTTTCATTTGTCCCCTGGTGACTAGAAGCTGCGAAAAATTCAATCTTCACCATTTACCACAAAGGCTCGAAGACTCAAAGGAGGTTTCAAGACATCGGATTTCTTCGAGCCTTAGAGTCTTCGAGTCTTTGTGTTGATCCGATGTGTACCTATATGCGACCTAGCGCCAATTTCAGAGCTCCTGACATGGTCGAGAAGCAATCTGTCCCAATCCGGGGTCGGAATCGGTATCGGAATCGCTATCGATTCGGTTTCCCTACGATTCCGATGCCGATTCCGACCCCGAC
>Ga0187878_1002589_pt1 | contig 15884 bp, 14 predicted proteins | sample June2016WEW_17_1_FD_132979 | JGI IMG/M metagenome (GOLD analysis project Ga0187878, IMG submission 132979) | Peatland microbial communities from SPRUCE experiment site at the Marcell Experimental Forest, Minnesota, USA - June2016WEW_17_150 | ecosystem: Environmental > Terrestrial > Soil >...
ATAGTTGAATCACGTTCAACTGAGAATGAGGGGGTAACGAATTCCAGGAATGGTCCGTGGAAGACCTCTATTGCAACGCTTCCCCGCATGTTTGCTGAGAGGGTTACCAACGCGCTCAGCGTGACTGCAGGATTGCTCTGGACTTGGATTCGTTGGATCTCGGGATCGATCGGCGGTGACGCAGGGTCAACCGGTGATTGAGTGCATGAGAGCGCAGAGAGGCCGAGAGGTGCGACCAGGAACACTTGTCTGACGGTGTGAAGAAATCGCCTGGAAAGAAATAAGCGTCGTGGAGGAGTGAGCATCGACGGGTGATGTCGTGATTGCCTTTGAATTGAATCAACGCAGTCACAGCCGACATCGTTCCCGGTCGCGCAAGAGATGATTGCTCGAAAGACCTTCGCGCCGGCTATGGTGCTGCGAGCCTAACCGATTTCATCCTGCAACTGCATGGACATTGCCCGCAGTGCAATGATGAACGAGACGATCAGAATGATTGGAACGGCTATGGTCATCACGGTGAACCACCAAGGCATTTCGCCCTGCAATGTCCCGGCGTAGATTCCCAGAAAAAGTGCGAGGAGAAACACGCTGACTCCAACCCCCACAGCTGCGATGAACTCGAAGTACTTGTTGAGCCAGTAACTCCGTCGCTCGTCTGGCAATTGCCCGAGCTGTGAGAAAAATGCCGGCAGGTTGATGAGGTAGGGGAATTTATTGACCAGCGTGAACCGGAATTTGACAACGAGAAGAATGATCGCGGGTGCAAGGCTGAAAGCGATGGGTAACAGAAGAAACGTGAGCCTGTTGCCGAAAGCGTCCGGCTTGCCGGAAAAGCCAAAGTGTGTTGGGATTTTGTCCGGCAACGTTGTGTAGGCGTAGGCACCAATGAGCCAGATGAGGACAAGTAACACCACGATCAAGGCTACAAACGCCCGCCCGAGTAAACCAAAGGGGGCCGGAGCAACGGTCATTTTCATAAGGTCCTCCCTAAAAACCGATTCACAACACAGATCAACCAATCACCAATTAACCCCTAACGTACTAACCCCCCGGTTTTTTCCTGTTCACGTTCAACGCCTGTTCCAGTTCACTCAGCCGTTTGAAATACACTACAGTGCCGTCGGTTTCGATGTAGATGTTCGCTACACGAGGAGCGTCGGTCAGTCCCTTTCTCTCGGTCCCCACGAAAATTGCAATGCCAAGCACTCTCTGACCCGTCAGCACGACGCTTGCCTCCATACAACATGGAAGGTCTCGCTCATCATCGATTACCGGAACGCCGGTCACCGTGCCGCAGTCGTTCAGTTCCCACTGCACATTCGGAGTTCCACCAAGGAGTTCCTTCAGCCAAAGAAGAAATGGAGTTCTCGGCAGGGTGGGATCAAGCCTCGACGCTGGCAGGTCGTCAATGATCCCGATGGCCTTGTCCGCCGTGATCTGTGAAAACGCAGATCCCGCCAGTGACAACAGTAATGCAGCACAGAAGAGAAACCATCGCATGATGATAACCGCCAGCCCTTTCACCAATTACCAATTAACCAATCACCAGACCATTGAACTACCAAGTTCTTCTGATCGGATGCGCTTCTGTATTGAAAACAACTTGGTTGAACTCAAGAGTTTCCGGCGGAGCGAACAGAAGGTAGAGGTACTTCCACGTCTCGGCAAGGAAGTAACTTTCCATCAGATCCGATCGTTGTTTTGTCGCAACATTCCGAAGCCCGGAATACCCCTCGTCCATCCGGCAGTACTTTTTGAGATTCGCCAGAAAAGTCTTTCCCATCTCCAGGTATCGCTGATCGTTCGTATAGTGATAGAGATAGTAGGAAGACTCTATGATCTCAGGGTTCAGGGAATAGCGGGGATCGACAGTGTCCATCTTCATATAATCGAACGTCTCGCACTCGATGCCGTACTTGTTCCACATTTTGAAGCACGACTCCTCAAGCCGGGCTGCAGTCGGGACATCTCCTGACAATGCGAGCACGGCCGGGTAAAAGGCATCGAGCAATCCATACCAGGTATGTGTCCGCTTGCCGGTGTTCATATCTGCGTGTCCGATCCAGAGGCCGCTCGGCGCTTCGTCTGCAAGATGCTTCCCGATCGCTGCTTTGCTCGTCTCCCATGCTTCTTTCATCTCGCGGTCATCGAACAGGATCGCGCATTTCAGGAGGTATTCATAGTAAGAGTCGATGCACGCGCTCACATGGCTGTCACTATCGAGCCATTGTCCCGTCTCGCAATCAATCCAGGTGCCCACAAGTCCGATGGCAGAACGTCGCTTGTAGATTTGCAGGGCCGCGTTCTTCGCCGCATCGTAGTACTGCTTCTTGCCTGTCAGTTTGCTCAGCGTCCCAAACTCGATGAGGAGCGTTCCTACTTCGGCCGGATTCGTCCGCGTCCCACGCACTGCACCCGTTTTCAGATTGACATTGACATATGGCATGCCGGTTGGCGATTTGAATACCGGCATCAATCGCGTTCCGAGGTCATCGGCGAGCTTGAGTAATCTTTCATCTCCCGTGAGCTGATAGTTCGAGAGCAACCCGCCGAGAAGGCGGATCGTGATCTCGAAGTTCTTCACGTACACGTCCTGGTCGAACGAGAGGTGCGTGGCAATGTATTCCCGTGTTGCATCTGCTTCTTCTTTCAATCCCATCAGGATCATGGTGTCGAGGGCATCAAGCGGCGTCATGAGAAGTGTGCTCTTGTACCAATTGACCGGAGTTTTGCTCACCGGCCTGAGCATGTCGCTCCCCCAAGCGTACTTCTTGTAGGCGTTCCAGGAATGAAGGAACTCCTGACGAACCTGATCTGCGAGCTGCGACTTTTCTGATCGGATTGCCCGGTCCGATGAGCAGGATGAAAGTACGAGCGCGAGCATGAGCAGAGCAAGAATCAGCAATGTGATTTTCATTGAATGCTTTCTTTTTCGATGTGGATTAGTTGTGAAACCAGTGGTTGATGAGGATGGGGACAATAAAGTAGGCAAAGCACATGCCGGAGATGACAAGTCCCCCGAGAGCCCCGAAAGACCAGAGCGCCATTTTTAGTTCGCCTTCAGGTTTCCTCGCGTTCTTGAACGCAAAGACAAGACACAATCCGGCCACTATAAGGCCGATGGCACTCAGTGTACCGAAGACGATAAGAAGCAGATTGTCGGGCAGGGGAATGTCCTTTCAATGACAAGTGAATTATAGAGTCGGTTCGACGACCTTTCCGATAAACAGAATTGTTCCGGAATGATGTTCGCGGATCACGACTATGAAGGGGCGATCGACCCGCATGATGAAATTGTCCGACGGTCCAATGCTGCTTCTGGATATTCCCACGGAAGTCACTGCGGCTGCCTCTGTCCCTTCTTCATCAACCTGCACGAATGTCTTGTGCATCACCTCGCTGATGAAAAGATTTCCGCGCCTGTCGATATTCCTGAAGTCCGCCGTGTTGGGGTCGAATGCGATCGACATGCCCATCGCGGTGAGCATATCGTTCAGCTTCTTCTTGTACTCGAGCTTGAACTTCGGGAGAAAGATGTCCCCCTTTGTCGAGTCCATTCGCCCGATCCAGGTGTTCCATTGTTGTTGCGTCAACTGATTGGCAAACGTTTCAATATTGGTCCCGACCTTTGGCAGGAGGAAGGTCGTGCTGAAACCGGCATCGCCGTACGTCATATCAATAGCCTGGAGCTGATCGTCGGAGTAGTAGGAAAACTTGCCCCCCTGCGACATCATCCTGCAGGGTTTCCTGGAACCGTCCGCCAGGATGAAGAAGTCGTCCCGTGTCTGGCTTGAGTCGAAGCGATAAGTCCACGTTCCCTTGAAGTAGATTGCGTTGATGAGATACATCACGAGGTCGCGTGGAATCGGATCGGGAACGATCTCTGTGATCTTACCGTTCGTGTTTCGGTCAACCCAACCATTGATTGTTTTTGCTGCTGACGGGTCGCTGAAGTCGATGCTGTTGATCTCTGCGCCGAAGTTCTCCTTGTTGACATCTTTGAAACTCTGCTCGACATTTAAGTCGGGACGGTACCATATTGAGTTGGCGATCTGAAACTTGACTTTCGGGTCAAGCCCCATCAGAAGAGCAATCAGGCTTTTGTACGAAGAGTTAATGTCGTACTGCGACATCCCACCGAACTCGAGAGTCTGAGCCATGGCATCCCTGGTTGTGCCGTTGGCGCCGTTCAGCGTCATGCCGAGCGCCATCGACACACTCACAGGCGAAATGAAAACGCTTTTTCCAGTTTCATCCCGGTTTATGGACTGAAAGAGTTTAAACCCAAATGCGTTGTCGGAAGCAACGAGAGCTTGCTCTGTCGAGAGAAGCGGTCGTGATTGACCTTGTTGCGTATCGGGCGGCGTGCCGAGATCTCTGCAGCCCAGTGTGATAACCAGCAGAAGCGCGCCGAGGGCATAATTCATTTTCCTCATGACACCACACCTCCCTTCGGTGAGCATGTGAGGTTCTCGTACTGTCTGAACGGCTCATAAGCTCACCATACAAAGTAACAAATCCTTTGCGCGAGCGCAAGGCGGAGGCGCACTCTTGAGAATCAGTTTCAAGAATGATGAAATAGGAAGAGGGGGTGGGATGAAAATGAATGTACGGAGATTGATCGAAGAAGGGAGACGAAGAAATGAAGAAGTGGGGGCTCCCGGTCGCGGAGCCCCACTTCAGGAAGATGTCTATTTGGCGTCTTTCAGGGATGCGACGTTGATGATGTCGCCGTCCATTGTCCCTTTGACCTGAACGTAGAGATTGTTTTCTCTCTTCGTTTTGTTGAGATAGTCAAACGCAAGCTTGTCGCCGGCGTCATTGAACTTGAGGAACTTCGCGCCGATGACCAACCCGTAACCGCTCGCCCTACAATTCTCCTCGAGAGCGCAGTCCTTCGTATGTTTCTTGGCCTTCTCGGTGGCTTTCTTCGCATCTCCGCTTTTCGTGAAGCCTGTCCCGCACATTTTGTCTGCGAGAAATCCTTTAAACGTCTTCTCTCCGGTTCCTTGATTCTTCTCCGTCTTCGCCTGCGCGTTGAGCGAGAAGGCAGCGAACAAGAGTGCACATCCAACCACTGCTATCCTTCCGAGCTTGTTCATGCCAGACCCTTTCTATTGTTGATTGCTTGTCGCCTGGACTGCAACTGTTTGCCTGATGATCTCAACAAGCCGTTGTTTCACTCGGTTCCCCTCAGAGTGGAGGAGTGACATCAGCGAGTTCAATCTTGCTAGCTCCCCAGGATCCTGGACAACTCGGAAGGATCAGATGTTGGGAGCTGGCAAGCGTAATTCTCACAGACATAAGCGGTTGACCAGCCATCCACCTTCTTCATTGAATGTATCAGCGGTATAAAGATGGAGAGATCCGATTCTCCCTTGCCTCCGTCGGCAAGCATTAACACCTTTTCGGGAACGAAATGCGAATGAACCTCCCGGAGGAGTTTCAGTGTGTGCGGATCGCCCGCCTCGCCGGCGAGGATGATCTGTTTGGGTTTCGAAAGACTGAAACTCAACGCCACGAGCATCTGAGGCATTGCCTGTCCAGCATTGGACATTCTTTCCCCGAAATGCAGGAACGACTTTCTCGCCTTCGTTTCCAGCTCCTGGCTGCTCGTGAACTGGGCAAGTCGAAGGAGGTTAAGGATCGCGATCGAATTGCCGGAAGGTTCCGCGCCATCGTACCACTCCTTGGTGCGGACCAGTATCGAAGGGTCGCGTCCCGCCGTATCGAAGAAGCCCCCCTTTTCGTGATCATAGAAAAGACGATTTTGATCCTCCGCCAGTCGGAGAGCTTGCGTGAGCCACTCGACGTTGAAGCTGGCCTCATATAGATCGATGAGTGCTTGAAGGAGGAACGCATAGTCGTCGAGCTGTCCTTCGAAGCGGGCTTCCCCTTCGCGATAGCGATGGTACAGCTCGCCTGTTGACTCATTGCGCATACGGGTGAGAATGAATCCAGCGGATTTCCCGGCAGCCTCCAGGTATCGGATATCCCCAAGAACCTGATAGGCACGCGCGAGGGCAGAGATCATCAGTCCGTTCCACGATGCCAGGATCTTGTCATCCAAATGACAACGGGGACGCTTGTTCCTTTCCGCGAAGAGCTTCTGCCGCGCTGAGGTGAGGAGCTTCTTTCCCTGCTCTTCAGAGAGAGCAAGCTGCTGTGAGACCTCGGCGGGAGTGTGGACGAGGTAAAGAATGTTCTTTCCCCCGAAGACGCCATGAGGGTCGTCTGTGACATTACCGTTATCCTCCACACCGCAATACCAGCACCAGATCTTTGATTCCTCCGGCGTTAAGATTTTTTCGATCTCCGATTTCGTCCAGACGTAAAAGGCTCCTTCTTCTTTCCGTGTCGGATATGAATGATCTGGAGCGCTCTCTGCGTCCTCCGCAGAGTAGAAACCACCATCTGGGTGTGTGAGATCGCGGAGAACGTACTCGAGAGTGTCTTCCGCAACCTTGCTGAAGAACTTGTCGTGCGTAATTTGGTATGCCTCGAGATACGAGACTGTCAGTTGGGCCTGGTCGTACAGCATCTTCTCGAAATGCGGGGCGTGCCATCGTTCATCTGTCGAATACCGGTGGAATCCCCCTCCGACGTGATCGTACATTCCACCGTTGGCCATGCGGCGGAGTGTGGTGAGGGACATCTCGAGTGCAAACAGGTTTTTCTTCCGGGCATAGTACCTCAACAGAAAATTGAGCGCCACCGGGCGTGGGAACTTCGGCGCTCCGCCGAATCCTGCATTCCGTTCGTCGTAGCTTTTCTGGAACGCCTGAAAGCCTGACTCGAGCGCCTTGATGTCCGGATCGATACTTTCGCCCTCCTGTGACGAGAGTCGGATCAAATAGTCGTTCGCCTTTCCCGCGGCTTCGATCACTTTCACGCGATCGGTCGTCCACACCTCATGGATCGTTGTGAGGATTTGTGGAAAACCCGGACGTCCGTAATTCTCAACGGGAGGAATGTAGGTTGCGCCGAAGAACGGTTTGAGATCGGGGGTCAGGAACATCGACATCGGCCACCCGCCACTGCCATTCATTGCCTGAAGCGCCGACATATAAATGCGGTCGATGTCCGGTCGCTCTTCGCGGTCAACTTTGATGGGCACCACCGTTTGATTCATGAGCGCAGCGATGGACTCGTTTTCAAAAACTTCCCGCTCCATGACATGGCACCAATAGCATGTGGAATAGCCGATCGAAAGGAAAATTGGTTTTTCCTCGCGACGTGCTTTCTCAAATGCTTCCTCTCCCCATGGATACCAGTCTACAGGATTGTACGCGTGTTGGAGAAGGTAGGGGCTCTTTTCCCGGAGGAGACGGTTGGGCTTTCCGGAGTGTGGTTCTTTTTGCAGGCTCATAGAAGAGAGGTGGTTGTTTCTTCAATAGAACACAACCGTCCCGGCCAAAGTTGCAGAAAGCGCGGGAGCGTGGGGTTATGAAGCGAGTCAATGATGGCGAGGAGGGGGTGGCATACCTACCACCCACATCCAGGGCCAAAGACGTGGTGCGTTGGTCAACTCGTGCTTAACAGCGTTACTGTAAATGTAATCGATATGGTTGTCGATATCCCTTTGATCTCGGATAATGTGGTCCCGGAAGGATTTCTGCCAGCGGAAAGATGGAGCATCGATGGCCGACGTCTCAATCGCCTCGAAGGTCCGACGGACCGATTCGAGGCAATCAAAATGGTTCTTGTACGTGTCAAAGGTCAAATGAGGATGGTGTTGTTTTGTGATCTGAAAATTGTCAAGTAGCCGACGATCGAGAAGGGAACGATTCGAATCGTTCCCTTCGGTGTGAGAGTCCCCTTCGTGTGGACTATAGAGATCCCGCACGAATGGTTGTCCTGAAATCAGATCGTTGATGTCGCGAGTGGTATTACGCTTTAAAGATCCAACAACATCAGAATAACTCCATCTTCCGAGTGGTTGGAAGAGCAAATGAACGTGGTCGGGCATCACCGCGTAGCCAAAGAGCTCAAGCTCCTTCAGCTCGCACGCGAACCGGAGGTCTTCGACAAACACTTGGGAGAAATGTGGCAGACTAAAGAAGGGGTATCGGTCGTGGGTCACCGAGGTAATGAAGTGCTTGGCCCCTTCAATGTAGTACCGCTTCTGAGGTGTACGGTGATGGAAAGTCCTGAAGGGCATAACAACCTTCCCGTAGGCAGCGCTCTCTCTTTCCTTACGAGCCCGCCACAACTGGCTTCACTTTCTCCAAAAATTCCTTCGGAGAGAGGTAGCCGACAACCCGGGAGCTCGCGACTTCCTCGCCGCTCTTGTCGATGAACACGATCGTGGGGACGCCGGAGATGTTGAATTTCTTCCGCAGCGATTCCGATTCGGGAGAATCGAAATGGGTAAGATCGACTTTGAGGCGGACAAAGTCTTTCGTCGCCGTGATGACGTCCGAGTCTATGAAAGTCTTGTGTTCGAGTTCGAGGCACGGGATGCACCAATCAGCATAGAAGTCCATCACGACTGGTTTGTTCTGGCTTTTTGCGCCATCGACTTTTGCATCGGAGAACTGATCCCAGGTCATGCCGGTTTCTCGCAACGCATTCGCCGATACGATGCCGAACGCGAGGGCGACAATGCCGAACGCCCACTTGAATCGCTGCAATCCTTTTTTTTCTTTTCCGGACGGTTCAAGAAATCCAAGATAGATACCGCCGAGTATCAACGCAGCTGGAATGACAAACGCTGACAACTTTGGCACAAACGCCAGCGCGAGGTAGAACAAACCGGCCGCGCTCAGGATCACTCCAAAAATCCTCTCGACCCAGACGAGCCAGGATCCGGACCGCGGGATCTTCTTCAACATCCCGGAGAATGTTCCGAGGATCAGATAGGGAAAGCCGAGCCCAAGTGAGAGCGTGAAGAACACCCAGAATCCAAAAACCGGGTCGGCTTTTGAACTCACGAGTGTAAGAAGCGCTATGACGGGAGGACCGATGCACGGGGCCGCGAACACTCCTACCACCAGCCCCGAGAGATACAGACTGATCATCCCGGTCCCCGTTGTTCCGCCGAGCTTACTTGTCAGCCAGTACGGCATCTGAATCTGATAGAGGCCGAAACTGCTCAATGCGAGACCAATGAGTAACGCTCCGATCCCGCCCAGGACCCACGGACTTTGAAGCCAGCTCCCGAACAGTGTGCCGCTCAGCGCGGCGCTGACACCGAGCACGGTATACATCGTCGCGATGCCGAGGACATACGTCACCGCTTTGAGGAACACTTTCACCGCGTTGGTTTCTGATTGTCCGCCGAACAATGACACGGTCACCGACAACATCGGATACACGCATGGAGTCAGGTTCAGCGCAAGTCCAATGAGAAAAATCGCGAGGAATGCTACGAAGGTCCCTCTCTCCTCAAACATCTGGCTGATATCGCTCTTGTTGCTGCTTGTGGGTGTCCCGCTCTGGATGGTGTACGAAGAGAACAGGTCGTCGTTGATCGGCGTTGTCTTCTCGTTCGCTCCGACAATTTCCACCGGGATGAGAATGTTGATCGATGCGGGTGCGAGACAAACCTGGTCGTTACAGGATTGCACCTGGAGTTTTGCCCGCAGCGTGTCATGGCCGACAGCGATTCTTGACGACAACTTCACTGTAAAGAAGAGAACGGGAGTGCCTTCATACACGCTCAGGGAATCTTCCGCGAAGCCAAATTTCAGGTGCTTTCCCTTCGGATACCGGACATCCGTCACGATGAAGCCTTCGCGCTGCTGGAGTTCCAGGCTTGTGGCGATGAGATAGTCGTACGTCGGCGTATTCGAGTTGATGTGCCAGCCTTCAGCGATTGTGAGGATGACCGCGGCTTTGAATGTGGAACCAGCAGCGGCCTTATCAACGGAGAGCTTCGATTCTCCATGCACTTTCCCTGCGCTGGAGCTCGGGCCCCCGCCAATCTGGAATGCTGATGCCGCGGAATAAATCATCGAAGAAGTGACGAGCATCAACAGCAGCGCCCGCCTGATCACGGAAGTTGGTCGGTACATTCTATAGTATCCTTGCACTGAGTCGTGGAATATCAAACACCTTTTTTGAGGTATGGCTTGATCTTGGCTTCCGACATCGCCTCGTCATCACGCCGGTGTGCTCATCGACGATGTTACCGCTCAGATCGATAATGATCTCGCTTTCCTTCTTCTGACAATCTCCATTCGTGTCGAAGCATCCGTTCTACATCCCGCCAATCTCGCTTGTGCTTTCGACATCAAGGATGTCAATCCTTTAGTGAGATGCAGGAATCAGCAAGAAGACGCCGGTTCCGAAGACCGCACTCAAGAACTCCGATTCAATCGTCGGATGATGCAAGAACTCGGGCGAGCAGTATAGCGAACATTTTTTGAAAGGGCAACGCGGGGTGATCGAGAAACATTTTTCGCCGTCAACGATTCCGCATCCGATCGCGTTCAGCATTTCTTGATTTTACCTCCAATTATGGCTACTTTCTTCGGGGTGTGATATGGCAAGAAAACAACTTGTTGTAGGGATGGACGGTGGTGCGACAAAGACCGCGGGGTTGCTGAGCGATCTGGACGGCGTTGTACTCGCCGAAGAGACTGGCGGTGCCAGTAATCCACAGGTCGTTGGTCCCGAAAAGACCGCTGACGTCATTGTCAGCCTCGTCGAGAAACTGTGCATCAAAGCGAATTGCTCGACCAATGAGGTCTTGGCTGTTGTGGCTGGTCTCGCGGGGGCGGGGCGGGAGGGGGACAAGGTGCGCGTGAAGACCGCAACGCTGGCTGAGGCGAAAAGGCGGAGAGTCTCTGTGGGCACAGTGACCATCGAAAGCGATGGAAGGATCGCCCTTGAGGGAGCTTTCAAAGGGAGGCTGGGCATTATCCTGATTGCGGGCACCGGTTCGTTCGCCCTGGCTAAGGACCACAAAGGAGGCATTCATCGTGCCGGTGGATGGGGGAGAGTCGTTGGCGATGAAGGGAGCGGCTTCGTCATCGGTCGCGACGGACTCAACATCGTCGCGAAGCACATCGACGGGCGAGGGAAGGCAACCTTGCTGACGAAGCTTGTCGATGAAAGATTCGGACTCTCAAACCAGGAGAAGATCATCAACGGCGTGTACCGGGAAAGGTTTGATGTCGCCACGGTCGCACCACTTGTGATCGAGGCAGCCGAGGCAAAAGACGTCGAGTGTGCGCGCATATTGAACAAGGCGACGTTCGAGCTCTCCGAACACGTGCGGACTCTCGTGAACAAGATTGAAGAATCATCACGCAGCAGATCGAAGATTTCGCTTGCGTTCATCGGCAGCCTCATCAGTAACGACAATATCTATCAGAAGATTCTCAAACAAAAAGTGACGTTTTCCTTACCGCAGGTCACTGTCATTGCTCCTGAAGCCCCGCCGGCATATGGAGCAGTTCTCTTATCAATCCGATCGGCCCAGGAACAGCTATGAGTTTGATTTCCGTTGCGATTCCCTTCACCACGCAACCGCATTTTGAGCCAACGCTTCGTCAGTTCATCGACTCTCCGCTTGTTCAGAAAATCTTCATCATTCATTCTGGCCAATTCACGGCCAAGTACGAGAAATGCGAGGGGGTCGTTTCCCAAACGCTGACGTCCGGCAAGTTGCTCAATACAATCCTGGGTAAGGTGGCAACAGACTATTTTGTGTTCATCACGCAAACGCAGGAGATCCAGCTCGGCCAGGCGGCGCTGGAGCGGTTTGCAGGAATCGCGCAGCAGACTTCGGCCGGTATGTGCTATTCGGACTATTTCGAAGTCAAGAAGGGTGTGCGCTCCGAACGGCCGGTGATTCAGTATCAATTCGGCAGCGTTCGCGATAATTTCGAGTTCGGCGCGCTCCTGTTCTTTTCCATGGGGGCAGTTAAGTCGGCTTTGAAGAAATATGGAGACGTGGCCGATGTCAATGCAGCGGGCCTCTATGACCTGCGGCTGAAAGTCTCTGTCGATCATGAGCTCTTTCATGTCCAGGAGTATCTTTACACAAAGGTCGAGCCCGATTTGCGGCTGACGGGAGAGAAGCTGTTCGATTATGTTGATCCCAAAAATCAGCTAGTTCAGAAAGAAATGGAGTCGGTTGCTACGCAGCACCTGAAGCACGTCGATGTCTATCTTGCGCCCAAGTTCAAAGCGATCCCAGCGCCTGGAGTCTCATTCCCGGTCGAGGCGAGTGTCGTGATTCCGGTTCGCAACCGCGTACACACGATTGCCGATGCGGTCAGCAGTGTCCTTCAGCAGAAATTCGACAAACCGTTCAACGTTATTGTCGTTGACAACCATTCAACGGATGGTACGACTAACGTTCTGGCGGATCTCGCAGCGAAGAACCCGTCGGTGAAACACATTATTCCGCCGAGACAAGATCTCGGCATCGGGGGGTGTTGGAACGAAGCGGTGTTCTCACCTCATTGCGGCCGGTATGCTATCCAGCTTGACTCGGATGATATCTACAGCGGTCCGAGCACAATTCAGAAGATCGTCGATCTCTTTCGGAGTGGTCAGTATTCCATGGTGATCGGCTCCTACAAACTGGTCAACATGAAACTCGAAGAGATTCCACCGGGCCTGATCGATCACGGAGAATGGACTCCCGAGAACGGTCGAAACAATGCGCTGAGGATCAATGGTCTCGGGGCGCCGCGAGCATTCGACACTGCCTTGCTCCGTGCCGTGAGGGTGCCGAACGTGAGTTATGGGGAGGACTATGCGGTGGCACTCGCACTCTCCAGGGAATATCAGATCGGTCGAATCTTTGAACCATTGTATCTCTGTCGCCGCTGGGAAGGAAACTCCGATGCGGCGCTCTCGGTCGAGAAAGCGAATCGTTACGACATTTACAAAGACAAAATCCGCACCATTGAAATGATGGCCCGCCAACGCCTTAACCGCCAAGGAGCATGATATGGTACAACCCGTTCGACGCTGGACACTCGATGACCTGACTATCATTCAGGAGGTACTCTGGAAGACGTGGCTTGATTCCTATTCGCATTTCATCCCCGAAGAAGATCTGAGGAGCTATTTCTCGGAACATTACGATCTCGATTCGTTGAGAACGTTGTTTCATAATCCGATGGCGGATGGTTTTGTAGCGCTCGACGATGATAAGGTGGTCGGTTTCATGCGAACCGCCCGAGATCCGGAGGAAAACAGGTACTACGTTTCATCCATCTACGTGCTCCCGCAGTATCAGGCGAAGGGAATCGGCAAAGCCCTGATGGTGCGCGCGGCGGCGGAGGCGAAGGCATTCAGGCTTGACCGCATCTGGGTCGGCGTGATGGTGCAGAATACGCAGGCAGTTGATTGGTACAAATCGATGGGATATGAAGTCGTACGAACAGAGCCGTTTACGATGGGAAAATCGACGGTCGACCATCATGTCGGATTCATCAAGATAGATTCGATACGCTGAGAGTGTGTTCACTTCAGTCTACGTTTCGTAGCGTCGCAGACTGTTTCGAAGAACCTTTCCAGTTTCCTTTGCCAGATCCCTTTGATTGAAGAAAAGATCTTCGCCGTATTCGATCCAAATGCCCTGAAGAGCTCTCTTGCCGAGCTTGCGGCACGTTTGCTTGATGATCAGAAGAAGAGCTGGCTGCAATTGGCCTCCGGATACGCATCGCTTGATTCAATACGGCTGCGTCAGGTTGCGTGTCGCGGGTACTCCGTCTGGCTCCAGTTCAATCCCGGGCGCATCGTCAGCACGGGAGCGAAGGTCGATGCGAAATCCATACGGGAGCGCCGGTGCTTCCTCTGCGTGCAAAACCTTCCTGAGGCGCAAAAGGGGATCCTCTACAAGGACGAGTTCCTGATCCTCTGCAATCCTGCGCCGATTTTCCGCGAACATTACACGATATCGCACGTTCAGCACATTCCCCAGATTTTCAGCACGTACACAACCAGATTCTTTGAACTTGCTCGTCACATGAGCCCGCGCCTCACTGTCTTCTATAACGGTCCCAGGTGCGGCGCCTCTGCGCCCGACCATATGCACTTTCAGGCAAGTCCTTCGGGGACAATCCCCGTTGAGGGGGCGGCGTGCGAGAAGAACCGGCGCGTTGTTCGAAGGAGTCTTCACAATGTCGACATCCTGACGCTCGCAGAATTCGGCCGTCAGGTCCTCGTTCTCGAGTCGAAAAACATTGACAATCTCCAGCGAGTTTTGTCGGAACTCACGGAATCGCTTCGTAGCATGACCGGCGAACGTGATGAGCCCATGATGAACTTGTTGTGCTCCTATGGGGATTCTTCATGGCGCGTGATTCTCTTTCCGAGGAGCAAGCATCGCCCTGACGCATATTTCAAAGAAGGGGACGAGCGAATCCTCATCAGCCCGGCTGCCGTCGATATCGGCGGGCTCGTCATCACACCCCTCGAGAAGGATTTCAACATGGTTGACGCTCCCACCATGGAGGGGATCTTCGAAGAAGTGAGCTTGGCAAAAGAGAAGGTGGATGCAGCGATGGACATGCTCTCCTGACCAACTATCATGAAGTAGAAATGATCAAAGAAGAACCGAAACTCTCCATTGGAATTGTCGAGCACGCGAAGGAAGTCGAGGGTGTGCTCAACGGAGTGTTTGAGCTCCCCACGACGATTCGCCTTGAGGGCCCGTTCTTTGCCCGCCCCGCGGATCATCGCGTTGTGCTGTTTGACCATGAAGGGGTCGAGGTGATGAAGGGAACGGAGATCTCCTTTCGTCCTCTTCGGAATGGCACATTCACGTTGAAGGACGTGACGATCGGAATCAGTTTCCATTGGGAGAGAAAAGAAGATCAGACGTTTGAAGGGGCTTTGCGTTTGCTCGCCGCTCCGGACGGAACGATCACGGTGATCAATGAGATCAGCGTAGAGGGATACTTGCAGAGTGTCATCTCGTCCGAGATGAGCGCTGAGGCTCCGCTTGAGTTGCTGAAAGCGCACGCGATCACATCGCGGAGCTGGCTTGTCGCAATGCTCGAGAGGCAACAGCGCGGGAAAAACCTCGGGGCCCCCGCACAACGATCAAAAGAGACGGATTCAGAAATCGTGCGATGGTATGACCGCGAAGATCATACACTGTTCGATGTCTGTGCCGACGACCACTGCCAGCGGTACCAGGGAATCACGAAGATCATTTCAGGGAAAGCCCGGGAAGCAATCGATGCCACGCGCGGTTCATTCCTTGTCTACGAAAATGAAATCTGCGATGCGCGTTTCTACAAGTCGTGTGGCGGACTGTCAGATCTCTTCGAAAACGTGTGGGAAGAAGCGAAGGTGCCGTACCTTCAATCGGTATCCGATTGGGAACACTCCTATCCCCCCGTGGTCTCGGAAGAGCAGGCGAGGGAGTGGATCCTCTCCTCGCCCGACGCATACTGCAACACGACGGACGGAGATATCCTCAGGCAAATACTTCCCTCCTTCGATCAGGAAACGACGGATTTCTTCAGATGGAAGGTAGAATACCCGCGGCAGGAACTCGAACGTATCGTCGCTAGAAAGTCGGGTATCGATTTCGGTACTATCATGGATCTGGTTCCGCTCCAGCGGGGTCCATCGGGGAGAATTATCCGTTTGAAGATTGTGGGCACAAATAAGGTTCTTGTTGTGGGGAAAGAGTTGGAAGTACGCCGCTGGCTTTCGAACAGCCATCTGTACAGCTCTGCGTTTGTTGTGGACACCATGAGAGATCACGGCGGCGTCCCGTCCATGTTCGTTCTTCGGGGTGCCGGTTGGGGGCATGGTGTTGGATTATGCCAGATCGGAGCGGCTGTCATGGCTGCACGGGGCAAGAAGGCAGAAGAGATCGTACTTCACTATTTCCCGGGAGCCCACCTCCAAAGACTCTATTAGATACTTTCTTGGCGCTCTTGTCCCGCTCCGAAGGACTC
>Ga0187878_1002592_pt1 | contig 15851 bp, 11 predicted proteins | sample June2016WEW_17_1_FD_132979 | JGI IMG/M metagenome (GOLD analysis project Ga0187878, IMG submission 132979) | Peatland microbial communities from SPRUCE experiment site at the Marcell Experimental Forest, Minnesota, USA - June2016WEW_17_150 | ecosystem: Environmental > Terrestrial > Soil >...
GATGGTGCATCCGAAAGAACGCCGCGCTCGAATTCCACCGGGACCACCAAGCGCAGAACTTGACGTGAGACGTCGAGTGTGACCTCATAGGTCTTCTTCGACGGCCACGACTCCACGGCGAGCCTTCTCATTCCCGGCGGAAGTCCAGGGGCCACTTGCTGGGGAGGATTCTCGGGGGGCTTGCGAAACTCAGAGTCGTTGGCTTGTTGCCCAATTTCGCCCTCCGGGTTCCCGGGTCTCGATTTGGTGACTGGAATCCTGCGTGTAAAAAGAGAGGACAACCGCTGCAGCAAAGTCAACCGTGGTGTAGTCACCGGATTTGTGGGCATCGGGGTGCTCCTTTCGGGTCCGGGTTTCCTGAGTTTTCAAACCGATTTTCGATTTAGGGCCGCGAGCTGACCGCGATTGTAGTTCCCGCAGCCTCTCATTGCAACCTCACGGGTTAGCATCCTGTGTTAAGCAAATGAACTGTCCGGTGATTGTAGCATATGAAATGTCCGGTCTGGCGGTCCGGGAAGTAGAGTCCCATCCTGAAAGGAGGGCAGCCGATGGGGAAGATGGGAAAATGGGGACGCTCCCACTGCTGTCCCATTAAGAGTGCAGAGAAAAGATGCAACACCTTACCTGACTATAAATTATGGGCGTCTTGCAGCGTAATCGATTTCAAATTTCTTTGGATTCTCACATGTTGATTCTAAAGCACTTAGACCGCCCGAATGGTGCATTTCAAAGCTTAATGGGACAGCAGTGGGACGCTCCCCGTTTTCGGCCCGCCTGACGGCATAACCTGGCGGCCGTCGAGAATCGAAGAGCAAAAGCGCGCAAGTGGCTTCGTGCGGACGGGCTTGTGGGAGAACAGAGTGCGGCAAGCGAAACGGGGGAGCGTGCACGGCCCGCGGTCCTGCTCTATGGGAAGAATAAACGGGGAGCGTCCCCCAATTCATGACCACGTTCTTTTCACAGGGATTCGAATCGTGGGTCGGTTTTGGGCAGAACTGCGGCCTACGCCTTCTTGATGCTCAGCCTTTTCGCCATGAATTCCTCAAAGGATTCCAACATGAAGAGCTGCCTTGGAATTTGCGCACATGTATCCCGCAGATCGCGATCGTCGCTCACCATTACATTAGTATAGGACGCTGCCACGTAGTGATGAGTATCGAACATATCGGAACCTCTGATGCGTCGACCTTCACCTACATTGAGATATATGCGCGCCATTTTGTAGGCGTGAAAACGCCAGATGGCTTCAAACGCACGCGGAGGCGGCCATTTTGATCGATCTTCGGGCAGACTCAAACGCGCCGTGTTCTTCTCCAGAAATCCGGCAACCCAATCATCTATTCGGCTCTCCGGATTCTCCCACCATCGGTGGAGAATGCTACCTACTCGCTCCGTCCCTAGTTCCTCCTTATTCTCATCCCGTAGCGCATTTTCTTCCCGTTCGAACCGTGCGAACTCCTGCTTTGTCCGCTGCGGCATGCTACGAATGGATCGCTCCCTGCAGCACTCTTGATAAACCTCCACTGTCTTTGCCCAAACCTCCAATCGTTCATTACCTTCGAGACGACCCGCTTTTGCGACCTCGGCTCGTCCCATATCGTTAGTCGCAAGGAGTAGGTTTGTTTTGGCTATTTCCCATAGGTAACTCATGACTCTCGCATACTTACTTCGATCGGTTGGCAGAATACCTAGCAGTTCCTCCAGCAAGACGTATGACACAAACACACTCACCGAGCCCGATTGGACCAATTCGCACAATCGCATTCGCGCTGCCGCCAAGACTACCGGATCCCAACTTGGGTGGCTGTCCAGATAGCTGATCGCATTTGTATCGAGATAAACGTCCATCCGCTCCCTCGAGCTAAAATGCACACTGCTTTCGAAGATTTCGGCCATTATACTTTTTAATTTGCCAAATTCAAAAAAGCTCCTTAAGCCCGTTGTTTCTTTCACGGGAGCTCCTCGTCCGGCGGCGCTTCACCAATGGCGGATGAAAATCGGTGGATAGATTAAATAAGGAAAATGGGGACGCTCCCCGTTTTCGGCCCGCCTGACGGCGTAACCTGGCGGCCGTCAAGAATCGAAGAGTAAAAGCGCGCAAGTGGCTTCGTGCGGACGGGCTTGTGGGAGAACAGAGTACGGCAAGCGAAACGGGGGAGCGTGCATGGCCTGCGGTCCTGCTCTATGGGAAGAATAAACGGGGAGCGTCCCCCAATTCGCGGGACGATCGATCTGGGCATGACTGTCGCCGGCGTACTGAACTGCATCCATCGCGCGCGGATACTGCATCGGGACATCAAACCCAGTAATATAGGCTACACCGCCGACGGCACGGTCAAGTTGCTGGACTTCGGCCTCGCGCGCATTATCTCAAGTGCACTTCCGGCAGACGAAGAATTGACCGGGCACAAAAACGGCATGGAAAGCGGGACGCCGCTTGACACGTCGTCATGGCGCACCGCAGTGACGGTTACGGGAGCGCTTGTTGGTACAGTGACCTACCTTTCGCCTGAGGCGACGAAGGGCGGCCCGCCGGGAGTTCATTTTGATCTGTGGGCGCTGGCCGTGGTGCTCTTCAAATCCCTGACGGGCCGAAATCCGTTTGCGCGAAAAACGGCGTCTGAAATCTTGAGCTGCATCCGCGACGGCGTCATTCCCGATATCCGCGAATTCTTGCCTGATTCCACAACGGCATTGTCTCAGTTCTTCAAGGGTGCGCTGGCCCCGGAAGTGAGGCACAGGCCGGCGACGGCACGCGAATTCCAGGCGAGGCTCCAAACTGTCATGAAATAGGGACGCTCCCCGTTTATTTCCATTGCCAGTCCTTGGAGTGGACCTCGTGCATCAACTTTAGCATCGTGACCAATAACGGGGAGCGTCCTCTATTTCCAACTACACATTAAAGTGGCGTCGACGCTTCTCACTTTGGCGCCTCGACCTGCCCCTGGTCAGTTTCCTTCTTGTCTGCTTTGATCTTTGGCAAGCCCCGCTCGACGAGCTTGGCGACCACATACCCCAGCGGAGTCGGTTGATAGGCAGGAAAGCCCGCCTCAAACTCTCCGACGACACGGATTAGATGCTTGTCGAGCAAGCGGGGAATTGAAACGATCCCCGTGACATCGCCCTCATTTTGCCTTCCCCATGCGTTCGTTGGTGGCAAAGAGGCCATGTACTTGAGAAGGCCAATCTCACCGCCGCTCAGACCTGAAACTGCCCTTTCAACCCGCGCATCATTCAGATGCTTCGCTTCGCGGAGGCGACCCAACAATTCTTCGTGGAGATCACTCCTTGCCCTGTCTACACAGGTGAAGTCAATCGTCTTGTGCGGAATCGTGCTCACGTCGAAAAGGAACCTATCGCGATCGTCCCGAACCAGTAGCACTTCATGTGGCTGGCGACAGGCCAGTGCGATCCCAACCTCGTACATTACGTTGGCGTTGCGGTAAGCGTGACCTGTCACGGAATCCTTACCGGTTGTGGACACGTCGGCAAGCACTAGCCGTGAATGAGCAATACCCTCGCTGATATCCGTTAAGATTGAGTCACCAGACTTGGATAAGTCAACGCGGTACGGCTGCAACTGGATCCCCTCGACTGATATCGTGCTGATCGCAGGAGCAACCACGTTGTCGAAACGAGATTGGTAGCGTTGGTCAAAACTCATCGCCACGAAAATCCAGGGCTTGAGTTCCAATCGCCAGAAAGTCTGGAGGAAGGTGTTCGGATGCATACTTCTCTGAATACCAGCGCCATCGAACTAGTGATTATGCTGACCGCTGTATCAACCCGCGAAATGTGGACAAACGCAGTCACTGGGTCAGCTTTCCGCCGATTATCGACCTCATAGGTACGGATTACAACCATATTTGCTGCAACAACTTTCTATGCATCAGCGTCTCCTTATCACTGTTCCCCCTCACCCAAATGACGGGTCGTGTTCACTCCCGGCTTGATGGGTTCTTGTTCAATCAGCTTCACGAGGTCGCCCGTTCATTGTCGTTTCAACTTAGCACAGTATGAAAGCGACTCCGTCAAGGAGATTCGCGCCCCCCAATTAAAGACCCGCGACGATGACCAATCAGGTCGTTCACCCCCTAGGCGTGGCTGTCTCCTTGAGCAGCGTCTCCGCCTCCGTGTCGCCATGGAAATTTGCGGGGTTCGTCGCGGGGTGAGCGCTCACCAAACGGGTGAGTCGCCAAAGAAACTAAGACCCGTACTCAAGCGCGCTTTCAGCGCTGGTTGGCTGGAGACGGCGGGTTAGGCCGCGCGGTTGGCCGAGAGACACGCTAATCTGTTGGGTCGGGCTCGACCAGTTTAGGCGCACCAGCTGGGTCATTGCGTTCCGACTCTGGCGAGGTTCGAGGACCGGATGTTTCAGCTGAACCGCCAATATACACATCCCCTCTTCCGATATAGGAGTACGACGTGCGCCCGTCACGTTCTACGATTCGGAAGCCCTGCTCGTGTAGCCCGCGTATCCTATTACGATTTTTGCCACCACGCGTTGCGAGCTGAGAGTCGCAGTTTGCGCAGAGGTATCGAAGCATTTCAGGGCTGTTATCAAACTTGTTACCGTCAACGTGATCAAGGACCAAAGGAAGAGGCTTTGCGTTCCAGACGAGAGGTTGGGTGTGAAAAACACACCCGGAGTTATCACATCGATCCGGCAGCTTGTGCTCCCTACGCCAAGCACGGTATTGGCGTCGGACCTTGTTACGGTCCGGCTTTGTGGGACTATACACCAGTGCTGCGTAGTCGCCTGGGTTTCGCTTGCTCATGACCACGGCTCCAAGTGTTGACGATCCGTGTCTCGGTTGCAATGGCCTACTTGTAATTATGCTGACCGGCATTTCAACTTACAACTCGTATTCATCAGCGTCTCCTTATCACTGTTCCCCCTCCCCCAGATGACGGGTCGTGTTCACTCCCGGCTTGATGGTTTGCTGCTCAATTAGCTTCATGAGGTCGCCCGTCCGCTCATCGATGATTCGGTAGCAGTCGTCTGGATCTCCAGACCACCGGACGAAGTTATCGATCGCCAGGATGTCATCGAACCGACCAATGAAACGTCCGTCTCTTGATTCAAGAAGGAAACCAGGGACGTTGCCCTATTTTGGAGGAAAAATGGGGCGTCCCCGGTTCTCAGGTCGTCGTTGGCGACGGCTCGTAGGTGAGGCCGAAAACTGTATCCGTCATCCAGCGTCGGAACGACTCGTTGTCCATGAACTGCTTGAAGAGCTCCGTGTCGTCCCTGAGCACTGCGGTCATCACGCGCTGCAGGGCCTTGTCGTGCTCGATTCGGGCGTTCTGCTTGTCGGAGTTCTTCCTGGCGTTCTGGTAGGCTGTGTCGGCTGCGACTCGGTTCGGGATATCCTCGGTGATCAGCTTATGCACGTGGTCGGCGTCGGTCCACGGGATGTTACCGAACTGGTCGTTGAAGGTCTTGAGGATGTTCGAGAGGCGATCCATCTCGGGCTCGGGGACGCGGCCGCCGCCACTGGTGGGCACGGGTTCGATCTCGGCGTTCTCGTCGGGGAGCTGGATCTTCACGGCCGCCTGCTTCTCGACGCGGTAGCTGTCCATATCGATGGCTTCGAGGATGCCCTTCGACAGGTCCTCCTCGATGGGTGCCGGCAACTTCGGGATAAGGAAGTTGAGGAAGATCGAGAGCTTCTCCCACTCGGAGCTCGTGTAGGGCAGGATCTGGGCGAGGAAACCATAGGTGCGCGTAAACGCCTTAGCCTTGCCCTTGAAGTCCACCTGCCCGTCCTCGTTGAGTTGCTCCTTGTAGACGGCGACGCAGGCGTCGAGGATCGGGTCGAGCCGATCGCGGTCCGCGCCGTCGAGGTAGAGCGTCACCAGTTCCTCGATCTGAGCTGCGGCATAGACTTGATAACCGTCGAGGGCTGCCTTCAGGTCGTGCAGCTTGTTCGGGTCGGTCTCTTCCGCGAGGATGGTGGTGCGGTAGTAGTCGGCAAAGGCTTCCCCGATCGTATCCGAATCGTTCATGAAATCAAGCACGAAGACATCGTGCTTTTGCGGGTGGGCACGGTTGAGGCGTGACAGCGTCTGCACCGCCCTGATGCCCGAGAGGATCTTGTCCACATACATCGTGTGCAGCAACGGCTCGTCGTATCCGGTCTGGAACTTGTCTGCGCAGATCAGAAACCGATAGGGGTCTTGTTGGATCTTATCGGCGATCTTGTTCGAAGGAAACCCGTTGAGAGATGCCTCGGTGACCTTGGCGCCACCGTACTCATGCTCGCCCGAGAAGGCGACAATAGCCCGGTAAGGGCTCTTGCGCTCGACCAGGTAGTCTCGGATGGCGTGGCAGTACTGGATCGCGCGCTCGATGCCACTCGTCACCACCATGGCTCGCGCCTGCCCGCCGATCTTACGGAGCGCCAGCACTTGCTCGTGGAAGTGGTCCACCATGATCTCGGCCTTGAGCCGGATCGCGTGTTCATGGCTCTCGACGTAACGGCGCAGCTTCTTCTTCGCGCGTTTAGTGTCGAACTCCGGGTCGCCCTCGACCTTCTTGACCAGCTTGTAGTAGCTCTCGACCGGCGTGTAGTACTTCAGCACGTCCAGGATGAAGCCCTCCTGGATCGCCTGCTTCATCGTGTAGCTGTGGAACGGCCGGTGCCGCACCTTGCCGTCCGGCAGCGGTTCCGGCTCGCCGAAGATCTCCAGCGTCTTGTTTTTGGGCGTGGCGGTGAAGGCGAAATAGCTGGCGTTGGGCAGCACTTTCTTGGCCTCCATCAGCCGGTTGATCTTGTCCTCGGTGGTTTCGTCCTCCTCCTCGGATCCGGTGGTGCCGAGCGCCATCGAGACTGCTGCGGAAGTGCGCCCGCCCTGGCTTGAGTGAGCCTCGTCGATGATGATCGCGAAGCGCCGCCCACGATGCTCACTCCCGATCTCATCGAGGATAAACGGGAACTTCTGCACGGTGGAGATGATGATTTTTTTGCCTTCTGCGATGAACTTGCGCAGGTCGCCAGAGTGCTCGGCGTGCCCCACAGTTGCCCCCACTTGTGCAAACTGCTTGACGGTCTTTTTGATCTGGTCGTCGAGAACGCGTCGGTCGGTGACGACAATGATTGAGTCGAACAATGTCGAACCATACCATTCCAGACCTATCAGCTGATGGGCGAGCCAGGCGATCGAGTTCGACTTGCCGCTTCCAGCCGAGTGCTGGATCAGATAGCGCTTGCCGGCGGCGACGAGGAGCTTGCGTACCACGTCGAGCTGGTGGAAGCGCGGCCAGATCTGCTCTCGCTTCTTGCGCCCGGTCTTCTCATCTTTCTTCTCGACGATCTGGGCATAGTTCTCGATGATGTCGGTCAACCCGTCGCGCGTGAGGATGCGCTTCCAGAGATAGTCGGTCTTAAGGCCATCTGGATTGGGCGGATTGCCCGCACCGTCGTTCTAGCCGAGGTTGAAGGGCAGGAACCACGAGGCCTTGCCCTTCAGGTAGGTAGAGAAGCGCACCTCGTGGTCGTCAACAGCGGAATGCACCACGCAGCGGCCGAACTCGAAGAGCTTCTCGCGCGGGTCGCGGTCACGTTTGTACTGCTGGACGGCGTCCTCGACCGTCTGCTTGGTGAGGCCATTCTTCAGCTCGAAGGTGGCGACTGGCAGGCCGTTAATGAAGAGGCCCAGATCGAGCGCGAGCTGAGTCTCGTCACGGCTGTAGCGGAGCTGGCGCGTCACGCTGAAGCGGTTCGCCTCGTAAAGAGCCTGAGCCTTTGCGTTGCCCGGCGACGGCGTGCCGTAGAAGAGGTCGAGTTGATGCGGACCGTGCTTAATCCCGTGGCGCAGCACATCGATGGTGCCGCGCTTCGTGATCTCCCCTTGCAAGCGGGCCAGGAACTTCCGCCTCGTCGGGACGTCCTGGCAAAGGTCCAGCGACTCAGCGGCCTCTGGCTGCGTCTCCCGCAGGAACGCCGAGAGCTGAGCCAGGTCCACGCAATACTCACGGTCGTAATCCTCAGGAGCGCCGCAGGTCCAGCCGACGCCGTAGGTCGCCTGTCGCTCGCTCACTGTGCCGGCCGATCCGGCGCCACGATCGCAGGGCGAGCCGGTCAGCGCCGTGCAAATCAGCCGTTCTAGGCCGCGTTCGCTGATGTCGGTAGTCATACGATCCCTTCTATCAATTACCCATCAATTGCGCGTCATCTACATATTTTGCTTAATATCAACCACTTACGTGCATCACAGATCCGCCTTCCGGCACTTCTGTCAATTACCCATCAATTAAACTTCAGGCCCAGAAAGGCACATACTTCATCAACCTCCGCGCCGCATCTTCATCGAACGGTTTGATTGCTCCTGCCTCTACGGCCTCCCGGATGTATCGGGACACGGCCGCCTTGTTCTTCTCAATGACACCAAACCGTTTCCGTAGGGAGGCATTGGTCAGATAGTCCCTGGTTACGTACTTCAGGCATGCGTGCAGATAGCATGCCCGAACGCGATCGGCCTGATCCATGGCCGTAAGCGGCTTATGGGCAAACAGGACGATCCGGGTGAATCCTCGGGGTACTTCAAACAACGGAGCCGGAAGCTGGAAAATTTCCACTTGAAAAACGACCTTGTCGATGCCGCTGCCACGTTCCTCGCAGATACGAAACCGCCGCATCAGCGAGGCCAGCGCTTCATTCCGCGACTTGGGGGGCGTGTCCACGAAACGCTGAGTATCCACCAAAGGCTCGCCGGGATTCGTGATCTCGATGCGGTCCTCGAAAATCTCTACCATCGGCCCGGCGCCGGTGACGAAGAAATCCTGGTGAATGAGGGCGTTCGCTACCAGCTCGCGCACCGCCAACTCGGGGAACATCGGCACCGTCTTGCGCAGGGCCTGCTCAATCACCTCGTTGGATGGCAGCAAATTGTTGGTGTAGCCGATCAATCCGGCGAAGCCGCCGGCGTAGCCTGCGCTGCCATCCTGTTCCTTCAAGGTCTCGATGCGGCTCTTGCCGCGGTACTGGATGACGCGCATGGCTTTGCGTTTGAGCTGCGGGAAGTCGCCAAGTTTCTTGGCGAACAGGATCGCACCCAGATTGGTGATGTCCCATCCCCCCGCGTCGCCTGCGTGGATTAGGTTGTCGTTGCTCAGGGCTTCGAGTATCCCAGCACGATTGGCAGGCAGCGGCTGTTCCAGCAAGTCGAAATAGGACGGATAGTCCAGCAGCCGCAGAACCTCATCGGCTGCGGCGTGCTCGGTCACCAGAAGGTCTTCAAACGGCGTCCGATCGAGGATGCGCCACAATTCCCGCTCGCGATCGGGTGCGTCCTTGAGGGGTTTTTTCACCTGCCCGACGCGAATGAAGGCCTCATTCTGGAAGCGCACTGGATGCCGGAAGGCGCGACCAATCTCCAGGACTACCACCGACCGGCCTTCCGGGTTCAGCTCGAAGAAGCGAAAGTGAATCTTCGGCGTAAGGAGCCTGAGCAGCCAGGTCTCAAGCGGCTCGTTGCCCTTCCTCCCCGAGGACGGCGAAAAACTTGTACCTACAATGTCGTGCATCCTGTCCTCGACACCCCACACAAGGTAGGCAAAGGCCTTGCCGTTCAGAGCAGCTGCGTTGGCCAGCGCCGAAATGTACTCGCCGATAGCCTGGGGATCACTCTGGTTGACCTTGAACTCAATCCACTCGGTTTCCCGCGGCAACTTGCTCAGTTCGTGCACCAAGCCGTCAAGGTATTCATCATTGCGAAAACTCGTCATGCCTCGGCCTCCTCGGGTGTGGTTTCGAGGTCGTCGGTAGGCTCTTCGCCGGTGTCGCTCGGAACGTCAGACAGATCGTGCTCACGCGAAGACGCGAAGTCGCGAAGAGGATCTTCCTCCGGCAGCCGCGCTGCCGCCTCGCGCACGTCGAGCCTGCCGGTGACTACGTCGGCGATCAGGCGCGTGCGGTACTCGCGGATGAGTGCGATCTCGCGTTGGGCGCGGTCGATCATTTCCCGAAGGCTTAATGTAGCCGTTTTCACAAAAGCCATGATGGCTTCTTGCTCCTGCAAGGGCGGAATCGGCAGCACAATATCTTTCATTCGACCCAGACCCAAGTCTTGATTAGTCGCTCCGCGCGTAAACAACTGTGATTGCTCATAGCAGCGGGGGCTGTTGAGAGCAGCCGCGAGAAAATCAGGCGTAATCTTCCTCTTGTCGAGCTTCAGTACAGCTACGTGAACCCACACTTGGAACTTGAAACCAAAATCGACGGCGCGGGCCACGCCTGTCGTTCCACCCTTCGTGTAGAGAACGTCCCCGATCTCGGGTTTTACGCGCTTACAGAATTCAAGGTAGTCGGAATCCGAGACGAACTTAGCATCGTCAAGGCTCCAGCGATCGGGCTTGATGTTTCGAGCAGATAAGAACGGAATTCCTGCATCAAGGTATTCCGGCGAGTGGTGTGGTCCATCTACAGATCGCAAAATAACGCGGCGTATGGGTAATACATTCCAATGTTCTGGGGTTTCTGGAAACCACTGGTTGAGGGAGGGCTTGAGGCGGACGTTGGGGTCGAGGCCGCAGGTGACGGCGCGGTGGATGATGGCCTGTTTCTGCTCCTCCAGCAGCTTGATCAGCTCCTGCTTGGCTCGGATGTAGCGTCGGATCAGCCGGTCGATCGCGCTGACAAAACGGGTGATCAGCCTCTGCTCATCAAATGGGGGACATACAAGCGGTATTCGAAGGAATTGCTCGGGATAAAGTCGAAGCCTGGACGTCGTAATCCCCGTGGACCGCCAAATATACTCAGAGACGTACGGCGGCGTCCGGAGCAAGTGGTCGATAAACTCCGGCAAGAACAGCAGAGGCTGATGAGGGCGGTAGACGCCATAGGACGGACTCACCAAACCGACCTCCTTCGCGACCCCAAGTGCTGCCATCCAGGCCCACATGGTGTTCACAACGACGTCACCGGGCCCGCACAGCTTGTGGCCGACGGTCGACTCGGCTTTGAACATCGTGACGTTCTTCTGACTACGTGGAGTGACTCCCGTAAGGTGCGAAACTGAGAGAAGCTCCTCTTCCCCAGTCATCGAGCGCTCGTCGACCTCTTTGAAGAAGTACTTGCCACGCTTCTCCGCCCAATGGGCCGGGATTTGTCCCAGCCACGGCACGCCGGAGTCCTTCATTGCGGGATAGGGCTTGAGGCCGGCAATCATCTCGCACCTCGCTTTTTCCCAACGAACTGGGTCCGCATCAATTGTCGTATCAGTGAAACGACAATCTCGCGATTCGGGAACACTTCTGCAAATTGAGCCATGCGCCGGAGGTTTTTCGCTGCAAGGCCGCGGTCGAGCGCCTTTTCCGATTGTCTCATCAGTGCTGAGACAATTTCCGCGCCATGCGCCGCGCGCACCTCCTTCAGAATTTCCAGGCTGATGCGGTTGCCGGCCTGCTTCGCACTCACCCTCCCCCTCCCCCGATGATCTCCGAGAGCAGTCCTTCGGTTTCCTTCTCCAGCGCCAGGATGTCGGCGCGGATCTGCTCCAGCGTACGTAGCGGCTGCGGTTTGTAGAAATAGCGGGTGAAACTGACCTCGTAGCCGGTCTTGACGCTGTCCGGGACGTACCATGCGTCGGCAGCGTGGGGCAGCACCTCGCGGCGCAGGAAAGCCTCGATACCACCCTCTTCCAGCAGCGGCACTTGTTCGGTGTCGCGCAGGTCGCTGTCGGGCTCGTACTCGACGACGGTCGGCTTGCCGCCGATGGTGGCCGCGAACAAGCCTCGCAACGGATCGGCGGCAGTGCCCTTCTTGTGGATCTTCTTGATGACCGGCGGTGCGTCGTCCGCGCGCTCCAGTTTCTCCTTTAGTGCCTTGACCTCCTTGGCCGCGTAGGCTTTGTTCGGGTCGATGCCCTTGAGGCGTAGAGGCCGCTCGACTGTCACCTTCCAGTAACCGAAGGCGGCGTTCGGGAAGATCTTCGACTGCTCGGTTTCATTGAAGGCGAGGAAGGTGTCACAGATGCGCTGGATGTCCTCGTCCGACAGTTCGCAATTCTTTTTGCCGAGGTTCTTGCGCAGGGGCTTGAACCACTGGGTAGCGTCGATGAGCTGGACGCGGCCAGCGCGGTGCTCAGGCTTGCGGTTGCTGAGCACCCAGATGTAGGTCGCAATGCCGGTGTTGTAGAACATGTTGAGCGGCAGGGCGACGATGGCGTCGAGCCAGTCGTTCTCGATGATCCAGCGGCGGATGTTGCTCTCGCCCTGGCCGGCGTCGCCGGTGAAGAGTGACGAACCGTTGTGTACCTCGGCGATGCGGCTGCCGAGCCTGGTGCCGTGCTTCATCTTGCTGAGCATGTTGGCCAGGAAGAGCATCTGGCCGTCGCTCGATCGGGTGATGAGCGAGTACTCCGGGTTGCCTGCGTGCTCGATGACGAGGCGCGGGTCCTTAATACCGTCTTTGCCGCCCATGCGCTCCAGGTCGCCCTTCCAGCTCTTGCCGTAGGGTGGATTCGAGAGCATGAAGTCGAACTCGCACGACGGGAACGCATCGTTCGACAGCGTCGAGTGTTCCGGCCCACCCACGAGGTTGTCCGCGGCATCGCCTTCGCCCTTCAGCAAGAGGTCGGCCTTGCAGATGGCATAGGTTTCGGCATTAATCTCCTGGCCGTAGAGGTGGGTAGCCACCTGTTTGCCTTGACGCTCGGCGAGTTGATTCAAGGTGTCTTCTGCAACGGTTAACATCCCGCCGGTGCCGCAGGCTCCGTCGTACAGCAGGTAGGTGCCGGATTCGATCTCATCCGCGATGGGTAGGAAGATCAGCCTCGCCATGAGCTTCACGGCGTCGCGTGGTGTCCAGTGCTCTCCTGCTTCCTCGTTGTTCTCTTCGTTGAACCGGCGGACAAGCTCCTCGAAGACCGTCCCCATACCATGGTTGTCGAGGCCGTGGTGTTTCACCGAGCCGTCCACGTTCTTTACGGGATTCGGGCTCAGATTGATGTCCGGCGAAAGGAACTTCTCGATAAGCGTTCCCAGCGAGTCGGCCTTCGAGAGGCGCGGGATCTGGTTTCGGAATTCGAAGTTCTCCAGGATCTCCTGGACGTTGGGTGAGAAGCCCTCGAGGTAGGCCTCGAAGTCTGCCTTAAGTTGTTGCTGGCTCGCGCGGGACTTGAGGTCGCGCAGGGTGAACTTGGAAGTGTTGTAGAAAGCCTGGCCGGCTGCCTGTCGCAAGGCCTGATCCTGATGGACGATCTTTGCCTGGTCGAGCGAGGCCTTCATGTCGAGCACGGCCTGCTTGGTTGGCTCGAGCACCGCGTCGAGGCGGCGCAGGACGGTCATCGGCAGGATCACATCGCGGTACTTGCCGCGGACATACAGGTCACGCAGGACATCGTCGGCAATACCCCAGATAAAGTTGGCGATCCAGTTGAGTTGGCCCTGTTCCATATGAGTCCGCGTTGGTCGGGAAGCCTAACTTGAAAAGGACAGGTCTGGCGAAAACTAATGCGCCACCAGATTGGATTTTAAAATCCCGCCAAGGTGCAGCGCTTCCTCGACAGTTCCAATTGATGTCGCACATCTTAACATGGACAAGCGCTTCCGGCACACACACATAAACCGCGAAGCCGGCATCGCCAAGATAAAACTTCGGCGATCGATGAGGCCGGGATCTTGAGTGGAGCCAAGCCGTTTGTTCTCCTCAGCCGGCTTTTCAGTCCTCCAGTCGATCCATTCGCCTTTTCTGTTCGGGTATGGGCCAAACCTGCGAGAAATGCTCGTAGCGTAAGTGGGAGGCAAGCCCACCCTCCACGGCCTGTATCTTTTCCCAAGCCTCAGATTGGGATTGATGGCAGCGGATTGCGCTGAACTTGTAGTCCAGGTATTGAGAGACGTCGATGACGTGGGTAATCTCATCGTCGGGTATGGGCGTCAGCTTTCTGTGGCTTATCCGCCGCGCCTGCTCCGAGGAGATGCCGTATGCGTACATCCTAGGCGGATTGGTTTGCTCCTGAACTGCTTGCAGGCACCAGCGTGCCGCGGTTTGGTGATCGGGGTGGCCCGAAATGCCCGCTGCATGGAAGGTTATGAGTGCATCCGGCAAAAATGTATTTATCTCCTGTCGAATGATGGTGAGACCATGCTCCGCGGGCAGTTCCGCGAGCTTTCCATCAGGAAGATGATATAGGTTCAGGCCGGACAAATGGAGCTCTTTGGCCGCGCAGCGGAGTTCTTCAGCGCGGAGACGACCAAGTTCACGCATGGTGAGATGTTTCGCCGGCCCGAGCGACCCCGCTTCTCCGTGTGTCAGCGTTGCCAGGCGCACCGTATGCCCGGTCAGCGAGTAGCGGGATAGGGTGCCGCCCGGACCGAAGGTCTCATCATCCGGATGGGCGAAAACAGCAAGGATCTTCATCTTAGTATGCCGCCTCCTTTCTTAAAGATTATGTGGTTCGGCGCGCAATCTCAAGGATGAGTAACAAGCGCGGCGGAGCAGGGGAGCGGAGGGGAGAGAAACTCTGGTTCGTTTCTGTCGCGAAACTCCTTAACCCTCCATCCTGGACTTGGGCTTCGACTTGGATGTGGACTTGGACATGCAGAAATAAATGGCGATCTGGTAAACCTTATGTCTGGAATGTTGCCTCGAACAAGACCATCCACGTCCACGTCGAGGTCCAAGTCCAGGCCCAAACTGCTCACTCGGTTTTTCGATGTAACCAGCGAATTTCGCGACAGAAGTTAGCTAAGTACACGGTTTCATAAATATGGTCACGTATTCTGCCGCAGGGGCAGAATGGAGCAGACTTCGGGGATTCACGGGCTGGAAGCCCGTGCCACGTTGACCGACAATCGTGGCACAGGCTTCCAGCCCGTGAATCCACGAGGGGCGAAAATACATCATCGTATTTATGAAATCGAGTACTAAGCCCTCTATTACATTGGCAGCGTTGCCCCCACTTCCTCTTCACCTCTGCTCCCCAGCTCCCATGCACGCCCGCTCCCCTGCCGCCCGTGGTACAATGTATACCCCATGCTGTCCACTTTTCATCCGCTGGTTCGAGAATGGTTCGAAAGCAGGTTTTCGGGTCCAACGCCGGCTCAGGCGCAGGGATGGCCGGCAATTGCCGGCGGTTGCCACACACTGATATCGGCTCCCACCGGTTCGGGCAAGACCCTGGCTGCCTTCCTCGTCTGCATTGACCGGCTGTTACGGGCTTCCCTTCAGGGTGAACTCTCGGATTCGTCCCATGTCGTCTATGTTTCTCCGCTCAAGGCGCTCTCCAACGACGTCCACAAGAACCTTTCCGAGCCGCTCCGCGAGATTATGGAATTGGCGCGCGGCCGTGGTTTGACGCTTCCTGAGATCCGGATTGCCCTGCGTACCGGGGATACGCCGGCTTATCAACGCCAGGTCATGGCACGCAGGCCGCCGCACATCTGGATTACGACGCCCGAATCGTTTTACCTTCTGCTCACGTCTCCGAGCGGCCGCCGTGGCCTCCGGGGTGTTCGGACCTTGATTCTCGACGAGATCCATGCGGTGGCCGGCAACAAGCGCGGCAGCCATCTGGCGTTGAGTGCGGAGAGGTTGTGTGCCCTGGCTGGGGAGCCTGTGACACGCATCGGACTGAGCGCAACCCAGCGCCCGATCGAGGAAGTTGCCCGGTTTCTGGTCGGCAGCGCGCATATCGACGGTGACGGCAGGCCCAACTGCGCGATTATCGACATCGGGCACCGGCGGGATTGCGATCTCCGGATCGAGATGCCTGCCGATGAACTTGGCCCGATTGCCCAGCATGAGCTTTGGGACCAGGTTGTGGCGCGGGTCGCCGCGCTGGCGCAGGAGCATCGCACCACGCTGGTTTTCGTCAACACGCGCCGCCTGGTTGAGAGGGTGTCC
>Ga0187878_1002596_pt1 | contig 15834 bp, 12 predicted proteins | sample June2016WEW_17_1_FD_132979 | JGI IMG/M metagenome (GOLD analysis project Ga0187878, IMG submission 132979) | Peatland microbial communities from SPRUCE experiment site at the Marcell Experimental Forest, Minnesota, USA - June2016WEW_17_150 | ecosystem: Environmental > Terrestrial > Soil >...
CTTACTCCCTTACGGAGTCATGAAACCGTTTGAAAAATTGGTCATGACAGATTGAATTATTAATTCATTAATATTGGGAATGCAGACGCAATTAGTGCGCTGTTTGGCTTGGGAGGATCGTTTATTCTTGAGATGGCACTGCTGGCAGGAATCCCATTCGCGAGCTGGCTTGGGCTCCAACTTCCTGATATTTGGGTGGCCCAGGGGTGGAAGGAAAATGCGGTTGTATTCATCCAGGGCCAGGGGCAGAAAGGTGGTTTAATTATTGACGCTGCGACAGATAATGCTTCAATGTGGTACTATTGAAGGCTACACAATCTCCCCAATTCCAACCTTGACAAGCGCAGCAGTGTCCAGGAACGTCATCTGGTTTTATTGGACCCGGATGAAGGTCAGACGCCATGATCTAAGATTTCGATACACCTTCCCGGACCAGCGCCCAGGGAAATTGGAACCAGCGGTCTGATGGGATCATTAGGAAAAACGCAAGTTTTTGATTATTTACGAAAGTAATCAATGAATACTAATTACAGAATGCATGTGAGTGCTTGTCAATAATTAATGGTTGGAGGTAATTCTTGAAAAATTTTAGTGTCAAAAAAATAATCTTCCGGGAACGTCCATGGGTTTGGAAGATCTCGTTGCTTTTGGCACTTTTGGCGGGATTTGGCCTGCGGATGATCAACTTGACCAACCCTCCGCTTGATTTTGCTTCGACCCGCCAGTTGTTCTCTGCTCTTAAAGCGCGGGGTATGTATTATCAGTATGTTACCGATGTCCCGGCAGCGACGCGCCAATTGGCGATATCGCTTGGCAATGTTGGCATAGTGGAACCTCCGGTTCTTGAGACCATTGTTTCGCAAACTTATCGTCTAACCGGGGAATACATTTGGATCGGCCGCATTTATTCATCGTTATTCTGGGTTCTGGGCGGACTGGCGCTTTTCCTGCTTATCCGTGAATTTGCCTCCACCAGCGCCGCCATGATCGGAACCCTGTTCTACCTTTTTGTTCCATTCGGCGTCATCGCCAGTCGTGCGTTCATGCCAGATCCATTGATGGTGGCGCTCATCATATTTTCATTATGGGCACTTTTTCGGTGGCAGAATACCAGCAAATGGAAATGGGCAATCCTCTTCGGCATTTTCGCTGGCACCGCACTTTTTATTAAAAACCTTTCCGTTTTTATTATCCTGGGAGGATTTGCGGGAGTCATTTTGGGATCCAAAGGGCTTAAGCGTTCCATTCGCGATCCCCAGGTATGGATAATGGGGGTGTTGATGGTTTTACCGGTGGGAATTTATACGATTTACGGAATTTTGAGGCTTAACTTGGATTCCCAATTTGCCCTGCGCTTTTTCCCCAATATGTGGATGGATCCCGCCTTCTTTTTTCGTTGGGCATTCATCATTAATTCGAATATTGGTTGGACAGTTACTTTAATTGCTATAGTATCCATATTTTTGGCAGACCCAAGACGCGAACGCCCACTCCTCATTGGAATGTGGATCGGATACTTTATTTTCGGAATGGCCTTTTCATATTATTTTTACACACACGACTATTATCAGTTGTCATTTATCCCGGTCGTTGCCATATCGATGGCTCCCAGCCTGCGTTTGTTATTCGAAAAATTTTATGAGCGCAGTTCGGGATTATTCCCACGCCTGGTGCTTGTCGCTGTTGTTCTGGTAGGTCTCGCCGTCCCGGTCTGGTATTCACGTGATCAAATTGTCAATTCAAATTACCGAAACGAACCTCCCTTTTGGGCTGAGATTGGAGACCTACTTGGCCACAGTCAGGGCGTTATCGGGCTGACGGAGGATTATGGTTATCGCTTGGCATATTGGGGTTGGCAAGGATCCACCGCCTGGTTTACCAGTGCCGATATTAATCTTCGTTATCTTGCCGGACAGAATATCGACCTGGCGCAGAAATTCGCCCAGGATACCGCCGGAAAACAATATTTTCTTGTCACAATGTTTGGCGAATTCGATAACCAGCCGATAATCAAAGATTTGCTTAATTCGCATTATCACGTCTTAGCCCAAACAGATGAATATGTTATCTATGATCTCCAGCATCCAATGGTTCAACCCTGAGATTAATTAAGGGATTACTATGGAAAATAAAGAATCAACTAATTTGTTTTCTAAACCTTGGCTGACGATTGGGCTAGTAGTTGTGTTGTTTGCCGGTGGGCTGGGCATCCGTCTATTGGATCTAACAGATCTGCCCAACGGCTTCTATATGGCGCGCCAATATGGATCGCTGTTGATTGCACGTGGAATGTATTATGCCAACCTGCTCACTGCCCCGGAATGGCAGCGGGTATTTGCGGTAGCCCAATGGAAAGCGCGGGGATTGATCGAACCACCCATCATGGAAAGCCTGACTGCGTTAACTTACCGCTTCATCGGTGAACAAATCTGGGTAGGCCGAGTTTACGCCTCCCTGTTCTGGCTGGCGGGTGGAATAGCAATTTTGCTGCTGGCAAAAGATTTATCCATGCGGGGAGGGGGCATTATAGCGTTGGCATATTTCCTTTTTCTTCCTTTTGGAATGTCAGCCAGCCAGGCCTTCATGCCCGACTCGTTGATGACAGCTCTCATAGTCTGGTCACTTTGGTCCCTTTACCATTGGGAAATGCACCGCACCTGGAAATCTGCCATTCTGGCCGGAATATTGACAGGCATTGCCATTTTGGTTAAATCGGTGGCTGTGTTTCCCCTGCTTGGAGCTGCCGTGGGAATGGTTCTTAGCCGCGGATCATTGAAAAAAATTCTGGTCGATAAAAAAAACTGGGTGGTTGCCGGGATTACAGCCATTCCGACACTCATTTTCTATTATTACGGCCTGTTCATTAATGGGACACTCCAAGACCAATTTGGACTCCGTTTTTTTCCTTCCCTACTAAAGGACCCATCGTTTTATGTTCGCTGGCTCTTTATTGCCGCCGGGATAGTGGGCATTACAGCCATGCTCATCTCCCTGGCTGGTATTTTGTTGTTCCGTAAAAATGCCGCTCGCTTAATGCTTATTGGAGGCTGGATCGGTTATATCGTTTTTGGATTTGCTTTCCCCTATCATTTTATTACACATGAGTATTACCATTTACCGCTTATTCCGATTATCGCGATCGGATTAATCCCCGTAGGAGACCTTTTGATCCGGCAGGTTACCCAGCAGAAAAGCCGGCTGCCCAGTGCCATGTTTGCAGGTTTGTTACTTTTGGGGGTGGCCATGAATATGTGGAACGAGCGAAATTCTTTGGTGAGTACAGATTATCGCCCCGAAATTCCCTACTGGCAGGACCTCGGCAATCTGATTGGCCATGATAAAAATATAATTGAACTCTCTGGAGATTATGGTTACCGCCTTGCCTACTTTGGATGGGTCAGCGGCTCACTGTGGGCGACTAATGCAGATGTGGCATTACGAACTCTCGCCGGGCAGACTCCTCCCGATTTCACCTCAACTTTTAATGAAGAGACAGCCGGAAAGGACTATTTTGTAATTACTTCCCCCCCTGAATGGCAGAACCAACCCGATCTGCGCAATTATCTTACTGCGCATTACCAGCTGATTGACCAGGGTGATGGGTATTGGATTTTCGACCTCCATCAAAAAATCCCATGACATTATCCAACCTTCCCCTTGTTTCCATCGTTACCCCATCCTACAATCAGGCGCGTTTCCTTGAATTGTCAATACGATCTGTGCTAGAGCAGGATTACCCCAACATCGAGTACATCTTGATCGACGGTGGGTCTACCGACGGAAGCAGGGATATCATTCATCGTTATGGAGACCGGTTAGCATGGTGGGTCTCAGAGAAGGACAAGGGTCATGCAGATGCTTTGAATAAAGGTTTTTCACACGCCAAGGGGGAAATCCTTGCCTGGCTGAACTCGGACGACACGTATTACCCTGGGGCTATTTCAGATGCAGTGGCATCTCTGCAAGCTCACGTGGAGGTTGGGATGGTGTATGGCGATGCAGACTTGACAGATGAGCAGGGTAATGTCATTGGGCATTTTGCATCCCGTCAGACCGATTATCAGAAACTGCTGCGCGGTTCGGTCCATATCCCTCAAGCCACCACTATTTTTCGGGCAGATTTATGGAACCAAGTAGGGCCTCTGAGCCTTTCCTTGTTCTATGCCTTTGATTATGATTTGTGGGTGCGGCTCGCAAAAGTTTCAAAGATTCTATATGTCCCGCACAAATGGGCAACTTTTCGACTGCACGGCGAAGGGAAGTCCGTTATCAATGATGACCTCTGCTACCCTGATATGCTGACGGTCTATGCCCGGGAACGAGGCGGTGGGTTGTCCTGGTTGTATCTCCGCGCGAAAATTCGCCGATTAACCTATTCCTGGCTTCCACTGCGCCTGCGAATATTCTTGAGGGAAATTATTTACCGCCGGCATGTCAGAGAGGATGAACAAGTAAAATTTGTTCATCCGGATTAATTAAGGTAATCCGTCCCAAGACCACAAGATGGGCACAACCGGATTCCGGCAGTTGTGTTCTGAGTACCTGGTATTTTTGGAGAGTCCGTCTATTAATATTCATGCAGAATAAAGTATCGACATCGTGGAAGGCAGGTTCCCTCACTGGATTCAGTCTGTAAGTACCTGTTTATCCCGGGAATACCTTAATTTCATCTCTTTTTTTATGCGAGGGGGTACATGACGAGGTCAATTCACTTAATAATCTTGTCAGTTTCATTACAATCTTTATACATTTAGTGCATTCGGACAATTTTCGGTTATCATTTACGTATAAATGCGCACATCAGACTCTCCATTCATCGCTGATTGGTTTATTGTATCCCTGCGCTGGCTGGTTTTGCTGGGATTGATTATCAGTTTGTCGCTGGGGGGACAATTACTGGTTCTCCCTAACGCGATCCTGATCGGTCTGGCAGGTTGGAATATTGTCTTGACCCTGTTGGCTGGGTTGAATCTGCGGATGACCCGCCATCGCGAGATTAGCTTGGGGGTAGATCTGCTGACTGCCGGTCTTTACTTTATATTGGCGGGGGGGTTCTCTAGTCCTGCATTTTGGATAATATTCCTGCCGCTGATCACGGGTTCCATCTATTTTGAAGTTTGGGGCGCATTGATTTCTGCGTGCCTTATGATGGTTGTTCAAATTGGAACGACTCTTTCGCAAACCCTGGCTCCGTTTGCTCTGCTTATCCTGGGTGCCTCGGTCTTCCTGACCTTTTTGGTTGCCGGTGGGTTTGGCTATTTATGTTTGCGCCTCTTCCAGACGATTCGTCGCTCCCGGCAATCTCAGTTGGAAGCTCTGCAGAAAAAGCAAACCGTGGAAAATGATCGTCTGCGTGCTATTTACGGTCTGACATCCACGTTGATGGCCACCCTCAATTACCAGCGCGTGCTCGATTCCTTACTGGACCTGAGCTTGAGCGTGCTAAACCTTGAACCGGATGCTCCTCCTGATGACCGCTTGATTTGCGCCGTACTCCTATTTTCTAAGGGGGATACCCTTGAGGTCGGCTCGGCCCGCCGCTTGACGCCAGCCGATATGCGGGTTGTATTGCGAGGTCAGGAGGGCGTCATCGCCCAGGCCATCGAAAATGATAAGCCGGTCCTGCTCCAGGATGTACGGCGTGACCCGGAATTAACCCACTTCGTCACCTTCATGAGTTGCAGCGAGATTTACTGTTTTCCACTTCGCAGCGGTTTTAATGCTTATGGCGTCCTATTATTTGGTCATCCGGAGGCGGAATTTTTCTCCAACGGGCGGCGCGAACTTTTGGATATCCTCGGCAGCCAGGCAGTGGTTGCCATCCAAAATGCGCGGCTTTACCAGGACGTGGTGAATGAACGCGAACGCATGATCGAATTTCAGGAAGAAGCCCGCAAAAAGCTGGCCCGTGACCTGCACGATGGGCCCACCCAGTCCGTTTCGGCAATTGCCATGCGTGTCAGCCTGGCGAAGAACATGTTGTTAAAAGATCCAAAGGCTGTCAGCGATGAATTGGGTCGCATCGAGGATTTGGCTCGTCGAACGACGACAGAAATCCGCCATATGCTGTTTACCCTGCGGCCGTTGGTGCTGGAGTCGCAGGGTTTGGCGGCTGCTTTGAAATCCATGGCAGAAAAAACAAAAGAAACGTATTCTCAGAATGTGATCATCAAAGTGGACGAAAAAACCCTCGAATCCATCGAAATGGGTAAACAGGGTGTCATATTTTATATTGTTGAAGAGGCAGTTAATAATGCCAGAAAACATGCCAAGGCTGGGCACGTTTGGGTCAGCCTCCGTCAATTGGAACAAGGCCTGGCCCTGCTCGAAATTCAGGATGACGGGATCGGCTTTGATGTTGACGCGGTAAACCGCTCGTATGACCAGCGCGGCAGTCTGGGTCTCGTCAACTTGCGGGATCGTACCGAACTTGTCAACGGGGTATTAGATGTTCAATCCATACCCGGTAAGGGAACGCGGGTTCAGGTTTTTATCCCCCTGTCGGAAGAGGCTGCTGACCGTCTGCACTACTCTCCCGGAAAACAATAACTCCCACTCCAATGCCAATAGTCGCTGGAATCCACTACTTCCTGCATGAAGGGGGAGGGCAAAAAAAGCCGCCCCTGGTACTTATTCATGGGGCTGGGGGTAATCATTTATCCTGGCCGCCGGAAATCCGGCGACTGCCTGGGGCGCGGGTTTTTTCGCTTGATTTGCCTGGTCACGGAAAATCAAAAGGACCAGGTCGTCAATCCGTTGGCGATTACGCAGAAAGTGTGATCGGGTTTATGAATGCCGCGGACCTTTCCAGGGCGGTATTCATAGGGCATGCATTAGGTGGGGCAATCGCTCTTACCCTCGCCATCGACCATCCGCAGAGGGTCGCGGGGATAGGGCTGATCGCCACCGGCGCACGCTTGCCCATTTCTTCTGGAGTGCTTGATAATTCCGCCAATCCCGCTACTTTTATCCTGGCTGTCCAATCGCTTCAGGAACTGATGAATACGCCTGTAACCGCGAAATTAGTGAAAGACCAGGCATACAAGCAATTATCTTCCATTCGCCCCTCCCTTTTCCATGGCGACTTGCGCGCCAGTGACCAATTTGATGTGACCACCTGCCTAGGTGTCATCCGCACTCCGGTCCTGGTGGTATGCGGCACCATCGACCAACTAACGCCACGGCGCCTTTCAGAGAACCTGGCCGAAAAAATCCCCGGCGCGGCCCTCCAAACCATTGATGGTGCAGGACACCTGGTGATGCTCGAACAGCCGCGCAGGGTGGCTGGGATATTGAGCGTTTTCCATAAGATCATTCCTTATGTACCGGGTGAATGATTTAAGGCAATAAAAAAAAAGGCTATGCAACATTCCTGGATAATTTCATGGAAATTACCCAGGAATTTTTTAGCGAGGATAGTGGGATAGTGTCAAAGTTATAACCGGGACAAAAATGAAGTATGGACGATATTTTCCTCCAAAATTCGACCGGTTATTTTCCATTAAGCTGTTATTTAGAACAACAACATTTCTTTTAGGATTGGAATCGCATTTTGGATTGCCCGAGCCCGGTGGCTAAGGCGATTTTTTTCATCCATCCCCAGTTCTGCCATGGTTTGCCCGGTTTCGGGAATGAAAAAGACAGGATCGTATCCAAATCCATTGGAACCGCGTTCGTCCGGGATTATTTCCCCTTCGCATTTACCCGTTGCCAGCTTTAATTCGCCCGATGGTGAGGCAATTGCTATCGTTGCACGGAATCGTGCAGTCCACGGACGTGGTTTACCTTCCAGGCGTTCAAGCAAATATTTCCGGCGATCAGCATCGGAGGCATTAGGGAGGGGATAGAACCGGTGGGAGTGCAAGCCGGGTTGGCCCCCCAGGGCATCCACTTCCAGACCTGAGTCATCTCCCATTGCAACCATTCTTCCAGCTTTTGCGAAGGCTGAAGCTTTTTTGGCAGCATTTTCGGAATATGTTTGCCCATCCTCAGCCACTTCGAGTGTCAAACCCAGGTCGGCAGGAGTAACAAGGGTGATACCGAGACCGCCCAACAAAGCCTTGATCTCGCCGACTTTACCAATATTGTTCGTGGCTATCAGCAAATTGCGCATAGCTTATTCCCGGATGTGAGAATTTGTTTCGATATTATTTATTGCCCAAAGTGCATGTTCACGGATTCCTGGTTCGTTACTTTGAACTGCGCTTTGTAAGGCCTTGAGTGCGGCGGGATCCCCTGAATTGCCTAATGCCACGGCAATATTACGCAGATAACCTTTCCACTTGCTGCGTTTTATGGGGCTGTCTGAAAATTTATTGCTAAACTCATTTTGCGTGAGTGCCAGCTCCGCGACCAAATCCGGGTTAGGAATCCCCGGGCGCGCATTGAAAGAAGGATCATGGTCCGAAATTGCAAACCTGTTCCACGGACACACCTGCTGGCATATATCACAACCAAAGATCCAATTCTCTGTTTGATGGCGTAGATCAACGGGGATTTCCTGTTTATTTTCGATGGTCAGATAAGAAAGACAGAGCCGGGCATCTATGGTGCGATCGGGCAGGATGCAGCCGGTGGGACAGGCAGTGACGCAGCGAGTACACGTTCCGCATCGATCGACCTTGAATGGAGCATCCGGTTCCAATTCGATTCCCAACAATATTTCAGCCAGCAAGAAGTAGGATCCTAATCCTGGGTGGATCAAGCAGGTATTTTTTCCGATCCATCCCATTCCGGCACGTTGGGCTAGGTCCCGTTCCAGGATTGGTCCCGTATCCGTATACAAACGGTGCGCAAACTTCTTCCCAATCTGCATCTCGATAAAAGTTACTAGCATTTCTAAGCGTACGGGAATAACGAGATGATAATCTCGCCCCCATGCGTAGGAGGCAACCCGTCCCTCTGGACGCGGACTTTTACTTTGCTCTCTTGGTCCCGGGTTTGGGTATCGCGTGGCGAGCACCAGGATGGATTGGCATTCAGACAGAACCCGGTGGGGGTCAGCACGACGGAGGTCAGTCAAGTATTCCATAGAACCATGCCGCCCCAGTAAAAGCCAGTGTTCATAGGTTGGCCAATGGGGCGGAGGGTCGGGTGTGGTTACCGCAGCTAGGGAAAATCCGAGACGGCGGGCTTCAATTTTGATTGTCTGGGTGAGGGACACAAAGCTCCTGGCTATTTGACTGAGATCACTATGGTCAGCGAATCACCGAAGTTATAGCCCTTATCATTTTGCAGGCGGAAGGCAGCCGTATAATTCCCCGGTGCGGAAGGGGCATCCAGGTCAACTGTGATTTCGAGAGACTCGCCCGGAATCACGGTGACAGGGAAGGGCACTGGATGATTGGAATTCCAGTTTGTTCCAATACCCCCCCAGCCGAAGATAAGATGATAATTCTTGTTCCAAGTGCATGGGCCTAGGTTTTTCACCCGCCAAGTCTTGACTATTTCCGATTTGGCAGCAACTTCTGTACCATCCGGGATCGTTACGTCGGTGACGAATTGGGAGTTATCACACGCTCCCGCTTGTGTTCCAAGAGGCGCTAAAGAAGAAATGGGTGTCAGCGATGGGGCACCCGGCAGCAATGTACTTGTCAGTAAAGGGGTATTGCTAACTTGCGGGGTCAGGCTTGCTGCGGGTGTCACGGTAAAAATGGGAGTTTGGCTCGCGGCTAGGGCTGTCGCTGCCTGCGCAACTTCAACAGTCTGCCATATTTGGGTGAAAGCCAGCGAGGGATCGGTGGTCGGTGCTCCACCGCCGCAGGCAGCCAATCCAAGCAGGATGAAGGCTATCCACAGCCAGGTTATTTTAGTAAAACGTGACATTCTTTCCTCCAAAACGATTTTGAAGCATTTTAATAACATTTCTATTGACGAGCCGGTATTTTCATTATAACAGAATCAAATTTCCATAAAGGTGTCCATAAGAGCCTCGGGTGAAGGACTACGGCGAAATATCTTTCGATTGCACCGTTTAATGACCCGGACTTGAATGTGACTTGGGTAGGCGCGTGGAGAACTCCTTTGTTGTTCGATGGGATATAAAACGAGCCAGCCCCAGGGCAACGATGGCACCGCTCAAATCCACGCTCAAATCGAAGATCTCGGCAGATGCGCCTGGCCAATGGGCGGCTATGATGATCTGCAGGCCTTCATGGATACAGCCAGCTAAAAATACCTGGCTGAGAATGATCATTGAGGAATGAATGGAGGGGGGGCTGATAAAGAAAGTCAGCATAAAAGCCAGCACAGGGTAAAGGAAGGCATGCATGAGAACGTGCATCCATATTGGGGCAAAAATGGTGTTGAATAATCGACCAAAAGCCGGCCAGATGGATCCCAGGAAAGCCATCGGGAAGGATATGCCCAGCAACCATAGAATGAGCCAGAGACGATTACGCATTATATTTAAAGCATAAGGGCGGCCGACCGGCCACCCTTATGCAAGAATCGTGGATAAAAAGATTATTCTTTCTTATAGGGCGTGCCATCAGCGGCAGGCATTCTTGAACGTCCTATGAATCCGGCCAGCACAATCATCGTGGCTATATAGGGAGCCATTTGTAGGAATTCAGATGGGATTCCCACCTGAAGGATGGCGAGTTTATCCTGCCATGAGTCAAAAAAACCAAAAATGAAAGATCCAAGGAATGCACCTCCAGGGTTCCAGTTTCCAAAAATCATGGCTGCCAACCCCAGAAACCCTTTGCCGGCACTCATGCCTTCGTTGAAAAAACCGATAGAACCGATGCTCATGTATGAGCCTGCCAATCCGGCGATTGCACCGCTGATTAGCACGCTGATGTAGCGCAAGCTAAACACATTGATCCCCAGGGTGTCAGCAGCCTTGGGATTCTCTCCCACCGAGCGGATGCGCAATCCCCACTTTGTGTAATTGTAGAATAAATGGGTAAAGATGATCAGGACAAATAAAACATAAATCACGGGACTTTGATTAAACAGGATTGGTCCGATGACTGGGATTCGCCATAACAAAGGAATTGGCAGGGAAGAAAGGACCGGTCCCGGATTATTCAAGTTAGGATAGGGGATGAGGAATGCCCGATAGAAATAGCTCGTCAAACCCAGCGATAGGATGATGATCCCGGTTCCGCTGACGATCTGATTAACCCGGTACCGGATCGAGAGGACTGCATGCAGCGCTGCTAAGGCAACCCCAGAAAGAGAACCGATAAGGAAACCAAAATAAATGTTTTGGGTCACGCTTGCGATGACGACTGAAACGAATGCACCCATTAGCAGCATTCCCTCGATTCCAATGTTCACTACTCCGGAACGTTCTGAGTAGATTCCGCAGAGTGCAGCCAGGGCTATGGGGGTTGCAGAAATCACACTGCTGGCCAACATACCCGTCAGGTTGAGCGAATTATCCCTGGCGGCCCAAATAAGAAACGCCAATAACCCCAGGCTTATCATAGTAATCAGGACTGCAGTTGTACGCCTTTTAAAGCCTCTTATCACCTGCCAGACGCCTGCTAGGGCAGTCAGTATACCTACTATAAGGATGGCTGGCCAGGTTGGAATAACCAGGTTGGGGGCAGTAATATCAACCCCTGCTCTCCGGCTTGTCAGTACAAAAGTTGAGGTCATCCCAAGAGTTCCACGCAGGAGAAAGAAAATTGCAATTGCCTCTGCCAAAAGGAATATACCGGAATAAAATCTCCTACGGCCTTTTGTATTATAGATAATTGTCGTCGTTTGAGACATGCCAATCTCCTCAGGATTCACTCGTACCAGCTTCGGCAATTTTCTTCTTTTGCTGTGAGCTGCGCAGGTGGTAAAGACCGCGGATGATTTCCGGGGCAGCGACAAAGACGATCACCAGACCTTGGATAATGCGGATGATCTCCACCGGTGTCCCAGCCACTGACTGCATGCGGGCTGCACCTCCGCGCAAGAAACCGAATAGGAGCGAAGCTACTACCACCCCTAGCGGGTGGCTGTTTCCTAAAAGGGCGAGTGCAATGGCATCAAACCCATAACCCGGAGAAAAAGCGCGTACCATGCGGTGGTCTACACCCAGAAGATGGATGGACCCGGCCAGGCCGCACAGCGCGGCACTGATCGCCATGGTAAGAGCTGTCGTTTTTGACACCGAAATACCGGCATACTTGGCAGCCTTTGAGTTTGCGCCCACCATGCGGAGTTCCATTCCAAAGGTGGTCTTGTATAATAGCCACCACACAACTACCGCCAGCCCTAGGGCGATAAAAAATCCCCAATGCAATCTCACTGGGCTGGGAAATATGGTAGCCAAATCAGCGCTGGGCAGCACTTCTGGTGTGGCTGGTATCCCGCCCGTAGCTTTCATTGGTCCACCGACCAAGTAGTCGGTTAGTCGAAATGCAATATAGTTCATCATAATGGTGTTGATGACTTCGTGAGCCCCAAATCTTGCTTTTAAAATTCCTGGTATGAAGCCCCAAATCCCGGCTGCCACGGCTCCTGCCAGTAGCGCCAGGGGAGCATGGATGTACCACGGCAGCCCATGGACTGCATATCCAATATAAGCAGTTGCAAGACCTCCGATATACAATTGCCCCTCGGCCCCAATGTTGAACAAGTTGCATTGGAAACCAACGGCAACCCCCAAGCCAGCCATAATGTAAGGCACAGAAACGACCAGGCTTTCACCTAACGGTCGGATTTCGGTCAATAGCTGCTTGCTATCACCAGTTTTAAGCCAGACCCAAACCTGCTTTACTATTTCTACTGGGTCACCAACTGCACCAATGAACATGGCTGAATAGGCGTCCCGGATAGTCGCCCAGGTGGTGCTTAAGGCGCCTAATGGGTCATGAAAGAAATTGCCCCATGCGCTCAGAGTATTCATGTCAGTAAAAGCAATGATAAATGCTCCGATGACAAGAGCAGTGAAGACAGCCAGGATCGGAAGTAAGATTCCTCCGGAAATGCTCCTGCGAATAAACAGGCGCTGCCAAAAACTGCGCGGACGATCTTCTGGAGGCTTAGGTTCGGAAGGTTTAGCGGATTCTTTATTCAATGTGAACCTCCTGTGTTTCAGATGGCTTCGGCTTGCACCTTGGAAACGACGCCAGCCATCAGCAGCCCAAGACCTTCCTTGGTCGCTTTTTCAGTAGGGATGATATCCAATATTTTCCCAGCAAACATCACCGCGATCCGGTCTGAAAGGCTCATGATTTCGTCAAGTTCAGGGGAGACAAGCAGAACTGCGCATCCGCCATCGCGTTTTAGCACAATCTGGTTGTGAATATATTCGATGGAACCGACATCCAAACCACGGGTCGGTTGAGCTGCGATCAGCAATTTGATTGGACGCGAGAATTCGCGTGCTACGATGACTTTCTGCTGATTGCCACCTGATAGTGTCGAGGCTGGGATAAATATGCTGGGGGTACGAATATCGAATTGCTTTACTCGTTTCTCAGCGGCATTTTCAATCTCGCTGGCATTCAAGTTCAAGCCGTGTGCAAAGGGGGGTTCGTAATACGTGTCCAGAACCAGATTATCCTTAATCGGGAAAGATAGTACCAACCCATCGCTCTGGCGGTCCTCTGGTACATGCGCAGAACCAGCTTCACGAATGGTACGCGGCGAAGCCCGGGAAATATCCTTCCCCAAGAGGATGGCTTTCCCGCTTTCAAAGGGTCGTAATCCGGTCAATGCCTCCACCAGTTCCTTTTGACCATTGCCCTGCACACCCGCTATCCCCAGGATTTCCCCAGCCCTGACCTGAAAAGAAACTCCATCGACCGCGACCAGGTGGCGGTCATCTATTACACACAAGTCATTCACCTCAAGGACAACTTCCCCAGGTTTGGCTGGTTTCTTGTCAACAGTAAGGATCACCTCGCGACCTACCATCATGTTCGCCAGCGAGGCTTCTGTGGATTCGGCGGGTGTAGTCGTACCGACCACCTTGCCGTTGCGAAATACGGTGATTCGATCAGCAATCTCCAATACCTCCTTGAGTTTGTGGGTGATGAAGATGACCGATTTACCTTGATCTACCAGGGAGTGGATCACTTTGAAAAATTCTTCTGCCTCTTGAGGGGTCAGAACTGCGGTGGGCTCGTCGAATATTAAAATATTTGCTTCACGATATAAAACCTTAATGATTTCTACTCTTTGCTGGACACCCACTGAGAGATCTTCCACCTTGACCTCAGGCTCGACCTTGAGGCTGAAACGTGAGGAAATCTCCGCAATACGCTTGGAGACCGTCTTCCTGTCCAGAATTCCCCCTGCTTTGGTAGATTCCACTCCCAGCATGACGTTTTCTGTAACTGTAAAAACAGGGATGAGCATGAAATGCTGGTGGACCATCCCGATCCCTTGGTTGATCGCATCGTGGGGGTTATGGATGCTTACTTTCGACCCATTGATAAAAATTTCGCCTTCATCTGGAGAATAAAGGCCATAAAGGATATTCATCAATGTGGTTTTTCCGGCTCCGTTTTCCCCCAGTAAGGCAAGAATCTCCCCATGGTTAAGTGTCAGGTCGATGTGGTCATTGGCAAGCACACCCGGAAAAGCTTTTGTGATTCCGCGCAGTTCGAGTATCGGAGGCATACACCTGTCCTTGTTACTTGTAAATTCGGATCGGAAGATAAAACAGTCAGGGTTATATCAAGTGGTGCCCGATTCGCGCCCGGGCACCACCTGATTATTAAGCTTGTCTGCCTTGCAATTTTACGGAGTGTACAACCCACCCGGGCACCAGTTCGGATAGGAAATGCAGCCAGTGTCCGTGATCTCACCGGAAGTGATTTTAGCCTTGAGAGCATCGACTTCCGCTTTTAACGCAGCCGGAACCTGGCTGTCCAAATCATGATAAGGAGCAATGGCAACGCCATTGTTAGCCATACTACCAATGTAGTTGGTGCAGCCAGCGAACTTTCCGTCCATGGTCGTCTTTACCAGATCATGCTCCGCTTGAGCCATATTTTTCATGATGCTGGTAAGCATAACATTTGCATATTCCGGCCATCGAACGTATCCATCTGTATCGACCCAGATGCCGTAGCCGCCGCGTTCTTGCGCCAGAGCAAAGGAAGGCGAACCAATCAGACCGCCAACGCCCATGACGATATCTGCACCTTCGTCGTATAAGGAGGTGGCAGTTTGCTTGGCTTTGACAAGATCAGAGAAGTCGCCGGTAAAGACGCCTTCGCCGGTTTTGTTATCCCAACCGAGCAATTTGACCTTGGTTCCATGAGCGGTATTGTAAGCTTCCATACCCATCTGGAAACCGACACCGAAGATTGTCACGGATGGGATCTTTGCTCCGCCGTAGTATGCCAGGATGCCGGTCTTGGTCATGCCAGCAGCTAGATAACCTGCCAGGTAGGCAGCCTGGTCAGTTTTGAAGATCTGGCCCTCCACATTGGGAATGCACGCGGTCTGTCCGGGCCCTGCAGCCAGGGTGGGATCAGGGTAGGCGTAATCGACGATCGAGAACTTCACATTCGGATACTGGGTCGCCACGTTCGCCAGATCCTGTCCCAGGAAGAAGCCGGAGGCAATGATCAGGTCATAACCCTGGCTTGCAAACTCAGTCAGATTGGGAGTGTACTGGCTGGCTTCAGTGGACTGGATGTACTTGGCCGCGACGCCGAAATCAGTCACAGCCTGCTGGATGCCTTCCCATTGAGTTTGGTTAAAGCTCTTGTCAGCGATACCGCCTGTATCAGTTACAAACCCGACCCGGAATGGAACTGCAGTCGGAGGGACGGCAGTTGGGGGGACAGTGGTCGGTGGGACAGATGTTGGGGGGGCAGAAGTTGGGGGAACAGATGTAGCAGGAGCCACGGTCGTGGCAGCCGGACCGCA
>Ga0187878_1002598_pt1 | contig 15813 bp, 14 predicted proteins | sample June2016WEW_17_1_FD_132979 | JGI IMG/M metagenome (GOLD analysis project Ga0187878, IMG submission 132979) | Peatland microbial communities from SPRUCE experiment site at the Marcell Experimental Forest, Minnesota, USA - June2016WEW_17_150 | ecosystem: Environmental > Terrestrial > Soil >...
GCTTTGGTGGACACTACCTTCGATGTCCACCCTGGCGAGTTGGCCACGATCCGATCGCTGGTGATTCAGGGCGTCCCCCCACAGGAGACGGCCGCGATCCGCCAAAAACTGGGGATGAAGGAAGGGCAAAAGTACCAGCGCGACCGTTTTCTCAAGCGGCTGAATGGTCTGAAAACGAGTCTAGTCGGCCGTGGCTTTCTCGACGCCGAACTGAACTTGAAGGGCGATCCTGAGTACTACCTGCCCAGTGATAACTCAATCGCGCTTGATCTGTCAGTTGCCAACTTCGGGCAGGTGCGCATCGAGGTTGATGGGTTCAAGATTCCGAAAGATGAGCAGCGCCGTTTGCTGCCTGTCCTGTCGGGCGAAGGACTGAGCCAGGATCTGGTCAACGAGGGGAGTGCGAACCTCAAGGAGTATCTTGAGGAACGCGGTTATCCGGAAGCGGTAATATCGATTCCGCCGATCACGGCTACCGGCGGCGTGCGGCTGCTGCGATACATCGTTGACCGCGGCCGCAGAGTCTTAGTGAGCGAGGTTCGGTTCCGCAACAACAAGGCCGTTACCGACGTTGAGCTTCTCAGGGCTTTCCAGATCCAACCTTCTCACTTCTGGCAGAGATTCACGTACAGCCTCACGAGGATCGATTCATTCCTGCAAAGATCCACCTACAGCGTCTCGAAGCTTGATTCGGACAAGGAGACCTTGCAGTCCCTGTACAAGTCCAAAGGTTATCTGGATGCTACTGTCGTGAGACTAGTCGAGCCCCTGAATAATGGTGAGAGAGTCCGGCTGACGTTCGAGTGCGCGGAGGGAATCCAGGCGCTCGCCGGGTCGATCACGATCAATAGCAGCCCGCCCGCGGAAGCGCTCGTCAAACTGGGTTTGGAGAAAGACGTTGCGGAGACTCTTCCTGCCAGGATGTATTTGAAGAGCGATACACCCTACTCCCCTTCCTTCATGAAACATGATCGCCAGGCTATTCTGGCGGCATTCAACGACGCGGGCTTTCTACAGACCAGCGTAAGCTATCGCGTCGATGGCCCCGATAGCAAACATGCCTACGCCGTCGATTTTCAGGTCAAAGGAGGAGTGCGCTCTCGCGTCGACAAGATCGTGGTGCTCGGAAGGAATCGGACGCGGAACTCGGTGGTCGAGAAACGTATCAAGCTGAAGCGGGGCGAGCCTCTCAGTCTGGGCAAGATGCTGGAGACGCAGCAGGCACTCTACGGCACCGGGGTCTTCGATCTGGTCCGGGTGGAGCCTCAGAATCCCGAGGGTAATGCACCCTATCAGAATGTCATTGTTCGGCTGCAAGAGACCAGGCCGCTCACTCTGCGTTACGGCCTCGGTTACCAGGAGAGGGAAAAGGTGCGCGGGACCCTGGAATTGAGCGACCCGAACATCTTCGGTATGGGGCAGAGCGCCGACTTACTTCTGCGGGGGAGCGCCATCGAACAGGCCGGCATCCTGAGCTTCAAGCAGCCGCAGATACGCTTTTTGCCGGTTGACTCTTATTTCACGTTTTCCGGCAGCCAGAAAAAGGAGATCAGCTTCGACGAGAGGCGTTTTGACCTGTCCTACCAATACAGCCACCCGCTCAACAATCATAGCTGGAACATGCTGCGCTACAGTTTTACCAACGTGCGCGTATCGAACGAGCCGTCAGATCTCGCCCGCGAGGAAAGGCCACGAAATCTCTCGACCTTCTCCGCATTCTACCTCAACGACACGCGAGACAATTACGAGGACCGAAACGCAAGATACCTTGATCCGCAAAAGGGATTTTTTACCTCGACGGATTTGGGCTTTACAGTCAATCATGGAGGCGGCGGCTATTATTTTTCTCTTTTCTCCCAGAACAGCTATTATCGGAGATTGCCTGGACACCTCCAGATGGCCTCATCTTTCCGCCTTGGGGTCCTGATACCGATCGGGGGAGATACGAGTATTCCTGTCGGCCAGAGAGTCCCCATCAGTGAGCGGTTTTTCGCCGGGGGTGGATCGAGTCTGCGCGGCTTCAGCACCGACATGGCCGGCCCTCTGGGGCTGAACCACGAACCTATAGGCGGCAATGCGCTGCTGATCGGCAACTTGGAGCTGCGCATTCCCTTGGTGAGCCGGTTGGAGCTGGCCGGCTTTTATGACGGCGGCAATGTCTTTCCTACATTGGGCGACATCCGGCTTTCCGGACTAAGCCATACAGTTGGAGTCGGATTGAGGGTGAAGACTCCCTTTGGTCCCATACGCATCGACTACGGTTTCAATCTCAACTTGTCCTCGCAGCTCCGATCACTCGGATACAAGCAGGGGCATTTCTTCCTGACCATCGGGCCGCCTTTCTGAGTCCTGAATATGAGAAAGCTCTGCGTGATCACCATCCTGGTCTCCTGTTGGATCGAATGCGTGGCCTTGTCTGGCCAGGAGATCGACCGTTTGCTGGCTGCCGTCAACGGCAAGGTGATTACGGAATTGGATCTGAAGACGGCACGCATGGTCAATGCCGTGCTCGAGTTGGGCAGGAGCGAGGCGACGCAATCCCAAAAGGACGAGTTGGATCGGCTCATCACCCAGGAACTCATCAGTCAGGAAATGGAAAACAATCCGATTTCCCAAGCGGACCAAGCGCAAGTCGATGAGGCGGTCCAGGCCCATCTGGATGATCTTAGGAATGCCTATGCGGAAATCGGAGGACTGCCGGCGCTATTGCGCCAACTCGGCCTGGAGAACGCGGAGGATGCACTTAAAAAGAGGATTCACACACTGGTATTGAGTGAGAAGTTCATCAGCTTGCGCTTCAGCCCGTTCGTGGACGTTTCTGCCGCGGAAGTGGAGGTATACTATCGCGAGAAGCTGGCGCCGGAGCTGAAAGATAAGGGCTTGCCTATCCCTCCTCTGGCCGAAAAGGCGTCAGCCATCGAGGTCCTTTTGAAAGAGGAGAAGAAGAACTCAGCCTGGTTCCAGTGGTTGGAAAGCGTCAGGAGTCATTCGCGTATCGAGCTTTTTGCAAAGACCGCATCCTTATCGGAGAAAAAGCGGCCATGAAATTGAGACCCCGCAACATCATTCCTGTGGCGGCAGGCATGGTCCTGCTCGCCTTCGCCGGCGCTGTAATCACCTATCTGCGCTCGGATCGCTTTCAGGAGCGCGTGCGGGCGGCGTTGATTGCCCGTGTCCAGCAGGCAACCGGTCTCCGCCTGGCGATGGATCAGTTCTCGCTCGACATTTTGCGCGGTAGTTTCTCGGTAACCCGGCTCGAGTTGAGATCCACCAAGGGCTTCGCTCTTGCCGTTGACGAAGTCTCGGGCTCGTTCAGACTGGCTGCCTTGTGGCGGCCCAAGATCGAACTAGGGGAGCTGAATCTGGTCCGGCTCCATATGTCGATTGTGCCGCAACCAGGCGGAGCTCCCTGGAGCTTCGAGTCCGTGATCCGGAGGTCGCTATCCGTTGCCGCCCGTCAGGTCGCAATCCGGGATAGTTGGGTGGAGTACAACAACCGCCGCATTCCATTGGATCTTGTGCTGGATGGGCTGGATTGCAGCATACAGTATCGGCCCGACCCCCAGAGCTACGCGGTGCAATTGGCTTACAAGAACAGTCCACTCTTCTGGCTGGGGAGGAAGTTCGTCTACGATTTGAGCGCACGTCTCAACCTCCTGCCCACTGGCCTGGAGATCGTCGAATTCAAGCTTCGAGAGGACAAGAGCAATTTTAGCGGCAGTGGTAGCCTCGATAATTGGAGCTCTCCCTCATTGCAGGTGCGCGTGGCGGGCACACTCGACGGTGAAGACGCCATCCTTATGACGCCCGATATCAAGGACGCCCGGGGAAAGATCACCGCCATTTTCGACCTTCATGTGAATGCCCACGAGTATCATTTGGCGGGAAAGTTCATGGGAGATACGCTCAGGTATCGGACCTCGGTAACGCACGCGCTCACGGGATGGTTCGATATCAAGAATGACGTGCTCCTGCTTAACGATGTGCGCGGCCGTGTGGGTGATGGCCGCTTCAACCTCGAGGGGGAAATTCAACTCAAAGCATCCAACAAGACGCCGGACCATATCAAAATATCCGCCCAGAAAATCGTGATCCGCGACTGCTCCGGACTCCTGGATCTCCACTCGCTGGCTCTGGAAAATAGCGTCGATGCTGAAGTGATGCTCGTATGGCGCTCGGGACAACAGCCTCTGTCGGCAGAAGGCTCGGTCAATCTATATGGGTTATCGGATGCCGCTCCCGGAGCGGAGACGAGGACCGCCTTAGAGGGAACCACAGAGTTTTATTACCAAAAGGATGCCTGGTACGTGAAAAAGGCGAGCTTGAGATCACCCGGCACGATCCTGGAGGTGACCGACGGTGATTCCAAGCGGGCGAACGTATCTCTGGACACGGATCGGCCTGCCGAGCTCTTTCGTGTCCTTCGCGGTTTTTCCGTTTCGCTGGATGAGATGTTTGCAAGCAAGCCTGATTGGATGCATATATCCGGCCATTATCGTCTTGACGGTGAGATTCATTTGCGCCTGCCGGATTCGGTGGATTACGACGGGGAAGCTCGGGTCAAGGACGGGCGTTGGCGCACTTACGGCATTGACAGCCTGAGCGGAATTGCTTCCTGGAACGGGTCGAGGCTGCTGCTGCACTCGATGATCCTGCACAAAGGGATGCAATCGGCGGAAGGCGAATTCCGGATTGATTCGGCGCAGGGAGATGCTGATCCCGATATGGCCTTCGATGGGAAGCTCAGCCAGATCTCACTGGATTCGCTCGGCGAATATGGGGTCGACCTCAAGTCGCAGATCACAGGCACCTTGAGCGCCCCGCGTTTCAAGGTATCGTACGACCAGGGCAGGATTCAGGGAGAGGGGCGGCTAGAGGTTACCGGGGGCAGCCTGAGCGAGCAGCCGTTTGATTCCCTGAACGCCACCGTCCAGATCAAAGACAAGATACTCGGCATTGCAAACGGTCAAATCAAGCGCGGGGCGGCGGTGGTCAGCGCAGATGGCGAGGTCGACCTGAACACGCGGCAAATGCACTTCCAAACCAGCCTGAAGGAGTTGCCGCTGCCAGACATTCCCGAAGTGAAATCCAGCGGCCTGGCCATCGATGGTCGCGTGACCGCCGCGGCCGAAATTCTTGGAACTCTGGATCGGCCCGAAGTCAAGGGGGGTGTAATTCATGTCGAGGGACTGCATTACGCCGGCTTTGACCTGGGACGGGGTGATGCCACCTTGGAGTTGCACGACAAGATCCTGACAGCAAAATTTGATGTTAAGTCCGACCTCGGAAGCTTTCATTGCGATGATGCCAGGCTTGTGATCGAACCGGGTTACCCGGGCAAGGCAACGCTTGTCTTTAACGACTGGAACGTAAAGAAGATCGTTGCCGACAATGCTTCGGAACTCTTCAATGACTTGAGCACGGCGCTTCGAGGCAAGCTGGTGATCGAAGGGCCGTTTGCCGATTATTCCAAGCTGACCTATCACGATGGAATCATGGATGGCGCCCGGTTCAAGGTCCACGGCTTTGAGTTTCACAATGATGGACCCATACAATTCAGCGGCAACGGCGAGGAGGTGGAGATAAAGAGGGCAATTCTGGTCGGGGAGGGGAGCAATCTGGCATTTGATAAGGGCGGTGTAATTCCATTTGGATCAGATGCCCCTCTTAACCTGCACGTCAGCGGAAGGCTGAATCTCGCCATTATGGATCACCTCAGCTACTTTCCCAAGCTGGGGGTGTCCGGCTCCGCTGCACTTGATGTCACGATCACCGGACCGAGGCGTGCGCCCGAGGTAATTGGCAGGGCTACGCTCGAGGACGCTCGTGTCGGCTATGAGGATCTGCCTTATCAGTTCTCCGCCTTGGTTGGAAATATCATCTTTTCACGTGGCTCGATCAGACTGGATGGCGTAACCGGAGCGATTGCCGGCGGCACGATCCAGGTCAACGGATCCGCCGGGATTCAGGATGCCGCCCTGAGCACGATCAATCTCCACGGCTCTTTGCACAAGGCGCGCCTGCGTTACCCAAAAGATTTGGTTTCCACGATCGACGCCGAACTGAGTTTAAATGGCGGCCGGGACACGCAGGTGCTCACAGGCGATGTGTCCGTTCTACACGCAGAGTACCTGCGCGATTTCAGCTTGCTCGAACAGATCCTAGGTGGGTCCTCGGGTTCCTCGGAGCCCCAAGCCACGGACTCCCCCCTTTCCGGGATAAGCTTGAACGTATCGGTCCATTCTCGGGATGATGGCCTCTACATTGATAACGAGCTCACTCGAGTCCAGGCGAGGATGAGCCTGACTCTGCGCGGCACCATTGCCGATCCTTACGTGACCGGCCGCGTCGATGCTACGGAAGGAGTCATTTTTTTCCGGGGGAACCGCTTTGACATCCTGAATGGCTCCATCGATTTTTTGGACCGGAATCGGATTAATCCCGTGTTGAATGTCCGGGCCGAGGCGGATGTGCGCAGCTATAGGGTGCGCCTTGATATTAACGGCGACCTGGAGCACTTGCACTCGCACGGACTGACCGTCTCTTCAGACCCGCCGCTCTCGCAGGTCGACATTCTTTCGTTGCTCATCACCGGAAAGTCGGCAGATCCCGGAGTGATTGGGACAGAAGACCCGCGGCGGCAGGCAGAGATGACAGGCCTGAGCGCGGCCAGCATTCTCTCCGAGGAGATGACCAGCGCGGTCGGCAAACGCGTGGAGCGCATCTTCGGGCTCAGTACGTTCCGTGTTGATCCCTTCCTGGCGGGCGCGGAAACTGATCCCACCGCCCGCGTGACGATCTCCGAGCGGCTGTCTCAGGATCTTTCGATCACCTTCTCCCGAAACCTGTCCACCAACCAGGAGCAAATCGTTCTGCTTCAATACGACGTCAATAAAAACCTGTCGATCATCGCGACGCGGGACGAGAATGGAAAATACGGGATAGATTTTCGGTTCCGCAAGCGCCTTCGTTGATGACTCTTCGCCCGAAAGGGCCTGTCAAAGAATAACGTTTACACTTTGGCGCGAGCGCCGGGCGGGCAGATGCAAGGCGCCGCGACGCAGGCGATGCCAGTGCGCATCGTCGAGGAGCGGCAACGCCGCGGATGCCCGCCCGCCGCCGCGCCCCTACGGGCTGCGGCCCTGGGGGCCGCAGCAAAGTGCAAACGTTATTCTTTGACAGGCCCTAAGTTCAAGGAAAAGTATTACATTTTTCAAATGCTGCAAGTAGAATTAAAGTTATGCTGAATAGGTCCTTGAACATCAGAGAGGGTTGGTTTTTATGAAAATTCTGGTAATCGAAGATGAAAGTAAGGTAGCCAACTTTGTGAAGAAGGGGTTGGAACAGTCCGGCTATGAGGTTGACGTGGCTGCTGACGGCGAAGAGGGGTTCGACAAGTTCCGCGCCGTCGACTACGATTTGGTACTGCTCGATCTTATGTTGCCGAAAATTACCGGGTGGGAGCTGATCCCACTTCTGCGCAAACGTAAGCCCACGCTTCCCATCGTGGCCGTGACTGCCAAGACGGCAGTCGAGGATCGCGTTCAGGGTTTGAACCTGGGTTGTGATGACTACCTGGTCAAGCCCTTCTCTTTTGCCGAGTTGCTCGCGCGTATTCAGGTGCAGCTACGGCGCGGTATCACTCTTGGGACTGCCGAGCTAAAAGTCGCGGACCTGGTGCTCGATCCGCTCAAGCGTAAAGTGACGCGGGCCGGCAAGACCATCGAGCTTTCCAACAAGGAGTTTGCTCTCCTCGAATATCTGCTGCGCAACAAGGACGAGATCGTGACCCGGAATATGATCGTGGAAAATGTCTGGGACTCGAGCTTTGACAACTTTACCAATGTCGTTGACGTTTACATTAATTACCTGCGCAATAAGGTGGATCGGGGCTTCGATCAGCAGCTTATTCAAACAGTGCGCGGCGTCGGTTATACCCTCCGGAGTGCCGCACCGTGAATGTGAGAACTCTCCGTTTCAAATTAAGCTTGACGAACGGTCTGTTCATCTCGATATTCTTCGTGCTTTTCGGGTTAGTGCGCTACCAGACGTTTTCCTACCGCGCAGAGCGAGCTCTCGACCAGAGCCTGGAACGCGAAGCGAAGTTCTTTACTGACCGGGCACTCATCACGCCTGAGGGGTTCGACTGGAAGCCCGATGTGCGCCCCGCCGAGGTAATGGCACTGGATACCATTCGGCCATTTTTTGTTTTGACCGATCTGAAGGGGCGTGTTCTGCGCGAAGAGTTTTACGGCTACTACATCAGGAACATGCTGGAGCAGAAAGACCTGGACGGGGTCCTGCATCAGCAATCCGGCTTCAATGACGCATCCGCGGCCGATGGCAGGGCATTCCGCTTCATCAACCAAGTCATGTCCTCTGAAAAAGGTGAGAGAATCGTTCTGCACCTGGGAAGGTCTCTGGATCAGCTCAACGAGGTGCTGCACGACTACATGATGATTTATATGTACTCGGTGCCTTTCGTGCTCATCGTCGCCTTGGGTGTGGGCTGGTTTCTCGCCGTGCACGCGCTCAAACCTTTTGAGGACGTGGCCAAGACCGCCGAGCAGATCACCTCGGAAAAGCTGAACACCCAGATTGAAAACGCCCGCAACGAACAGGAAGTTCAGAGGCTTGTCCAATCATTCAACTCCATGGTGGCCCGATTGAGGCAGTCGTTCGAACAGATGCGTAAATTCAACGCGAACGTCGCCCACGAACTGCGTACGCCATTGGCAATTCTGCAGGGTGAGAACGAACTCGCTCTCAGATCCTCGTCCATTCCCGAAGATATCCGGATTATCCTGATAAGCAATCTCGAAGAGCTTGGACGCCTGACGCGAATCGTGAACGATATTCTAACGCTGTCCGAAGCTGAAGCCGGCGCGCAGGTGCTGGAAATGAAACCCATCAATCTGAAGCCCTTGATCTTGGACCTGGCGGACCAGATGCAGCTATTAGCCATGGAGCGCAACGTCCGGATTGATGTTCACGAACTGCCGGATGCCATGGTGGAGGCAGATGACCTGTGGATGCGGCGAGCCATCCTCAACCTTCTGGACAATGCCATCAAGTACTCCAGGGATGGGGGAAAGATCGAGGTTTCGATGACCGTTGACGAGACCAAGGTGCGGGTTAGGGTTCGCGATGACGGCATCGGCATCGCGACCAAGGACCTGCCATTCATCTTCGATCGCCTTTTCCGTGCTGATCCAGCGCGCAATCGGATCAGCGGTGGTTCGGGCCTTGGTCTGGCCTTGGTCAAATGGGTGGTCGAAGCCCATGGCGGAAGGATCGAGGTGTTCAGCGAGGCCGACCGAGGCGCCGAATTCCAGGTCGCGCTTCCCCTCTGCCCACCTGCCAAAGGCGCAACCGGCAAGACGGCGAAAACAAGCCACATCACCCAAAGCCCGACGCTCTAAAATATGGACAGGATACCCATTTGTGTTGCCTTTTGGAGCGATGCCGACGTATAATGCACGTTTTGTCACAGGAGGTCGCGACCGTGTACGCAGTCATCAGAAGTGGTGGAAAACAGTATCGGGTTGCCGAGGGTGAAATCATTCGCCTGGAGAAGCTAGATGTTGAAGCGGGGACCGTGGAGTTCAAGGACGTATTATTGGTGAATACGGGGGAGCAGACCTATATAGGGCAGCCGCTTGTGGAAGGGGCTACAGTTACCGGCACCGTCGAGGGAGAGGGGCTGGGAGACAAGGTTCTCGTATTTAAGTATAAGGCGAAAAAGCAGTATCGCCGCCTTCGCGGGCACCGGCAAGCCTATGCCAAGGTGCACATCGACAAGATTAACATGATAGCGTAAACGGCTTAAAAAACAGAGGGCAGCATGGCACACAAGAAGGGCGTTGGCAGTTCCAGAAACGGTCGTGACAGCCAGTCCCCGCGGCTGGGAGTGAAGCGTTTTGCCGGTCAGTTGGTTAGCGGAGGGACGATCATCGTCCGACAACGAGGGTCGAGATTAAAGCCGGGGCTCAACGTTGGGATCGGCCGTGATGATACCTTGTATGCAAAGGTCGCCGGGGTCGTGAGGTTTCAAAACCGCGGACAGTTGGGCCGTTTTGTTCATATCGAGGCGGTGTCATAGCCATCCGAACTGCACATGGACACTGAAGCATGCAAGCAGGACCCCAAATGGGGTCCTTTTTGTTTTTGAGAAGAGTGGGATCCGAATGCGCTACCATCAGGTCTCGTGATGTTCATCGATCGCGCAAGAATCATGATATATGCCGGAAATGGCGGCAACGGATGCATGGCATTCCGCCGCGAGAAGTTTGTTCCGCGTGGCGGACCCAGCGGTGGCGATGGAGGCGATGGAGGAGATGTCTACTTCGAGTGCACGGACCGCGTCAACACCCTCCTGCACTTCCAGTTCACGCGGATCTTCAAAGCCGGGCGGGGCCGGCACGGCGAAGGCTCTGGGCGTCATGGCAGAGACGGTGAAGATATTACTATCGAGGTGCCGCCAGGCACGCAAGTGTTCCAGGAGCCAGAGCACCGGCTGCTCAAGGATTTTGCCGTTCCAGGCGAGCGCTTGAGGGTTGCCGCCGGCGGCAAAGGGGGCAGGGGAAATGCACAATTTGCCACCGCGACCAATCAAGCCCCGCGCCGTGCGGAACCAGGGTGTCTCGGAGAGGTTTTGGAACTGGCGCTGAACTTGAAGCTCATCGCCGACGTAGGATTGGTCGGATTCCCCAACGTCGGGAAATCAACGCTGATCTCGCGCATCAGCGCGGCAAAGCCAAAGATTGCAGATTATCCCTTTACTACCCTGGCGCCTCATCTTGGAGTTGTCGCACTCGACGGTTTTCGATCCTTCGTCGTTGCCGACATACCTGGCCTTATCGAAGGTGCGCATGAGGGGCATGGGCTGGGAGACCAGTTTCTAAAGCATGTGGAGCGTACCAAGGTTTTGGTCCATCTCGTGGATATCAGCCAGCCAGAGCGTGATCCGATCGCCGACTACAAGACGATTATGCGTGAGTTGACACTGTTTAACGAAGCACTAGCGGCACGCGGACAGGTCGTGGTGGCATCAAAAATCGATGCGCTCGCCGACCCACGCAAACTCGCTCGGCTGAGGTCGATGTGCACTCGGCGCAGGATACCCTTCCATTGCATTTCCTCCGTCACCGGCAAGGGTATACCGGAATTGATCGGAATCTTGGAAAAACTGCTGGCCGACAGTGTAGGCGCATGACCTCGGCTGCCGAGCCGAGGTGCGCCCAAAAAGGAGATCCGATTTGGCGGCAAAAAGGCTGGGCGTCCTGGGAGGCAGCTTTAATCCTGTCCACCTGGGACACCTCCGCATCGCTCAGTTCAGCCGTGAAGTTTTCGATCTCTCCCAGGTTCTTTTTGTCGTTGCCTCAGCGCCACCGCATAAACAGGCTACGGATTTAATCCCATTCACCCACCGATATGCGATGGTAAGCTTGGCGACCTCCGGGGTTGCCTGCTTTGTCCCTTCCCTGGTTGAGCTGGAACCGCCCACCAGCCCTTATTCGGTGGAGACGATGGCCAAACTGGCGCATCGCTTCGGCACAATCGGGAAGGACCTCTATTTCCTGGCCGGAGGGGATTCACTCCGGGATGTAGCAGGATGGCACAGGAGTGAAACGCTGCTACTGTCCTATAACTTTATATTTGCCATGCGTCCCGGCGTGCCTGTGTCGGATTTCTGCGCCGCCCTGCCACCCATGGCACTCGATCGCGTGGTTGATTGCAGAGGTCTCGACTTATGCGGGCTGAAGCTCCGCGTTGCCGCGGAGCTGGCCGAGCCCAAGTGCCGCATCTTCCTTGTTGATGCCGGTGCGCCGGATATCGCGGCTTCGCAGATCCGCTTGTTGGCCTCCGTGGGTCAGCGCATCGACCACCTGGTGCCGGATCTTGTGCATGAATATATTCTAAAACTCAAACTGTATGGTGAATGATGAATGAAGCTTTGAAGATTGCCATCAAGGCTGTGGACGACAAGAAGGGTATCGATGTTGTGGCCTTGGACATCGCGGCGGTGGCCACGTTTGCCGACTATTTTCTGCTCTGCTCCGGCGACTCATCGCGGCAGGTCCAGGCAATCGCCGATGAAGTAGAACAGAGACTGGCGGCCCGCGGTTTCCGACCCGCCCATGTCGAGGGTTACAACAACGCAGAATGGATCCTGATGGACTACCTCGACGTGGTCGTCCACATTTTTTCCCGGAAGGCCCGCGCCTATTACGATCTCGAGCGCCTGTGGCGGGATGCCAAGGCCATCGACGTTGCCAAGCTGCTCGAGCAGGCTGAGCCGGAGACCGTCCCCGTGCGACGAACCCGAAGGCACAGGTCCTGAGAGCCCGGCCAGGCAAACAATCGGCTACCAATCGACAAATCAACGATTCGTGTTATTCGTGGCCGCTTTTTTCTTGCAGTGTCTGAATCGCAGGTGATGGTTTCACCCAGGAGCCCCTCCTAATTCTCGGACGGGCTCCTAGGGTTGAATTAACGTGGTGCTTCCGGTAAAATTCGGCCCCTTGTGAGGATATGCGTATAAAGGTCTGCTGGGTGGGCAAGACGCAGAGTGCTCCCCTAAAATCCATGATATCGGATTATCTGGACAGATTGAGTCATTTGTCACCGATAGAGATTGTCGAGGTGCCTGACCTTTCAAAAAGGAGAGGGCTCCGGGGCGCTGTCCTGTTGGCCGCGGAAGGAGCGGAAATCGCGCGAGCCATTGCCACCGACTGCCGCAAGGTGGTGCTCGACGAGTGCGGCACGCAGTTCAGTTCCGAGGAATTTGCCCGTTGGATCGAAGCGGGGCGGGTTCAAGGGACGCGGGAAATTGCTTTCATTATCGGCGGGCCGGCAGGCCTTGATCGCGTCTTCTCACAGCATGCCCATCTCAGCCTGTCCTTGGGGAAAATGACCTGGACCCACGAGATGGTCAGGGTGTTGTTGTTGGAACAGGTCTATCGCGCACTAAGCATTTTGCGGAACATCCCGTATCATAAATAGGCGAGTGGGAGAAAATCAGTAATGGATGAAAAGAAGTTGGAATGTTTTAGGGGAAGGCTGATACAGAAGAGACTCTCGCTCACCAACATGGTCATTCGCACCGAAGGTTACGGCCGCGAGAAAGAGCCTGCCATACAAGACGTTGCCGACATGGCGGTGGAGTCCTATACGAAAGAGTTCATGTTCGGCAAGAGTTCCGGGGACCGCGCCACGCTGCAGATGATCAATGAAGCCCTGGAACGTATTGAAGACAAGTCGTATGGAACCTGTGTGCACTGCGGCGAACCGATTCAGCCAAAGCGGCTGGAGGCGGTGCCGTGGGCTCTGTATTGCCTTCGTTGTCAGGGGTTGCAGGAAAAAGGCTTGCTGAAGGATTGAACCTGGATTGCGCGGCAAAGAGCGACACCTCGCTTTGCCAGTTTTCACTTTCAGCACAGCTACCGTGATTCTGGAATAGTGGAATGGCCCATTTTTCGCAATGACCCCAATCATCCTTCTGCCGACCAGCCGGGACCTCCCATCTTCCCCGATCCGTCGCATCGCCGACGGCATCCTCAATCTTCTCTATCCTGAGTCGTGCTTTGTCTGCTCTACTCCAACCTCACGCATGCAGGACCGCGGCATCTGCCCGAAGTGCTGGGATAAAACCATTCAGCTCCGCATCACCGGACCTTCATGCCCCAGTTGCGGGCTACCTTATCGATGCTTCCAAAGCGAACCTACGCATCTGTGCGGGAAGTGCTCCATATGCTTGCCTCCATACTCCGGCGCCCGCGCCTTCGGCAGCTATAGTTCTGAGTTGAGCCGTATCATACGGGCCTTGAAGTTCGACGGCCGGCGGGATCTGGCAGGGTTGCTTGCGCCTTTGTTAGCTTCGACCTTTCTGGAATCATGGTCAGCGCGAGAGATTGACCTCATCGTGCCGATTCCACTACACCCCAAACGCAAACGGGAGCGCGGCTACAATCAGGCTGCACTGCTGGGTCACGCGCTGGCACGCATCGTCGGGTTGCCGTTCTGCGACAACGCTCTGACGCGGGTGCGCAGTACCCTCCCCCAGGTCGGGCTGAGCGATTCAGAACGGACTGAAAATATGGAGCATGCCTTCCGTTGTACCAAGGCCACGGCAGTCAGGGGATTGCGCGTAATTGTGGTAGACGACGTCATGACTACCGGCTCAACCGTTGCAAGCGCATGCGAGGCATTGCTGGAGGAAGGAGCGGCGCGGGTTTCGGTTCTCAGCGTGGCACGGGCTGTACCCGGGTGGGAATAAGAAAAATCGCCGCGAATCTTAGCAGAATGAAGGCGCAGACCCAAACCGCGCAATCTCTGGATGCAATCAAATCGCCCCACAAGATTCACGAGACCGATGTTGTGTGTATCGTGGATTCCACGCATGGGCAAAGCACGCCCGCGCTCTATGGAATTACAGGACATCGTGAACAGAGAAAAAGCCTGGCTACTTGGGGGGACCAGGTTGATTGGGTGCGTTCTCGCGCGGGCGATCTCGACGCCAACTGTCCATTTTCTCGATGGTTTCCTCAAAATGCTGACCCTGGTCCGGACGCAGGATTGCGCGGATCGCCTCGTTCGTCTCGGCGCGCGTTTTTTCATATTGAGGCCGGAATTGCATCGCCAGGTTGCGATAGCGCTCTCTGCTCTTATTGATGATGGTCCGGAGCTGCTCCTTTTGCTGTGGATCGAGGTTTAGATGTTTTGCCATATCCTCGACAATGTCGTGTGGATTCGGCGCCCGGGATCTTGGCGGCTGTGAGGAGATGATGTGGTTTTGATAGATAAAGTGAGACACACCACCGGCCACTCCCCCGAGCAGAAATATCGCTATCAGCATGAGAGCTGCGCTCGTCTTCGACTTCATTACGTAGTATCCTCGGTGTGCCTACTTTTTGGGTGCGCTGAGGCTGGGGCCTGATGGCTTTTCCGCCAGGGCGTGGAGCACGCTATCGTCGGTGATCTCATCCGCGATTACCATCCGCGTGGGACGATCCCCCGACAAGAAGATGCTGTCGTAAGCCTGGTAAAGATCCATTCTCGGTCCCCGAAACTCAAGGTAGGCGAACAGGGAAATGATCACCAGAGTGACCGTTGCCATTGCCGGCACGATCTGGCGCGACAGACCCATAATGATCTGCCAGATGGTGATGCTCTGCTCTTCTTTTTCCAGACGAGCTCTCAGCCGCGTATAGAAAAAAGGTGAGGGCTCCAAGGCCGGAATGGACCTTCCAATGCGTCTGGGAAGCGTCAGGAGTTTCCACTCCCTAGCACACGAAGGGCAATGGCTGAGATGTGCATCGAGCTGACCTCGCTCTTCAGGAGGAAGCTCATCATCCATTAGCCGGAATAGCCAGCTTCGAACCACGCTGCATTCCATTTTCGCATCCTCACTTTGCCTCATCACTTGCTACTACGCCATATCGGGCAAGATATTTCATTTCTTGACCTCCGATTTTAGGCGCAAGGACTTGTCTGCGCTACACCAATTGGTTCCGGAGGCCGCCGTGGCTTCTGCAAAATCGTGCCCGGACTTTCCCGGGCGGGCCGGAAAGAGCGCCAACCACTTTACTGTAAGTTACTTAAACCGCCGGACATGATGCCGACGAACCCGAGGTCAGGACTTCAGAGGAGCAAAGTTCCTCAAGATGTTGGGTCAGCGTCTGAGTCCTGAGTTCAGAGCTCCTGACATGGTCGAGAAGCAATCTGTCCCAATCCGGGGTCGGAATCGGTATCGGAATCGCTATCGATTCGGTTTCCCTACGATTCCGATGCCGATTCCGACCCCGACCCGGA
>Ga0187878_1002599_pt1 | contig 15799 bp, 8 predicted proteins | sample June2016WEW_17_1_FD_132979 | JGI IMG/M metagenome (GOLD analysis project Ga0187878, IMG submission 132979) | Peatland microbial communities from SPRUCE experiment site at the Marcell Experimental Forest, Minnesota, USA - June2016WEW_17_150 | ecosystem: Environmental > Terrestrial > Soil >...
CACTGCTGCTGGACGATGTGGCGACCGTGCACCTCGGCCCCGAAATGCGCCGCGGGCTGACGGAGCTGGATGGCCAGGGCGAGGTGGTGGGCGGGATCGTCGTGATGCGCTACGGTGAGAACGCCCTGAACGTCATCGACCGCGTGAAAGCCAAGATCAGGGAAATCGAGCCCGGGCTCCCCAAGGGCGTGAAGATCGTCAGCACCTATGATCGGTCCGATCTCATCAGGCGATCCATCGCCACCCTTCGCCGCACGCTGATCGAGGAAGCGGTCATCGTCTCGCTGGTGATCATCATCTTCCTGTTGCACGTGCCCAGTGCGCTGCGCGCGATCGTCACCCTTCCCATTGCGGTACTGCTGGCATTCATCCCCATGAAGCTCATGGGCCTGACTGCCAACATCATGTCTCTGGGCGGCATCGCCATCGCCATCGGTGCCATGGTGGACGAAGCGGTGGTGATGATCGAGAACGTGCATAAGAAGCTGGAGCACGCGCCGCCCGACGCAGATCGGAAGGAACTCATCATCCAGGCCTGCAAGGAGATCGGCCGGCCGCTGTTCTTCTCTCTCATGGTGATCACGGTTTCATTCCTGCCGGTGTTCACCTTAGAGGGACAGGCGGGGCGGCTCTTCAAGCCACTTGCCTATACGAAGACGTTTTCGATGTTCGCCGCGGCCCTGCTCTCCATCACTCTGGCGCCTGCGCTGATGCTGCTGCTGGCCCCCAAGCACATCGTCCCCGAGACCCGCCATCCCATCAGCCGCTCGCTTCAGCGCATCTACCACCCGTGGATGAGCGCGCTCATGCGCCGCCGCTTCCTCAGCATCAGCCTGGCCGCGATCGCAGTGCTCTCCTGCCTCCCGATACTGCTCCTGGGGAAGCTGGGCAGCGAGTTCATGCCGCCCCTGAACGAGCGAGATATCCTGTACATGCCGACCACTCTGCCCGGCGTCTCCATCACCGAGGCCAGCCGGATCCTTCAGGTGCAGGACAAGCTCATCAAGGAGTTCCCGGAGGTCGAACGCGTCTTCGGGAAGGCCGGGAAAGCGCAGACATCGACAGACCCCGCGCCGCTCGACATGATGGAGACGACGATCCTGCTGAAGCCGGAAGATCAGTGGCGCACGATCCACCTGGACCGATGGTATTCGGGATGGGCCCCGTCGTGGATCAAGCCCACCCTTCGGCGCGTCTGGCCGGAGGAGGGTCCCATCACATGGGAGGGACTGCGCGATCGGCTCGACCAGCGCCTCCAGTTGCCCGGGGTCACCAACGCCTGGACCATGCCGATCAAGGCTCGCATCGACATGCTCACTACCGGCATCCGCACCCCGGTCGGGATCAAGATATTCGGCCCCGATCTCAACCAGATACAGAGCATCGGCCAGCAGGTGGAGGCCGTGATCCGCGATGTGCCCGGTACTCGCAGCGTCTACGCCGAGCGGACGACCGGCGGGTACTACGTGGACATCGTCCCTCGCCGCGAGCAGGCCGCTCGCTATGGCCTCTCTGTCGCCCAGGTGGAGGACATCGTCGAGAGCGCCATCGGCGGGACGCCCATCAGCACCACGATCGAGGGCCCCGAGCGTTTCACCATCAGCGTTCGCTATGCGCGGGAACTCCGCGACGACCTGGATCGGCTCAGCCACGTACTCGTGCCGATCCCTGCAGCCGGAGGGGCCGCGGATGGAGCCGCACAAGCGGCGAGGCCCGGAGGCGGCGCAATGGGCGCCTCTTCGGCCGGCGCCGGCGGCGCCGGCTCAGGAATGGGTGGCGCCATGGGCGCTGGGGTGAGCGGCTCTGCGGGGAGCCCGACTTCTTCGATTGCTCCCTCCGGCATTCCCGAATGGAGTCGTGGCTTCGATACGCCGCGCATGGGCGCCGCAGTGCCTCTGGGACAGATCGCCGACATCGTCGTGAGCACCGGTCCGCCCATGATTAAGGACGAGGCGGCTTCCCTGACTGGGTGGGTCTACATCGACGTGGTCGATCGCGACATCGGCAGGTACGTGGAAGACGCGAAGAAGGCAGTGGCCAAGATCCCTCTCCCGGCCGGCTACTACCTCTCCTGGACGGGTCAGTATGAACTGCTGGAGGTGATGCGGCAGCGGATGAAGATCGTGATCCCCATCACGCTGTTGATCATCGTCGTCATGCTGTATCTCAATTCCAAGTCCGTGGCGTCCACCATCATTGTGCTGCTCTCGGTGCCGTTCGCGGTCACCGGCAGTATCTGGATGCTCTATCTGCACAACCTGCTGCGGCCCCAGGATCCATGGAACCTGAGCGTGGCGGTCGCCGTCGGGATGATCGCCCTGGCGGGGCTTGCTGCCGAAACCGGGGTGGTGATGATCGTGTATCTCGATGAGGCCTACCACCGCTACAAAGCCGAAGGTCGCATGAACACCCAGCACGATCTTTTCCACGCCATTACCGAAGGCGCGGTACAGCGGGTGCGGCCTAAGCTGATGACGGTGATGTGTATCCTCATGGGCCTCGTGCCACTGATGTGGGCGCACGGGGCGGGCACGGATGTAATGCGACGGATCGCCGCCCCCATGATCGGCGGCGTCATCACCTCCAGCATACTCACTCTCGAAATCGTGCCCGCGATCTACTCCCTCTGGCGCGGCCGCTCGGTCACATGGGTCAAGGATGGTCGAGAGGGCGCGAGCGCCGGGTCGGAGCAGGCGAAGTGAGCCGCGGGGGCTCGACGCGCCTGCATCCCTGGCCGCCTCAGTGCAGCGTGCGCACAACCCGAGTGCCTATCCAGGCGCCGAAGAACAGCGACGGGAAGAAGAGCCAGCCGCCAATCGAGAGTGACGGCACCGCGCTGAAGACGCCGCCGATGCTGCATCCCTTGGCGAACTGCACGCCCCAGGCCATGAGGGCGCCGCCGATGAGGGCCGCAGCCACCTCGCGGAAATGACGCGGGGCTTTCACGCGCACTCGGTTCCGCGCCGATGCGATCAGCGATCCCAGGATGAGGCCCAGGTCGAGCGCGATCAGCGGCGCGGCGCGGTGCACCGCTATCCCGGAGAGCTCGTGCGCCGTCGCAGCGTGTACGAGCGCGAGCGGATAGGTCACTGTCCAGGGCGTTGCCACCGCCATCTGCAGCGTGTTTATCAGCCCCAGGAGCGCTCCGCCGATCACCGCCGGAGTGAGGAGCGCCGGGGAGGCGCGGCGCTTTCCGGGCTTGCCGCCGTCCTGAGATCGCGCGACTGCAAGCCAGATCAGAAAAAGCGCGGCCACCGCGGCGATCCCGCCCCCGATCGCCCCCATCTCACGTCCTAGCCAGAGGCCGCGTGGAAGCTGCAGCCTCCATTCGTGAGGAATGAGTGCACTGAACGGGTCGAGCGCGGCGCCCACGATGGCCCCGATGAGCGTGAACCACGCGATCAGGTAGCCCTCGCCCAGGCGCTGCAGCGTACCCGCCGCGCACATGCCCGCCAGCGTCATCCCGATCCCGAAGAGAATCCCGCCAAGCAGCGTCCCGGCGCCGAGAGGCAGGAGCAGCAGATGGGCCGTCGGTTCCATGCCGAGAGAGCCGCGCACAGCAGTCACGGCCGTGAATCCCACGGTGGCCACCACTAGACCGGCCATCACCCCGTTGAACGCGTCCCGGCTGCGCAGGAGAAACAGCTCAAACCCAGCGCGCGCGAAGCAGAAGCCGCTGCGTTGCAGCACGACACCGTATGCGAAGCCGAAGGCGGCGAAGATAATCAGCGATTCCACTCGTTGCACCGTTCACAGCCCGGCAATGTACCCGAGAGCCGCCGGCACATGGCCGGACAGGGCTCCGAAGGGCCCCAGCGTCTTGCCAAACGCCCCCCGCAGGAGTATTCATATTGAGAGGGTATACTGTAAAAACTATATGTACGGTAGGAGACAATGCTAAGGCTATCCACAAAAGCTCGCTATGCCCTGAGAGCCATGATCGAGCTCGCCATGCACGAGGGCGAGGGCCTGGTGCAGCTCAGAGAAGTCGCCGATGCGCAGCAGTTGTCCGTCAAGTATCTCGAGCAACTGACCATCTCGCTCAGGCACGCCGGCCTCGTCCGAGCCGAGCGCGGGCCGCAGGGTGGCTACGAGCTGTCGAGGCCTCCCGAAGAGATCACGGCGCTCCAGGTCATCCAGGCCGTTGAGGGGCCGCTCAACCTGATCGACTGCATCGCACAGAATGGAACGTGCGCCCGTCGCAGCTCGTGCGCGGCTCATGGGCTCTGGTGCAGGCTGAACACTGCCATCGGCCGTGTGCTCTCCGAGTCGACCCTCGCGGATCTCCGCCAAGAGCAGCGCGCCCTCTCGGAACCTTTGCCAAGCTACCAGATATAGCGCTCTATTTCTCAGCCTCCCGCCACCGCCGGGCTTCTAAACCTAGCAGTCTGCAAGACTATGGACGCCTGGGACTTGGTGGCGATGCTGTTTCCGCCGGTCCCGCCCTTCCTGTGGCTGCAGGGGCTTGGCCGTCGCCTCTACTGCGTCGTCTGCGGATTTCTCCAAGTGACCACTCGGTTGAGGTGCGACCGTTCTTCGGGCAGGCCTTGACAAACTTCGTTAAATCTGTCACAAATGACAAAAGTTTGCCTACTTGTTGAGTAGGGAATGGTTTTCGCCGACTTCCAGGTCTGCCGGACCAGGGCTCCGGCGTCGACGCGACCCAGACTGACAGCGCTCGGGAGCGCTCACAGCCGGTGGTTGTGCAGGCCTGGGGCCTGGTTGGCGAGCGAAGATGCGTTATACTTGGTGAGGCACTTGTCGCTTTTGCTCGACAGCGATATCCGCAAAGAAGCGCGCGTAGAGGCGACGATTCGCTATCCTGTGCGGCGTCCGTATCCCTGGCTCTCCGCATCGGTGACCGGCACGGGGTGGCCGCCGAGCACGTCCGCGGCCCTTTCGGGGCGGGCCTGCGGCCGGCGGAGTGGCGCTGACGGGCGAGAAACTACTGCTGCGAGTGGGGCGAGTAGGTGAGATCTGTAGCCGGTCTGAGGCACGGCGGGTTCGATACTTCCGCGGTACAGGTCGTAGGGACGAATCATAAGCGGGTTTCGGTGGCGGCGAGAGAACGGATCGCGGCGGACGGCCTCGCTCCGGCCGCGTTGCTCGAGCGTGCACGCGCGGAATTGCACGCCGACGAGCTCGCTCTCCTGCGAACCTGCAATCGGTTCGAGATCTACTTCTTCGGCCCGCTCGGCGACCGCTCGGGCTCCTCGGCGGTCAACCTCCTGGCGCAGGCGGCCGACGGCGAAGAGCCGGTTCCCTCCGACAAAGTCTACTATCTCTCGGGCGAGGAAGCCGTTTGTCACCTCTTCGAGGTGGCCGCAGGCCTCGATTCGATGGTGCTGGGAGAGCACGAGATCCTCGGCCAGGTGAAGGCCGCGCTGCCCGAAGCGGCGGCGGCCGGCTTCGCTGGCGCAGCGCTGACACGCCTTTTCAGCCATGCCGCCCGCGCCGGCAAACGGGCCCGGCGCGAGACCGCCATTTCCTCCGGCATCTTCTCCGTAGGCCAGTGTGGCGCGCGAATGGCGCTGGACGTGCTGGGCGACCTTCAGGGCAAGCGCATTCTCGTGTTCGGGGCAGGCCGGATGGCGAAGGTGACGGCGAAGCATCTCGCTGAACTCGGCGCCACCTGCATCAATGTCTTCTCCCGCACCTACGAGAGAGCGCAGGACCTCGCCTGTATCGTCGGAGGCACGGCGATCACCGGCGCGGAGCTGATGGACACGCTGCACGAGGCCGATGTCATCGTCGGCTGCGCGGCGGCGCCGCACCACTTGATAGGTCCGGGGCAGATCCAGGATGCGATGGTTGGCCGCCAGGACCAGCCGCTCGTGGTGATCGATCTCGGCGTGCCACGCAATGTCGACCCGGCGGTGGCGCAGATCCCGAACGTGCACCTCTCCAATATCGACGATCTCGAGGTCGTCGTTTCCCAGCACGCGGGAGAGCGCGAGCAGGAGGTGGCGCGGGTCCGCTCGATCGTCGCCGAGGAAGTGAGGGCGTTCGAGCATTGGCGCGAGCAGGCAAAGGTGAAGGGTTTGATCTCGCAATTGCGCGAGAAAGCGGAGCAGGCGCGCCAGGAGTGCATGAAGCTGGCCTGCCGCAGTAAGTGCTCGGCGCATGATTCTGAGATGATGGAGTATGTGACCGATCTGTTGGTGAGGAAGCTGCTGCATCGTCCCATTGCGGCGATCCGTAACGCCGCAGTTGGCGAAGGCGAAGGCGAAACCGACGTAGCAGCCGCGGTCCGGGAGTTGTTCGGGCTCGACGATTCGGCGGGAGCCAAGGTCGAGCCGGATACGATTCCTTCGGCGGACGAAGGCTAGACCGCGGCGGCGCGATCAGTTACCACCTGAAGTCGGGGGAGGAACGGATGAGCAGTCTCATTGAGCTGACGAGGAAGATAGGCCTGAAGAAGGCGGTTGTGCTGGCGGCTGCGGCCGCCGCCGCAGTCTGTCTGGTGCTGTACCCGATGAATGCGCCGGCCGAGCCGCACGCGCCGATACCGGACAAAGTGGCGGCGTGCGCGGGCTGTCACCCTGAGGCGACTCAGTCATGGGCGAACAGCCTGCACCGCCGAACGGTGGGTGCGCCTCAGATCCCGGAGGCGAAGCAGGCCTGTGACGCCTGCCACTACGGGACTCAGGAGCACATGGCGGACGTGACCGACGTGTCCAAGCGCCCGAGCCTGAAGAACCTGACGAGCAACCAGGTCAGCGCCATCTGCCAGAACTGCCACCGCGGGGGACAGCAGGCCCTCTGGGATCTGTCCGCTCACTCGCGGACGAAGGACGGGTGCCTCACCTGCCACGACCCTCACCGGGGCGTCGGCGACCACATGCTGAAGGCGGAGGAGCCGGACCTCTGCCAGACCTGCCATCCGGGCCCGGTCGCCGAAGGCAATCTTCCGTTCCACCATCCGATCAAAGAAGGGAAGATGGTCTGCACGGACTGCCACAATGTCCACGGCGAGCAGCGCGGCACCCTGCCGGAGGCCTCCAATGGCGAAATGTGCTTCAAGTGCCATCCCGACAAGGCCGGGCCCTTCGTCGCCGAGCATCCGCCGGTGACCGAGGACTGCACCATCTGCCACCGGCCGCACGGCTCTCCGGTGCGGAAGATGTTGGTGGAAGACATGCCGATGCTCTGCTTGCAGTGCCATCCGGGCCACAGTGATGCCTCCCGATCCCCGCTGGTCGCGACCAGCCCCAACAACCCGAACGCACTGACGGCGATCGGCGCCTTCTATTCCCGGTGCACGAGTTGTCACACTCGCATTCACGGGTCGGATCTGCTCGCTCAGACAGGCGACCCAGTCTTCATGCCCGGCTCGCCGCTCGTCCCACTTGGGGACCATGTGACGAGTGTCTCGAGCACTGGGTACACCACTGCAGCTGAAGACATCAACCTCTGGGGCTTCGCCGACATCGATGCTGCCAGCCTCAGCGAGAAGGGCAACCAGACCTACGTGCGGCAGTACGACGGCAGAGACTACAAGGTGCCGGATGCCGATCTCAGCATTACCAAGTATGGGAAAAGCGACGACTTCCGATTCGAGACGACAGACCTATCCCGCGGGAACCAAGAGATCCGGCTGCGCATGGGGAACCCGCTGTACGACCTGCAGATTCACGAGTCCGGGCTTACCCATAGGTTGGGACGGTTTGACGAGAATGCAAACGTCAACATCCCCGGCTCGAACGGCACCCTCAAACTGGTCAACGACACCGACCTGACCAACGGCAAGACGGATTTCCAGATCGATCGAACGCTGGTGGATGTGCGGTTCGCGGCGCGGTGTCCAAAGGTGCCCAACGCCAAATGGCTGCTGAACTACTGGCAGGATTCGAAGACCGGCAACCAGCAGTTCCTGTTCCTCGATCGCTGCACCAGTTGTCACAAAATGCAGGCCGACGAGCCGATTGACCAGATCAACACGATCACCGAAGAAGGCGTCCAGGTCGACTTCCCAAAGGCATCTCTCCGCTACCTGCGGGGACAGCAGGAGTTCAGCAACCGGGCGTCCGACGAGGAATACCAGTTCAACGGTCAGCACGGGATATATAACGGACTGGCGCCACTGTTCGGTGTCGCGAACACCCAGACTGATACCAATGACCTCCGCGTCAATGGCGCCCTGAGCCAGCGGGCTTCCGCAGCGCTGCTGTGGAGCACAAAAGACCGCAACGACCTGTTAGGAGGCGGCCAGATCTCCATTCGCAGCCTTGGCGGGGGCATCAATTACCTCGTATCCCCTGCGCTTCGACTGCAGGCCAGCCACTATCAGCGCGACCTGGATGTGAACAACGACACGGAGGAGGGGATTTCCCGGAACCGCGATACCACTCGGCTCGACCTCACTTACAGCGGATTGCCCCACACCCTCTGGAGCGCCGGCTACCAGAAGGAGACCGTGGGCCGCCAGAGCCAGCGGGAAGTGGCGCCGGAGAGCGACTCCGATATCTGGAGCAGTTCGCTGCGTTTCCAGCCGATATCGCGCCTCAACCTGCTGCTTCGCTATCAGACGACGAAGACCGACGATGAGGACATCCTCGGCCTTGACACCCTGTCCACGTCGTCGCGCTTGGTCGGCCTGCCCAATGACGGCAAACAGTTGTCCGCGGTGCTAGGCTACACCCTGGCGCCCGACACTGTGCTGACCGGGATGTACACCGATTTGCGTAACTTGTTCGATGTGGTGGCGCCTGGAGTCAACCGCCAGGACGAGATCAAGACCCGGACCGACGGCGTTCAGATCACCCATTCGCGAAAGCGCGGTCAGATCAGCGTAGGGTACTATCGCCAGACCGGCGACAACGGAGGCGATGTGACCTACGGTAGCGGCACGTTCACGCTGGCTCCGCCGCTGATCGCGACAAGCACGGACTTCCCGCCGATCGACTCCACTGCAGCCTTCCACTATCAGGCGACGATCCTCACGGCCGACAGCTCCTGGTGGCTCACCAATCGGGTGCGCTTGTTTGGGCGATGCGATCGGACGAGGACCAACGGGCAGCAGAATCTCTTCGACCTGGGCGATTACATCGACGACAATCCGGATCTGAACGGGGTCGCGGTCGTACTCAACCCGTTCAATACTACTGTGAGCAACTGGTGGCTCGGCGTCGGCTATGTGCTCGACAAGGACACCGAGGTCACGCTCAGTCGCCAGCGCGCAGACTGGACGGACACGTCCGATCCGACTCAAGACGGCAATTACGGGATCTGGAGGGTTGGCGTTCGGAAGAAGTTCTGACGCCTCCTCAGGGAAGCAGAGGACGCTTCCAAGATGAGGTAGAGGTTGACGACGGAAACGACTGGACAGAAGGTGAAGGTGGCGGGGGGCGCTGCGGAACCAGGCAGCGCCCCCACTGCACGTTCGGATCGGGCTGGGCCGATCGCGCGATTGGCATCGGTCAGGCTGACTCTGTGGTTGCTGGCCGCCCTGGTGATCGCCATGTCAGTCGCCTCGGTGATCCCGCAGAACGCGCCCACCGAGGCGTATGTGCGCGCCTTCGGCGAGGTCGCGGGCGGATTCATAGCCCGGACGACGCTGCACAACATCTACGGCTGCTGGTGGTTCATCGGGGCATTCGCCCTGCTCGCGCTCAATCTTCTCGCGTGCATACTGCACCGCTCCATGCAGTTGGCGAAGGGTGAGCGCGAAGCGCCGGCGAGGGTGACCCGTGAGGACACGCAGGCCCGCGGCTACCGGGCAGCGTGGCGGACCTCTATGGGCGTCGAGGAAACGGCCGGAACGCTCTCCGCCGCGCTGAAGAAGCGGGGGTTCGCGGTTCGTCCGGCAGAGGGTGAGGAAGACGGGCAGCGCGGCCTGGTCGCACGACGCGGCCGGCTCGGGCGCTGGACCGCGGTCATCGTGCACATCGGGATGCTGATCATCCTGATCGGGGCAGGCTGGGGCCGTCTGCCTCGCAATGGATATCAGACTCTGGCGACTCTCCAGCCGGGCGGGGAATTCTCGGTGAAGTTGCCGGATGACTCGTTCGGCATACGGCTGCTCTCGGCAGGGTCGAAACAGGACGCCATGGGGCAGCCGACGGACTTCTGGGCGAAGGTGGAGGTGCTGCAGGGCGACAGCGTCGCTCGCTCTCTCGTGATTCGCCCGAACCACCCGCTGAGATACCATGGGATCAGCGTGGTGCTGGACTCTATCGGATCCGGCGCGCCCGCTGCTCCGGCAGAGATCGCGCTGGAGGTGGTCAAGGGCGGATCGCGCGAGCAGGTGCCGATCTCCATCACCAGCGATGGCGACGTGGAGCCGATGAAGAGCTACCGCCGCCTGCACGATCCGCCGTGGATCGTCATCGTCACTGGCATCCGGATGGGTGACGAGTCCGGCAAGGGCGGTCCGATGGCGAACGTCATGATCGACAACGGTGCGCCGGCCGCCAAGGGGCAGATGCCGCAGCACGAATGGCAGAGCATTGGCTGGATCGGCGAGAGCGGCACGGACGTCATGGGCGTGCATCTGCGACTGGTGCACGGTGAGGAGGCAGCACAGTCCTCTGCAGCTCAGGCGACGACGGTGCGGCTGAAGCTCGACCGCGACATCGGCCTCCCCATCGTGTACGCCGGCTTCATCATCATCGCGCTGGGCACGGTGCTGCTGCTGAGCAATGCCCGCGGGAATGCCGTCGCGCTGATCGCGAGAAAGGGCCAGGGCTCGCAAGTTTTCGTCGGCGCATCGCGATCGGGCTCTGCGAAGAGCGTCGAGAGCCTGCTCGAGCTGATGCGATCCGAAACCGGGGCCGCGACTGGTACGCGGCTGGATGAGTGACCGTCGGAAGCAGGCCTGCGCCATGGGGCGCACGCCGGGGCGGGCGATATGCCGGCCCAGCCTTTACTGACAGGGGTCAGCGATGAATAAGTGGGTAACGTCGGGGTTGCTGTTTCTGCTGGGTGTGGCGCTGGCGCTGTCGGTCAGTGCGCCGGCGCGCGCGGACGGCGCCAGCTATCTCGGGCCGACGGTGTGCATGGGCTGTCATCAGGCCATGAACGCGCCGCAGATCAAGGGATGGCAGGAGTCGCCTCATTCCCGCGCTTTCTGGAAGACGGACGAATCGGATGCAACGAGGAAAGTGGTCGCCGATCTCACGAAGGCGCCCTTTCCGAAGGACCAGGTCGCGTGGATCCAGGGCTCCGGCGCCAGATCACAGGCGTACTTGGACAAAGACTTCAAGGTCCTGCCGAACCGGTGGGTGGTGAAAACCAGTTCGTGGCAGCCCCAGGATGCGGTGGACGCAAAGAAGGACTGCCTGGGATGCCACACGACCGGCTACAACCCCACTGCCGCGACCTGGGTCGCCGAGGGGGTCGGCTGCGAGATGTGCCACGGTCCGGGCTCGACGCACTCGGGCTCCGCCGACAAGAAGGGCACGATCGTCCACGTCGAGCAGCTTCCGCCGGATAGGAGAGCGATGGTCTGTGGACGCTGTCATTCCCAGGGAAAGACGCCTGACGGCGCCTACACCTTCGCGGCAGACTTCGCGCCGGGAGATGATCTGGATAAGGTCTTCGCGGTGAAGCAGGATGTGCCGAAGGGCGCAATGAACGGGCAGTACAACGAACTGCGGTTCGGCGGCGGAAAGCACTTCGCAAACGGCGTGGTCTGCACCACCTGTCACGATCCGCACGCCACCACCGGCGTCGCCCACGAGCTGCGCAAGCCGGTGCCGGACCTGTGCATGGACGAGAAATGCCACGGCGGCGGGAAGCTGAAGGCGCCGCCGCACACCGAGCAGGTGATCAAGTCGGTCAGTTGCGTGATGTGTCATATGCCGAATGAGTCGCACGCGTTCGTCACCCCCAAGGCGGGCTGAACCGGCGAACGCGGCTCCGGGAGTAGTGAATGCTTGGCGTTGAAGGAACGCTGTTCCAGGCGGCGCTGGTGCTGTACCTGGTAGCTCTGGTTGGCTATCTGCTGCAGTTCGCCGCGCGATCGGAGAAGCTCGGACAGGCGGCCACGCTGATGGCCTGGATCGGCGTGGCCGCCCAGACCGCGATGATGGTGCTGCGGGGCGTGTCGGCGCGCCACGTGCCCGTGGTCACGCTGTACGAGTACCTCAGCGCGTTCGGGTGGATGGTGGCGCTGGCCTACCTCGTGTTCCAGTGGCGATACGGAAAAGCGGCCGAGGGCGTGCAGGCGGCCGGCGCTCCGGCGCTGCTGCTCGCGGTGGCGCTGCTGGGCTATGCCTCCACGCTGCCAGCCCAGATGAAGCAGACGGAGAACCTGATGCCGGTGCTGAAGAGCGACTGGCTGATCTTCCATGTCTCCGTCGCCATCATCGGCTACGGCGCGGCGGGGCTGGCAAGCGCGCTCGCGCTGCTGTTCTTCATCCGCCACAAGGCGGGCGCGAGCTCGCCCTGGCTGGCGCAGCGACTGCCGTCCGCACAGGTGCTGGACCAGGCCGTCTACCGGTCGGTTCGGTTCGCGTTTCCCTTCCTGACGCTGGTCAACGTGACGGGCGCAGTCTGGGCCTACAACGCGTGGGGCCGGTACTGGGGTTGGGATCCGAAGGAAACGTGGTCGCTGATCACGTGGCTGATTTACGCCTTCTATCTGCACGCGCGACTTCGCGCAGGTTGGCGCCCGCCGCAGACCAACGCCGTGGTTGTCGTGGGGATCGCCGCCATCCTCTTCACTTTCCTGGGAGTCAACCAGATTGCGGCGTTCTCCAACAGCCTGCATTCCTACGCCTCCGGGAGCTAGCATTTCGCGGACGCACCCATCGGCTTCTCGCGCACCGGCTGACACGAGGCTTCGATACGCGCTGCTCGCCCTGGTGGTGACGATGGCCGCCGCGGTGGGGCTGTGCGGCGGCCGCGCTCTCGCTGCGCAGGGGGCGTCGCCCGAGGTGCTCAGAGACGAGAACTACTGCATGGGCTGCCACGCCGCAGGCGCGCATGCCGAGAACGCGCCCATCGTGGGCATCGACACCCTCCACCTCTCGAGCCACAGCACCGTGACCTGTGTAGACTGTCACGATGACATCAAAGCGGTGCCGCACACCAAGCCGGTGAAGGCCGTGAACTGCGGTCAGTGTCACAGTGAGGAAGGCCAGGCGGAGCTCGTGGTGAAGCCGGGAAAGACGCCGGCCGCTCTCGGCACGCACGGATCGCTGCGGCAGCAGAAGATGCCAGGGATCCCGACCTGCGTCCAGTGTCACGGCGCTCATGATGTGTTCCCGCCGACAGAGCCGAAGTCGCGGCTGCACCGCTCCCGGATTGCGACGACGTGCGCAAGCTGCCATCCTCAGGTCGCCTCGGAGTACCTCAAGAGCATCCACGGCCAGGCCCTGAGCAGGGGCAACGCCGATGTCCCCGTCTGCGACACATGCCATCCCGAACACCCCCGGACATCGCGGCAGGGGATCGCGCAGAAGGGCGTTGTCGCCACCTGCACCGCCTGCCATGAGGACCCCGGGCTCCAGCAGCGGTACGCGATCCCTGCCAACAGGCTGTCCAGCTATATGGGCAGCTATCATGGTGCGGCCGCGGAGCTCGGGGACAGTCGCACCGCGAACTGCGCGAGCTGCCACGGGAAGCATCTGATCCTGCCATCGGCGGATTCGCGCTCGAGCGTGAACCCGGCCAATTTGCCCAGGACTTGCGGCCAGTGCCACCCCGGCGCCGGCATCAACTTCGCCGGCGGGAAGATCCATCTCCAGCCATCGGCGAAGCAGGACCGCGTCGTGTTCTTCGTGCGGATAGGCTACATTCTCTTCATCGTCGGCCTCATGTCCAGCTTCGTCGGCTATATCGGCCTTGACCTGACTGCGCGGGCGCGAGGCAAGATCGGAAAGGGCCGCGCGCATCCCGAGGACGAACCCCAGTTCGAGCGACTGACGCTGAACCAGCGAATCCAACACTGGTGCTTGATCACGACCTTCAGTACCCTGATGATCTCCGGACTGCCCCTGGCCTCGCCGGGGTCATCCGTCTCGCGAAGCGTGGTCATGTTCCTGGGCGGCATGGGGGCTCGAGCCATCATCCACCGCACGGCCGCCATCGCCCTCATCCTCCTGGTGGTCTACCACCTGCTCTACGTGCTCTTCTCCCGCAAGGGCTATTGGGAATTTCAGCAGCTTCTCCCCGGCCTCCTGGACGCGCGTGACATTGCGATCACGCTCGGCCTCTACCTCGGACTCACCCCCGTTCGCGCCCGGTCCGGCCGCTACAACTTCATCGAGAAGTTCGAGTATCTTGCAGTGGGCTGGGGATCGGTTGTCATGATCACCACGGGGGCGCTCCTGTGGGCGCCGCAGATCAGCCTCGCGTTCCTGCCGAAATGGGTGATGGACGTCGCATTCATCATCCACAGTTGGGAGGCCATCCTCGCCTTCCTCGCCATCATCATCTGGCACATGTACAATGTCCACGGCAACCCGTCCGTCTTCCCCATGAGTCGAGTATGGCTGACCGGTACGATCGGTCTAGGCGAGTTCGAGGAGAATCATCCATTGGAGTACGAGCAGTATCTCCGCGATCGGGGCGCCGGCCCGCGGCCGGCGACTGGAGGCGCGCCCGCCCCCTCCGCGCAGCATGAGGGAGATCAGGCGTGAGCAACGTTGCCCGCTACATCTGCCTGCCCATCACGCCGCTGTTCAAGCGCATCAAGCTGCCGTTCACGAACAGAACGGCGCCGGTCTGGGCGCTCGTCCTGCTCGGCCTTCTCGTGATTCTTCCGGGCGGCGGCGCGGCCATGGCCTACACCAACCAGCCGATCTTCTGCACCTCCTGCCACGAGATGAGCCTCCACTACGCCACCTGGCGCCAGTCTGCGCACAAGGGCGTCGGCTGCGAAGAGTGCCACGTCATGCCGGGCATGCTCAACATGTTCAAGAGCAAGCTCAATGCCCTCCGCCTTGTCAAGGCGCACGCCGCGGGCGACGTGCGGGCGGTGGCGATCCAAGGGCACGTCCCCGATGCCAACTGCAAGCGCTGCCATCCTCAGACGCCGGACCTGATCACCTATCACGATCTCAAGATCACCCACAAGACCCATGGGGGCATGGGCATCTCGTGCACCTATTGTCACGACCGCGTCGTCCACGGGCCGAAGTGGATGTACACCGGTGTCGGCAAGTCCGAGAAGGTCAGCACGAACGTCACCGCCTACAAGTTCACCCCGACGATGGAGGGGTGTTTCCGGTGCCATGATGGCAGGAAAGCACCGAACGCCTGCTCGACCTGCCACGTGACGCTCGGGGAGCGCAAGCCATCGGCGTTCAACCCCGCCTGGGTGGAGGCTCATCGCGCCGAAGTCACTCGCAAGGGCGAGCAGGACTGCCAGCGCTGCCACGTCAGCGAGTTCTGCGATGCCTGCCACAAGGCGGCGAATCCGCATCCGGCCGACTGGGTGGAGCACCACCCGGAGCAGGCAAAGAAGGATCCGCGGAGCTGCTTCTCGTGCCATCTTGCGCCGGCGGAGCAGAAGCCGACAGATGTGAGGCAAATGGCATTCTGCCGCGCCTGCCACGGGCTGCGGCAGGAGCACAAGCAGACGGATTGGACGACCATCCACGGCCGGGAATCGCTGGCGAATCCCGCTGCCTGCCAGCGATGCCACACCCAGAGCTGGTGCTCCGACTGCCATGCCATCAGTCGGCCGCATCCTCAGGAATGGCTCGCGCGGCACCCGGCCGAGGCAAGCCGGAACCCCCACAGCTGCGAAACGTGCCATACCAGCCAGTTCTGCGAGTCCTGTCACCACGGCAAGAAGGGCGTTCCGCCGTCCCATGCCAAGGACTGGCTAAACCACCATAAGGACGCCGCC
>Ga0187878_1002600_pt1 | contig 15799 bp, 16 predicted proteins | sample June2016WEW_17_1_FD_132979 | JGI IMG/M metagenome (GOLD analysis project Ga0187878, IMG submission 132979) | Peatland microbial communities from SPRUCE experiment site at the Marcell Experimental Forest, Minnesota, USA - June2016WEW_17_150 | ecosystem: Environmental > Terrestrial > Soil >...
TGTTCTGCTAACCTCCTTTTTAAATTAGGCGTGTATCCGATATAGATCGAGCCATCTTTTAAACTTTTAATTAAATAAACGCAGAACATAATTTTAGCTTTCTGGGTGAGGGGTGAACAGGGACTTTCAACTGCATTTCTTCGATCATTTCTCGCAGTTCTTGCATTGATTTTATTATATCAAAATTGGAAAAAAAGAAAAGAAAAAATCCCGCCGATTACTCTGGCGGGATGTGGCGCGATTTGCGTCTGGAAAGGTATAGCGGAAGTACGAGGAATGGAATGGTTTTCAATTCCTTCTTCAGATCATTCACGACAATTCTCGGACGCGACGGCTGAAATGAATACATAATCATACCAGCGATATCGTCCGAAAAAATAATCGCAAAAAATACCAAGATAACCGCGACATAAAATTCAAGGATATCTTTCATACCGGCTCCTTTCACATGGCATACTTACTGCCGGTCGGCAAACTGGCGAGTTCTTTGTCGGTATAAATCGCCGGATTCACCTCTTCGTTTGACAAGGCGGCGAGTATGCGCGTGAAAACTGATAGATCCACGCTTGAATTCTCGGAGACATCGAGCACATGGTTGAAATACCCAACTTCAATCTCGAGATCAGCCAATGAACATGACTCAATCTCGACCTTCAGATGTTGCCTCTCCTCCAGTGAATAAACGCCGGCCGAAAAACCTCTTTCGAGCTCGATTTTGGCGGATTCCTTTGAAGCAAATCCGCGACTTTTTTTCCCGTCAGCGGAGATGAACCAGCCATGAACTAGACATGTCGGGCAGATCATCAAATAAGCAGCAGACCGAATTAATTCATTCTTTTTTTCCACGGATTCTCCTTTTCAGGTTTAGGTAAATATCGTGATGGCAAAGAACAACTCTGATTTACCCATCATACCAGAAGTTATCCACAATGTCAAACATAAAAGCCGGATGTTGTCCGACTTAGGTAGAGGCGGTTTTGGTCAAGGATTTTTTTCGCAAAGACCTTCTTCGCAAAGAGTCCAGGTGGATAAGGAGGTTTTTAACTGGGAAGTATCTGGCTTTATCTTTTTCAGTGATTTTAAAAAATGCCGACATAATTATATCTTTTGGACGAAGTGATCGCTTTATCATCTCGCAAAGTTCATCCTCCAGTTCCGCGTTTGCTTCCAAAGGATCAAGAATCCCGAGATACTTATTCGCGGTAACTTTGATGTTCAATACTCGTGTTTGGTTGGCAGCTGAATCCAGATAATATATTCCAAACCTGATTTTCTGGTCGTTTTGGATCAAAACGGGATTAAAGTATGTCCCGATTTCTATGTTCCCGACCAGTTCTTTTGCTTGCGCCATCGCCTCGGTTGAAATTTCTGCGCAATGTTCGGCTTCATGAATTGTCACTATATTCCCGTTGACACAATTCTGAATGACAACGAAACACAAATCATCAATCTCAGAGTAGATCAGCTTGCGAACACAATTCTTATTTTTGTCCTCGGATAATAAGACAAACAAACCTGAATCCAGCAAAACTCTCACTACCTGAGCGGTTAAACTTAATCTACCACTGATCCGAACGGCCGCATGGCCCGTCAATACCGCACCTGGCTCCACTTGCCACCGCCTTTCAAAATGATATGGATTATTAAAAGAACGCAAAAACACAATATCTCAAAAAATCATTGGCGTCAATGAAGAAAAAACTGCTTGAAAAATTGCCAGCGGTCAATAAACCAAAAGAAGAAAAGCCGAGCCGATGACGATAGCAAAGATGACCAGCCAGAGAATTGACCAAAGCACCGTTTTGACGGCTTCGGATTTTTTGCCTTCAAACAACAGAACCGCCGGATAACCCAGAAACATCGCCCCGCAAATCGTGGCCGAAACCACGAAAACCAAAAGAAAAATTATAATTCCGCTGGCCGGTCCGGATTGCATGAAAAAACTCGGTCTCCAGTTTTGGACGATCTGAACTGCCGTCGCGAAAAGACAAATATACAAAACGACCCCGATCGCCTGAAAAAATCCGATTTTTTGTGGTGAGTATTTCACGGTTTAAGAATACACTGAAATCCCCTGCGGCTCAAATAAGATCAGAATGATGATGTCTGAGGACTGCCCAGGCCGGTGATGTAGTCGTAATGTTTTCGGGCTTGACAATAATATTTACAATCGCCGTTCGCGCCGCTGACGATGTCGCGAAAATATGATGCGAAATTGTCGGCCGCTTTGTCCTGATAAATCTTGCTGTTTGAAACCGAGTGGTTCAAAGCGGCGATACCTGCCCATTGAGGCGCGCCGGCGGAAGTTCCCCCAACCGTTCGCCAAATGCCAAGACGATAGATCGGGAAACCCGAAGCCGGATCGGCATCATAAGCGACATCAGGGATCGCCCGCATGCCGTTGCTTTTGGTTATTGAATAATCCGCCTGAAAGCCGGGTTGTTTTTCGTATTTGCTGACACCGCCGCCACTGCCGCTCCAGGCAGTTTCTTTTTGAAAAGTTCCGTTCGAGCTCATGACAACGGTCGTCCCGCCGACGCCGATGACATTCGGACTCGATGCCGGCCAAGACGCGCCCCAGCCGTTATCGCCCGAGGATGCAAAAAAGACGGCGCCTGATTTGCTGACGAAATGACTATCTAATGTGGTTTCTTCCGGAAATTCAGCTCCGCCCCAACTCATTGAAATTGCCACTGCGTCGGCTCGGCCCGTTGCGTAATCAATGGCCTTCAGAAGATTGGCTCCACTTGGCGTCGTCGCTTCGACGAGAAGTATTTTGGCGTTCGGCGCAATGGCATGCGACCATTCCACGTCAAGCGTCGTCTCCAACGCCCAGCCGCTGTTGGCCGAAATTGCCGAGCTCATTTTATGTTTTTCAAAACAGCCGTTTTTAGTCGTGCAAGACACGAGATTGAATTGTTTATCGAAACCAGCCAGATCGGCCTCGATCGTCGCGTCATCGTACGCGCCGACAATAGCGATCGTGCCCGAGCCCCCGCTTGCCGGCAAATTGTAGATTTTTTTGATTTGTGCCGGTGTCATGCCTTTGGGTGTTTTACTCGTCCCGCCGTAAATATGGATCGGCGGTTGTCCCCGATAATTGGCAAAGTGATAGCTCGCCCTGGCATTTTCCGCCCCGACCGCAAAAACCAAAATTCCCATCAAAAAAACGGCGAAAAACAAAACAACTTCAGTTTCATGATTTCTATACTTCATCTGACCACAATAGTATCATTTTGATACAATTATGCCAAAGGGAGGGTCTGTTTTATTCCAGCATTACCGCGACGGCGATGACTGTTGTCCATAATCCGTTTTTGTTTCCTTCGGCCGTCTGGCAAAAATTTGATGTCTTAAATATGTACCCGCTTGCTTTGTAAATTTGTTCTCTTTCTTCCCAGGCCGTGGCCGGATCAAATTCTATTCCAAGAGTGGTGGCAAGCATGGTGGCGGCCAGGTCTTCCGCGTATTCGCCGGCTATTTCCGCTTTCTCTCCAAAACTATGATGCTCCGACAAATAACCGTAAGTGCTATTGTCTCTTGGCACGGCGACTCCGATCGCCGAAGAGATCAATCTGTTGGGTTCGTTGGTTTCATTCCTTGCCATGACGCAAAAAGTTATCTGGCCCGCCTCCAGCGATTTCATACCTTCTTCTTTTGTAACGATCTTGCACCGGGGAGGAAAAATACTTGAGACATAAACCAGATTGCATTTTTCAATGCCGGCATTCCTCAAAGCCATCTCAAAAGAAGCCAGCCGGTCTTTGTGCGCTCCCACCCCTTTTGTAAAAAATATTTTCGTCGGTATGTTCATAGTAGTTTCATTTTAAATATCAATATCCCTTACTATATCCTTAAGTAATTTGCTAAACGGACCATTTATAATTTGTTTTTTAATATTAACCAAATCGCTTTTTATCAAAGGATCCAGTATTTTATCAAAAAAAGGCTCATTATCATTTGCGCTTTTGCCGCTGATGGCTGTTTTGAAATGAGCTGCTCTTCTTTTAAATTTTTCTGTCTCGAGGACAACATAACAATAAAGAGGTTTATCTTTTATCTGGTCGGCAATCTTGCTGCCCTTTGAGGCTAGCTTATTAAATAATAAATCTATTTGAGCCGTTTGCTCTTTATCCAGTATTTGGGCTGCGAAAAGGAGTTCTTCGGTTTTTGCCAAGAAAACCCATTCAGTACCTTTATAAACAAAAACATCCCCAAATTTTATTAGGTTAAGCACTTCAGATAGAAAGAAGTAGTTTTATTTCTTCTTCGGATATTAAACAATCTTTGTCCTTAGTGGCGAGTTCGTAGGGTATTACATCCAAAAACTTGGTTTCTTTCCACGGAGCTTCTTTGTGAGATTCATCTTCAATGAATTTCGTATTTTTGTCGCTAAACCTTGCGCATACTTTTTTTAATGTTTCGAGCTCGGTTTCAGAGAAATAATTTTCATCAGCTTTATTGAATTCCCTAAGAGGCACCACTCTGTACATATCGGTACTTTGCGGTCTTTCAATCCTGATTGCGTCAGCGAGGACGGAATTATCAATATCATCTGCGGCCGAGTCAACTAGATTTTTAATAGCTGACGGTATTGGACCATGTTCTAAGTTGATATAACAGTCATATGTTATGGGTGCACCAAATTTTTTGACATGCATGAAATCAAGAAAGTAGAAAAGTTTCATTAATTTAACCTTGCCGAGAAATTTGGGATCAGTATGGGTACCAAAATACCTAATAATCGCCTTGAGTTTTGGTAGCGGTATTTTCATAAGTTCTTTTTATATTAATTATGACAGTTTTAACAGGCAAACTCTATGAAGTTATGCACCATAGACCGAAAAGCACCCATCTAGGATGCTTTTCACGTTTAGTACCTCCATTATATCAAGCTGGTTTTTGTTGTCAATATCCACCTCCTACCCCTTCGGGCAGGCGAGTTGCTTACTGTCTCCGAAACTTATTGAGTCGGCTGGCTCGGGCCGGATCTTTTCCTGAATATCCGATAGATGAGATAGATGATGACCAAGAGAACTACTAGCCAAATCCACCACGTGCCGTTATGAATTCCGAGGGCCGTGGCGATAGTGCCGTATTGCTGGCCATTGGCTGGCAATGCATTGGCGGCGACAATGGGGCTCGGCGTCGCCGATTCAGTGACGCCAGTTACCGGCGAAACTGCCGGAATATTGCCTACAATTGTTGACGGTTTCGGAGTCGGCGCTGTTAAAGTCGGAATTGAAATTGTCACAGTTGAAGAAATATCGGTCAAAACATTTTTACTGCTTAAATCCAGAACCATTGAACCGCTTCCGATACTGATTGCGCCGGTGCCGGTTCTCTTCGCTTTGAATGTTACCGTGCCAAGGGTCGTGGTTGTCGAGAATCCGCCCGGATAACCGCCAGTTTTAATCAGGGTACCTCCTGTGTTATCGATGGAATCGTAACCGGTTTGAGTCAACGGCATCCAGTTACCGGCAAAAGTGAATCCTGTTGCTTGCAGAAGATCGGCGGGATAATTAAGTACAAGCTTTACGGTTGAATTACTGACGCTATTTGGATTGACCGTCACGGTAACATTGACCGTGCTTCCCGCTTTCGGAGAAATACTAACCGGCGACAACGATATTGATGAATCGGCCAGAGCATTTCCGACAAAAAAAACCGCGAATCCAGTGACCAGTATTGAACTGAACAATATTTTTTTCATGTTTGTGATTTTGTCGTAATTATTTACTCCAGTTAGCCATCAATAAATTAAAATCCAATATATCAACAACGCCGTTGTGGTCCAAATCGCCTTGGATTCCAGTTCCGGTTTTCCCCCAATTGTTCATCAACATATCGAAGTCACTAATATCCACCTTACCATTACCGTTTATATCGCCCACTATGGCCACACCTGGACTCGGAGTTGGGGTCGGGGTAAAGGAATAATATGAGCCCCCGCCTCCCCCGCCGCCACCAGTAGATGTGGTAGGCGTTGGAGTCGGAGTCGCCGGATTAATTGTATAAGTGAAACCAGCGACCGCAGATGAAATTCCATTTGGATAACACGAGATTGCCTCAATTGTCGTTGTGACACTCACCGGAATCAGAGCATTAGCATTGTATAGATTCCCGTTAGCGCATGTCAGTACAGACCCATCTGTAGCATAGCGAATACTCATCGAACCGGCGGAAGACAAACCAACTTTTAGGGCCACGTTATCCTGTGTTAAGGGATAGGTTCCGGGCAATGGGCTAGGTATCGGCGGAGCAATGACCACGCCATTCATTGTTTGGCCGTTATTGCCGCTAATTCCTGTTGTCAGAGTTCCGGTGACTTGGTCCGCAAACACCCGATTACCAAACACAAACAGCGACACCGCCAGCAATCCATACACTAAAATTATCAATATATTTTTTTTCATAGGGTTTTAGTTGTTTATTGTTGCGTGGTGTCGCTAGTGTCAGTTGAGCTGGTATCAGTTGAGGTTATTGTAATTACTTGAGTACCAGGAGTCAAGTCATCAGAAGAAGCTGTTAGTGTCGGCGTTCCCGCCACGTTGTCTTTGTAACAGAAACTTATATGTGCAGTTCCTTTCTCTATGGTTAAACTTTGCGTGCTTAACCAATCGTCATTACACGTTTTACTTTCATAATTTGCCGAAGAAAACAAACCTGTTCCAGGACTGGAGGTGAAATCTACTTCTGTCGCAACTGAAACTTTTAATGGATTCCCTAACGCGTCCTCTGATTCCACTCTAATCACACCTGAAGCGGTATCTACCAGAATAGTTTGCGGATTAGTAATAATTTTCAATTGTGTTACAGAAGGAGTTGGTGGCGGAGTTGGTCCTTCAACTACCAATGTTACAGTAACCGGCAGGGTCGCGCTGTTTGTTCCAGTAAGTGTGCCGGTATAGACGTATGTGCCGGTTGGATAATCATCATCAATAGTCAGGGATGTATCTGGCAAGCCAAGTGTTTGTTTGAAATTATCCACTAAGGAATAGGCGCCGCTGGCAGCGTTTAGTTTGAAGAATGGCGAGCTGCCAGCAATTTCAGAATTGATTTGAGTTTGCATTTGCATATCCGAAGTCCATCCTGCCTTAGCTCCAAAATAAGAAGTCAAAGCGGCTTGCACGTCTGAGGTTGCCACAAGCTTAAAGTCATAATTGCCATCTGCAAGAGCTGGAGTTGCTGTGGTGCCCGTTAACCCAAGCGTGTGCATCGTACCCGGGACACCCGTAGTTGTAATCGTGAACTGAGTTGCAAGTGTACCCGGTAAGATAGTGGAACCATCAGTGATGCCGGTATCAAACAAAAGGGTCGGGGCAGGGGCAACGGTAATTATTCCCTTTGTGTGCGCAACGAGTGATGAATTACTTACCAAAATCAAATTAGCTATCATGTCATAAGATCCTACTTCGTCGGAAATCGCATAGACATTAGTAGTGGCATCGTATGGGGCTGGCACTGGAAAACCTTCGGCTGGCCCCCAGCCAGTAACATTGATGTCATACCAATTACCTAAAGTATCTTTTGCCCATAACTGAATGTGCCCAGAAGCGTCGCCAATCGGGCTGATGCGAACATTAGCAGAAGCGGCATCGCCGGTATTCTGCAACCTCACCGCAATCGGGCTAAGGCCATTGATGGCAGTATCAACTGTTGAGTTTCCGCCAGTGGGTATTCCGTTGCTCGTTTCAGGAACTAAAGCAGATTGATTAATAGTTGTGGCATCTGGAGCGGTGAGAATAAGATTAGCGCTTGGGGTAGAAGTCGGAGCTGTGTAATTTATCAGGTCTGTCTCGAACAAAATATCAGAAGCAGTGCCCCAATTAATTGTATAAGTCCCATCGTGGTTATCTGTTAATTCACCCGTTGGAACAAGCCACAACGCGGCTCCTTGGCAAATTATTTCATGCGGATTTTCCAAATTCCCCTCACTATTTCTAACGGTACAGTAATCTGATGATGGACTACCATTCAAATCACCTGGCATTGGAAGGGTCATGCTATTACCAATGACGGAATAGACCAATCCGGTCCAAGTTGCGGGTTTAGGATAATACACCAAAGTATATCCAGGTGGAACTCCGGTCGCTTGGAAAGTATCTCCGGTCAGGTCATATGTAACATCGGCAGTTATTCCATTTGGAAGTGGAGCCCAGGTGTTCAGATCCTTTTGGGTGTGAGTGATCGGAGTTGCTTGATAAGTTATCAGATTTGTCTCGAACAAAATATTCGGAGCGATCGTATTCCAATCTCCAACCAATGTCTGGCTTCCATCAGAATTAATTGTTGTTGATATGTCTTCGGTTGGAACAAGCCACAACTTAGCGCCATCACAGTGAATTGCGTGTGGATTAAATCCATTATTGCAGTAATCTTCTTTACCGCGATTCAAATCATCTGACATTGGAAGATCCATATTAGTGCCCTCTACAGGATAAACTTCTCCAGTGTAGGTATCATAAGTTCCAACATTAGGGTAATACACCAAAGTATATCCAGTTGGAACTCCGTCTGCGTGGAATTTATTATTTACTGTTGAAATTGTTACATCGGCAGTTATTCCACCCTGAATCGGAACCCAAGTCGTCAGATCCTTTTGAGTGTGGGTGATTGGTGCAACAACAGCAGTCCACTGGGCAACTAAACTCGCTCCGCCTAATGGCATCGTTGCCGGAACTGTTGGAACCCAACCGGCGAAGGTATAACCTGCTCGAGTTGGATCGTCTGGTGGAGTAACCGGTGAGCCATAATCCTGAGTTATGGAAGCTACGGCTGAGCCACCATTTGAACCAAAAGTAATTGTATATTGGTTAACTGCAAAACTGGCAGTGACATCAATATTGCCGGTTACATCGTTGTCGGTTCTCGGATTAGTTGTTGACTGATCGCTCCAACCTACGAAATGATAACCCTCGGCTGGCGTCGCAGTCACGGCTGTTCCATCAGCGCCGTAATTTACTGCCTGGGGCGAAGTTCCAACAATGGAACCATGGGCTCCGGCGGAATAGGTTAAGGTATAAGTAATCGGGGCAAAGCTCACGGCAATGGTATGGTCAGTTGTGACATTGGTGAAAGTATAACTGTCGGCCGGCGTTGTGGAAACACCGTCCACTTTAAGCTCAAGAATCTGGTAGCCGGTATCGGGCGTAATCGTGTAGGTCTGGCTGTCGCCATCATTCACGGTCGTTGCACCGAGAGGAGAAATCGTGCCGTGTTTCGGACCAAAGACAGATGCGCCTACAACAGAGGAGGTAATGGTGTGGGTAGGTATTGGTTCCACAATTACGTTTACGTTGGCTGTTTTGCCGTCCGGATTAGTAACACCAGCAGGTAAAGTCAATGCACCTGTAAAAGCATAGGTGCCAGCTGTTGTGCCGTCATAAGTTGGCGTACCACCATCCCAAACGACTGCCATTAATTGAGTGTTTCCGTTGCTCAAACCTACGGTAGCATTAGCCGGCAAACCTACAGCATCAAGAGCGGTGCCATTAGCAACATTGATGTTACCGATAGGGAGAACGAATAGAACGGTCGGTGCAGGATTCGATTGTATGCCATAACTTGTCGAGTAAGAACCACCAGCTGAATCAATTGGAACTCTCGCTTCAACTGTTATTTGGATCTGGGTGCCGGGTGTTGACCCATCAAGATCAGCACCAGAAAGGATCATCAAACCACTATATGTATTAGCGGCACTGATAATTATTGCGTGCGCCTCATCGGCTGCATTTGTAGATTGATTAGAATAAAATTGAATATTTGTCGCGGCTGGAATGGTGCCAGCGGTTCCAACCCAGTCACCGAATCTCATTTGAAGAAGTGTTTGGCAAGTCGGAACGGTAACATTGAAAACCCATTTCCAGCCGTCGGCAAAAGTATTGTCAGCGGTGGCATAGGTTTGGATAGCAGTGATTTGAGTCACACCAAGGGTGATATCAGAACAGGTGCTAACAGTCGCCTTGGCATTGTGTACAAAAAATCCGCCTACTAGAGCGGTTGCTAAAAGAGTTGCGAAAATCGACCACTTAAGCCCCCCCCCAAGTTTGTTTATTTTCATAAACAAAACAGGTCCATCGGGCAGTGCTGGCGGCTAACAAGAGTTCGGAGTCGGCGCCATCCGGTGAGACGATTTAAGAAAGTTGAAAAAAACGTGACTATCTACCTTATATATCAGATACCGAAACAATGCAATAGGTTATCCACTGCTGACAATTTAATCCTTAAACCACTTTTTTGAAATTATATAAGAAACGATACCGACAAACAGGGAAATTAAAAATATAATAAAAAAAATCGGTGGCCGTTCCTTCAAGGAATGGCCACCGTATACGAAAAGGTGGTTAGTTTTTCTGTTTTCTTCCTCCGGCCGCCAGAACGACACCCATTAGGCCCAGGCCTAACAGTAAGATGAACGCGGGCTCAGGGACCATAGTCGCGGTGCCGGTCTCGAAAACCTGCCCTGTCCACCCGCTAGGATCTCCCTGGGGAACAAGAACGTCAGCGCCCAAAAAGTTATAACCGCCGATCGCTGCTATGGCGTCGTTTTTCTGCCCTTGCTCGGCTACCGTAAGAGGATATGCCGACGGGTTAGCGAACGACCAGATCTCGTGCTGTAGCGCCACATCTATCGTTTGGTTTGTATTCGTGAACTGCTGACCGAGGAGAAACATTGCCTCGTAGTCGGCCACAGTCAAGGGCAATCCGTTTAGTCCGATTGGATTTGCCAGAGACACGACAGTAACATCCCAGGGACTCAACGTGATTTCGTGAAGTGGATCCACGCACCACATTACAATATTATTCGTCCCCAGCGTGCCGGCGGCGTCTCCAACATAGAAGGAACCGTCGTTCAGTCCCCACGGATAGCCGTTAAATGCCAATGTCTCGGCGTTCACCGATACGGCAAACACGGTCAGGAAAACCACCAGAAACAAACCCAAAACGGTCATTCTTTTCATAAACTTCTCCTCTCCTCGTGTGAAGGTTCGATGCCAAACTTAATGAGCTTACGAACACTCTAGCATAGGATAAATAATAAAGCAAATCCGCGCGCCGTTTCCGATCTTTAATTTTTAAACCACTTTTTTGAAATTACATAAGAAACGATACCGACAAATAGGGAAATGAAAATATAGATCAGCCAGCGGGTCGGGGAAACGCCGAGAATGAGGGCGAGTTGGGGTTGGCGGACGGGATTGGCGGTCGTCAGAGACGGCGGGAGGTTCGGGGTTGCAAGTGAATTGGCGGATAACGTGGTAGCGGAAGAAATATTGTGAACGATTACGGGCGCTGGCGATGATCGAAGTAAAATTGGACTCACGCTGGGTTTTAGCCGGGGAGATGGGGTCGCCGACGCCGACGGAGTCGGCGTCGGCGACGACGAAATTATCGAAGGCGTCGGCGTCATTGTTACAACCTCGACTTTATTATCGGGATTGTCAGTTAGAAAAGTTGTGCCGGTATCGCTTTGTTCGTAGCCGGTCGGTTCAAAACCGACAAGAATATTAAAACCAAGCGTCTTGTTTTGATAAAGATCATCAGCGGACAAATCGAATGTAACCGTCAGATTATATTGAGCGCTTTTTCCGCTATCAAGTTCAGAAAGAGCGATCAAGTCCCCGCTCAAAAAATCAGCGAAAGAATTCTGATAAAGCGTGGCGGTCCCTTGTTTGATGGTCAGATTCATTGCGCCGTCCATGTGATTGGGGTCGCTGGCATTGTCGCTTTTTATCAAGACGGTTTGATTTTGGCCGCTGTTGTTGACGACCTTGATCCAACGAGTGATCGAATCGCCGGGAATGAAATTGGCGTTTTTGAAAAGCGGATGATTTTGGAAGGTAACCTGAAAATCGGCGGCTTGAACACTGACGACGGACAAAAAAATGGTCGAAAAAACGAAAAACAGAATAATTGCCGTCAAAATTGGTTTTACTTTTGTTTTAATCATGAATGATTTCGGCGGAAGGACTCGCCACGGTGGTTTCGGCCGGCGGGATTTCGGGGGCCGGCGGCGCCGGAGGCGCCGCCGGCTCTGGGGCTAGTTCATCCTTATTTGACTCGATTCCCGAAGCGCCACTCGCGATTTGAACGTCAATCTCGGAATCAGAAGTCGGTTCTTGAGCCACGATAGCGATGCCCGATGTCTTGGCGTGTGACCACGAACCGGCAACTATCATCAACCCACCGGTTTCAGTCGCCGTGAAAAACGAATTTGCGCGAATTGATGGGAGTAAAAGCTCGGCAAGTCCCAGACCCAAACAAAAAATATAGAATGGGATTGATTTGTTGCTTGATTGGCTTTTCTCTTGACGTTTTTTTCTCGTTTCCCTGATGATCTTCGAGATTTCGTCGCCGATTATCACGAACGCCGGAATCAATATCAGCGCCAGATAACCGCTCGGTTTTTGAGCGACTGCAACCAAATATCCGGCTAAAGGAACGGTCAGAATCACTTTGCCGATAATATTTTCTTTTTCAATTTCAACCATGTCCGGCGCGTTGTTGGCGTCGCCTTGAGTGATAAATTTCTGAATTCCGTTTTTGATTTTTATTTCCTTGATGCGGTGAGTCGTGGGTATTTCATTTTTTTCATCCAAACTGAACGATATTATATCCCCGATTTTGTAATCGGCTTCGGGTTTGACCATCACTACGCTTCCGGTTTTGATCGCCGGTGCCATCGAGCCCGATCGAACAATGAAAAACTTCAATCCCCCGAAAATCGGAAATAATGACACCAGCAACGCCAAAACAACGACAATAACCGCCGTGAAAAACAAATAATAAAGAATCCTGAAAATTATTTTCATTTGAACCGGTAAATCAGTTAACCCGTGAATTAATTTGGAATTCCGGTCATGCTCACGTTATCAATTCGAAAGCTTTTCGTTTGAGATGAAGAGTTGCTGCGAAAGCGAATCAAAAATTGGGTATTATTTAAGTCGCCCGGCAAGTTCAAGGTCTGGAGCGCACTCCAAGAGGTTTTACCAGAATCATCTTTGATAAGCTGATGATTTGCCAAAGTTGTCCAGCCAGTTAATGAATCACAGGCGCCGTTAATAAGATATTCAACTACTCCATTATCTAAAACGCCGGCGTCAATATCTCCCCGCCAATAATAACTAAGAGTTAAATCCATCAAGCCCGTCGCGTCAACCTGATGGCAAATCCATTCTTTGCCGGCAATAAGTGCAAACCGCCCATTGTCGGGGCTTTCCGAATTATCACCCGTGGTTGGCTTTTTGGCATAGGTACCATAAGCGCTGACACTGGCGGTGTTACCATTTGTTTTGGCCCAGCTGTCAACTATATTGCTATCATCTCCAATTCCGAAATTATCATTCCAGATTGCAATCGGGGTCGGGGTCGGCGTCACTGTCGCCACGGGATTGCATCGGAAGGAACCGTTGTTCTTCGACTGGATCGCCGTGAAACTGATATCTCCCAAAACACCGTCGGTTTGGGAAGCATCACTCACCGATGTCCCGTTACAATTAAATCCGCTGACTTTAGTCGGATCGTTTATGCCGGGCGCGGCCAGGGCTTGGGTCAACGATCCGTAACAAAATACTTTGCCGATGTGGTATGTCTGGCCGCTGGTCATCGAACCGGCAACCATGGCAGTATTCCAAACATTTTTTGTCGAATCAGCTAAGATGATCTTCGCCTGACTGCTGGCAATTTGCGCCAGAGTTTCATTATCCACAAAAATTTTGCCCACTTCATCGCTTTCAAGAACATTGTCGCCGTTATCGGCCCAAAAAGTGAAATGTAATTCATTTTGCAATTCGCCTGCGTTGTCGCCGGTCTGGCCGTTTTTGGAAGTTCCGGTAATGGCAACAGTCATGCAAGCATAGGCGTCATTGCCTTTGACATTCAGGTCAACTAAATTTTCACCGATATCGCCGGGCATTAAATTAGAAAAATTAAAAAATAAATCTCCCGCCGCCAAATCCTTGGCCGACCAGGAACTGCTGGCCGAAGCGACGCCGTTGTAATAACTAACATTCCCGACCTTCAGATCAATTCCGCCGGCGGTGAAAGAATTGCCGGTCGAGGTTTCGACATTGCTGAAAAAAGAGCGTGTCCCTCCGATGACGCCGACCGAAACCGCGCCGATAACTGCCAAACTCAAAATTATTTTTTTCACTTCGTGAAAAATTCCCGTTTTTCTCGGCTTTTACTTTAAGTCAAAGTCGCCTCCGACGGAAATTGTTTAGTTATATCGAAATTATAATGTTCATGGATTTCACCGTCAACTTGTGGAAAATAAAACCGTGTTTCTTTTTATAGAAACATGGTTATGTCATCCGCTCACAATATCAACACCCCCAAGTGTAGATATTGACCATATGGTGAATATCTAAGCCACCAGTTTGATTAGTGAAAACTCTTTTTTCCACGCTTCTTCGTTATCCACAAAAGATGTTTCTAAATATGTGACGTATTTCTCAATTTCGTAAAATTGGGTTAACATCGCCAGTTCTTTTCTGCACCTAAACGGACAAATCCATACACTTCTTTGAACCATGATAAAACCCAGAGTTTTCAGTCGTTCCGTAAAAGCGTGTCTTTTAATATTCAATCTGACCGGAACATCAAAGATAACCACGCGCCATTTTCCATCAAATTCCTTATTTTTCAATTCAAGACAATCAATGTCGATAGATTCCAACATTTTTTCTCCGGTCTTTGACAATTTGGCCGTAAAGCCGCCGCTACTGTTTTCTATGATTTTTACCAATCCTCTTTTTTTCAAATAATATAACGATTCTCTGAATTTTTGTTTCTCCCTTTTGTTATATTCTTTAAATCCCGTCAATAACTGAACCCCAAAACGCGGGTTCGACATGCTTATTAAAAACAAACCCGTTAGACCAATGCCTTTTAAAATTTTAAAAGCTAGGGTTCCTCTTCTTATCGCCTTCATGAATACATAATAACAGAAACTATAAAACAATAACATGTAGATATTGACCATATGGTCAATATCTACATGTTATGACGAGACCCCCGTAATTTATACCGACAGCAAAAAATCACCGGTCAACCGTTGCACCAAAATCACCAACCTTTCGTATAGTATAGATAGTATTCAGACGATCTTCAGAAATACATTCAATAATCCGATATTATGACTGTTTCGAAAGAAGACAAAAAGAAATACGAGCAAAAAGCCGAACTCTACAAGATCCTGGCCAACCCGATACGGCTGGAGATTTTGGATATCTTAAAAAAAGGCGAGACGGCAGTCGCCGATCTGATCAAGGGTTTGAATTTGCGGAAAGCCAATGTGTCCCAGCATTTGTCGCTCCTGCGCCACGCTAATATTATCGCTCCCCGCCGGCAGGGGCTCACGGTTTTTTACCGATTGGCCCAGCCGAAGATCCTCGAAACCAACAAGATCATCGAGAAGATAAAGAACTGACTTACCAGTCATCATCAATATTTCAACAAAAAAGCCATCTCGCAGGGGATGGCTGGTTTTATTAGGATAATTCCTGTCTTGTAGCGCGGGCGATTTCTTCGGCCATCATGTCCACTTGCCAAAGTTTGTCAGGCGGACATTGAGGCGTCAGGCATATCGCATAAGCTTCTAAAAAAGGACTTGAACCACGGCTAATGTTACCGCATCCGTTAATCTCGATAAAATGATTCCGAACTAACATAAACAAAGCCAGAATCAATTGCCGACTATACCTTTCAGGTTCTCTCGGATCAGAAAAAATAAACCTTTCCAGCAGATCCGGAGACTTTCCGCCCATTTGGTCTCGCATCAAATTATCACAAAAAA
>Ga0187878_1002602_pt1 | contig 15796 bp, 16 predicted proteins | sample June2016WEW_17_1_FD_132979 | JGI IMG/M metagenome (GOLD analysis project Ga0187878, IMG submission 132979) | Peatland microbial communities from SPRUCE experiment site at the Marcell Experimental Forest, Minnesota, USA - June2016WEW_17_150 | ecosystem: Environmental > Terrestrial > Soil >...
CGACAGGCTCAACTTGAAACCGATGTCAGACGCACTTGGGCCTCAGATCCCGTGGTCTTCGCCGAGACGAAGGGTACGCGAAAGGTACACGGAGAACAGGGGCGCGTGAACTGAATGAAAAGGCAAGAGATACAATGGCGGAGGGAGAGGGATTCGAACCCCCGGTGGAGTTTCCCCCACAGCGGTTTTCAAGACCGCCGGTTTCAACCGCTCACCCATCCCTCCAGCGACCAGTGTAACACGGCGAGCGGAGGAAGCGCCCCTTCGGCCAAGGGCCTGGTGTCGCGCCTCAGCCGCTGACTCGCTCCCAACCCCATGGGAACCGCGCCGAAAGCGGGAACTCGACGTCGTGTCCTTCGGCCGCGGCCCTTTGGAGAACCTGCGCTTCGCAGACCACGCCCAGCTCGCGCAAAAGAGCTTGCAGCGCCGACGCTCCAAATCCCAACCCCTCAAACTCCATCGTGTCACGATTGATATCCTGGATGACCGTTTTCGCCGGGCCGATTACCACTTTGGTGAGCGAACGAAGCCGGCCGGATTCACGTCGGAAGGCCTGAACAACGCTCCCGGGGTCATCCGGCTCGGAGTTGATCGTAATAACCACCGAACTTCACCTGGGGGGGGTATCCCGCCTGACACCGTGGCGTCGGGTTTGCCCCGCAAGAAGTCGAGGGTTTTCCGTCCCGGTGGCGGCATCAAGCCGCCTCTACATCATTGTTCAGCAATCCTCTAGCGGATCTTCCCGCGTGCCGCCACGCGCCAGGAGCCCGTGACCTCGCCCTGCCGAACCAGGAATACTTCTTCGTGCATGTTCACGCACGTGCAGACGTGGTTGGGGACGACGGTCAAAACTTCTCCGACCCGAAATGGGTGGCTGGATTTTGTGATGTCGAGATGGCCATGCTCTTCGTTGAGTTTGATGATGGGAGCGTCGGGAGCCTCCACCACGAGCCCGTACCCGGTTTTCGGACCCGAGCCCAGCAGATCGGAGGAAAACGTTTTGGATCCGGCGTCGATGATCGCCTTCCCCGGCACGGCGGTCGAGACGACGGTGACCACGACGCGGGCGGCGCAGTCTTCCAGCCGGCAGGCTCCCTGGTAGTGCGTGTTGAGATCGTTGTAAACGTAAGTGCCGGGCCGGATTTCGGTCAGCCCGCCGATTTCGCCGGCGAATTCCGCCGAAGGCGTCGAGCCTCCCGAAACGATTTCGACCGGCAGGCGGGCTTCGGCGAACGCAGCGTGCGCCTTCGCCACTTCTCCCGCCACCTGCCGCGCTTCCCTCTGGCGGTCTTCGCGCGGCCCCCAGACGTTTCCGAAGTAGGTCATCAGACCGCGAAACCGCAGGCCGGGCAACGCCTCAATCCGCTTCGCCAGCGCCACGAGGTCGGGGCCGGGGCGCAGGCCGCACCGGTGGAATCCCGCGTCGAACTCGACGAGAACTCCCACCGTCACGCCTTGGGCGCTCGCCGCCTGCGACAACTCCTGCGCGGTGGCCTCGTCGTCGAGCGAGATCAGGATTCGCCGCGCTTTGGCAAGGGCCGCCAGGCGGCGCAACTTCTCCGCCCCGAAGATGGGGAAGGCGACCAGGATGTCGTCGAGCCCGGCACCCGCCATCACTTCCGCTTCCCCCACTTTGGCGGCGGTCAGCCCGACGGCGCCGCGCTCGACCTGCATGCGCGCGAGCTCCGGCGTCTTGTGGGTCTTGATATGCGGACGCAGGCCCACCCCCTGCTCCCGGCACATCTTCGCCATGCGGTCGAGGTTGCGCTCCAGAACATCCAGGTCGATGGCGAGCGCCGGCGTGGACAGTTCATTGACGTGCATCGAATCCTCCACAACCGGGGCACAAGGCTCGGTGCCCCTACTTGCGCCCGCGCGCAGCCTACGAGCGCACGCGCGCCACGCAATCGATCTCGATCTTGATCTTGGGCAACTGACATCCCACCGTCGTGCGCGCCGGCGGATCCTCGGAGAAGAATTGCTTGTAGACTTCATTCATCGCCGCGAAGTCGTTGATATCGGAGAGGAACACGCCCACCCTCACCACATCGCGCAGCGAGCTGCCCGCCGCTTCCAGAATGGCGCGGATGTTCTCCAGCGTGCGGCGCGCTTCCGATTTGATGTCGCCGAATTCCAGCTCGTTGGTCTTCGGATTAACAGCAGCCTGCCCGGCCACGAACACAAAACCGTCGGAAACGATCGCCTGGGAATAGACCCCCCGAGGGAGAGGTGCCTCACTGGTCTGTATCACTTTGCGCATAGTCGCTCCTGAAATAGAGATGGTGTCTTGAATCGGTCCGCGCGCGATGAATCGCGCGGCAGCCCGCTAGAAATCCAGAACTTCGTAGAACTCCACCCACGCTTCCTGAAAATAGGGAATCTGTTTGTCGAGAAGGCGCTGATGGTCGCCGCTGGTTTCGAGCGTCTTGAGCGCCCGTTCGGCGGCCGCCAGGTCGTCGAACTTGGACTCCCATACCAAAGTGTTTCCCGGCTCGCGCGCTGCCAGCGGCGCCATCCGCAAACCCGGCGTGAGCGTGCCCTGGTGCTCCAGGCGCGCGAATTCCTTCTCCAGTTCCATGAATTCCTTCCGCTTGTCCGCTTGAAAACGTTGCACGAAACGCATGATGACTGCCATGACTCCTTTTCCTCCTCTAGGCCAGTTGACCGCCGTCCACAAAAAGCAACACGCCGTTCACGTAATCCGCGTCGCGCGAGGCGAGAAACGCCACCGGCCCGGCGACGTCTTGGGGAACCCCGATGCGCCCGACGGGAATCAAGTGCTCATACTTCTTGATGAATGTCGGGTCCTGAATGAAGGGCTCGGAGAGGCGGGTGCGAATCAGTCCCGGCCCGACGGCGTTGGAGTTGATTCCGTGGTGCCCCAGCTCGCGCGCCAGGGTTTTCGCGAGCAAAAAGATGCCCGCCTTGGAAGCGTTGTAGGCGGCGAGTTCGGCTTCGGCATCCCAACTGTTCGTCGAAGCCATGAAGACCAGCTTGCCGCGCCGCTGCTTGATCATCTGCGGCACGACCGCCCGCGCCGCCAAAAACGCGCCCTTGAGGTTCACGTCGAGCACGTAGTCCCAGTCCTTTTCTTCGGTCTTCTCGAAGGGCAGGCCGCGCACCACCCCCGCCACGTAAACCATCACGTCGATGCGCCGGTGCCGGCGGAGGGTCTGTGCGACCATCCGGTCCACTTGCGCGCGCTTGTTCACGTCGCAGAAGATGGTCTGAGCGCGTCCGCCCTCCGCGCCGATTTCGCGTTCCGTCCGCGCCATCATCGCCCGGTCCACATCGGCGATGACCAGTTGCGCACCCTCCCGCGCCAGGCGGACGGCAATCGCCTTCCCGATGCCTTGCGCACCGCCCACCACCAGTGCCACCTGGCCGTCGAACCGGTGCGGAATGAACGGAGCCTCCTCCGCCGTCGTCATCTTAACCGCCATTCAATGCTCCTTCGTCTATCTTCTCGGGACGCAGCGGCGGATTTACGCCGCCGGACAGCACTAACTTTGCACCTTCCACCCGCTGCCGGGCAAGATGAACTCGCCGCTACCCCGTCAAATCGGACCACCACGAACTTTTTCGCGCAAAAGGAACGGCACCCAGTATAATGGCGCGCTCGGGGCGGGTAAAGAAATTCTGAATCACTCCATGTCCTCCCTCACTGCCAAACCCGAAGAGCATCCGTGGCCGGGCGGGCTGCCGCGGGCGATCGGCTCGCTGGCTTCCACGGCGCTCGTTGTGGGCACGATCATCGGCTCGGGAATCTTCCTGGTCCCCCACAATGTGGCGCTCCACGTCGGTTCGGTTGGGAGCCTCTACCTCGTCTGGATTGTGGGCGGAGTGCTGTCGCTCGCCGGCGCGCTGTCGCTGGCGGAACTGGGCGCTGCCACGCCGGAAGCGGGCGGCATCTACGTCTATCTGCGGCAGGCATACGGCAAGCTGGTGGCCTTTCTCTACGGCTGGGCGATGCTCATGGTCGTTGAAACCGGCGGAATTGCCACCCTCGCCGTCGCCTTCAGCATCTACAGCGGCGCCTTCTTCCCCTTCAATCCCTGGCAACAGAAGTTCATCGCCTGCGGCGTCATCGTCCTGCTCACCAGCGTAAATATCGCCGGGGTCCGCAAGGGCGCCGCGGTGCAGGTCATCTTCATGTTCACCAAGCTCCTGGGCCTGGCGATGATTATCAGCTTCGCAATCTTCTCGCGCGGCGTCACGGCGCTCCCCGCCAGCCAGCCTCTTCCCACTCCGGCGACGACCTGGGGAAGTTTTGGCGTGGCGCTCGTCGGAGTGCTTTGGGCTTATCACGGCTGGCATCATCTTTCCTACGCGGCGGGTGAAGTGAAGGACCCCGCGCGCGTCCTGCCCCGCAGTTTCCTGCTGGGAATGGCGGTGGTCATCATCGTTTATTTCAGCGCCAATTTCGCTTACCTTCGCGTCCTTTCGCTCGGGGCGCTGGCGGACCATCAGCGCGTCGCCGCCAAAGCCATGGAACTGCTGGCCGGGCCGTGGGGCGCGACACTGGTTTCCGGCATGATTCTTTGCTCCATCTTCGGGGCGCTTAACGGCAACATTCTCGGCGGCGCGCGCGTGCTCTACGCCATGGCGCGCGACGGCTCGTTCTTCCCGGCGGTGGGTCGAGTCCACCCGCGCTTTGAAACGCCCGCCGCCGCGCTGGTCCTCCAGGGCGTCTGGGCGATGGTGCTCGCCGTGAGCGGCACCTACGAGCAGCTCTACACTTACGTCATCTTTGCCGCCTGGATTTTCTACTCCGCCTCCACCGCCGCGGTGATTGTCTTGCGCCGCCAGCAGCCGCAGCTCGCGCGCCCCTATCGCGTCTGGGGTTACCCCGTCGTGCCCGTGGCGTTTTCCGTGGCCGCGATTGCCATCGTCTTGAACACGCTGTTCCGCACCCCCCGCGAATCCTTGATCGGCCTCGCTCTGGTCCTCTCCGGCATCCCGGCCTATTTCATCTGGCGCCGATTCGCCAAGTAGCGCCGCGCCGCCGCGGGACATCGTCCACCCTCCGTAACAACGTGCTTTCACCCGTCGGACCGGCCCGCTAGGGGAAATGCAAAATGGCAGTTGGCTTTGCGGCGAAAATCTGCTACTAAAATTAGTATCTCAGGGGCTGTGCAACATTTGATCGAATCGTCCGATAACTACTCGAAGGAGGAGAATCATGCCTGGTCGGGGGAAAGCATCGCATCCGCGGCAAGTCGAGTTGCTCGTGGGAACCCGCAAGGAGGGATTCATCTTTCGCAGTGATCTGCGTCGCAAGACTTGGCGAATCGATGGGCCGTTCTTCACCAGTTGTGAGGTGAACCACCTCGTCCGTGACCCCCGCAACGGCCACATTTTCGCCGCCGCCAACAACGCCTGGTGGGGGAATGAGCTTCACGTCTCGACCAATGGCGGGAAGAAATGGCAGAAGTCGAGCGCCGGGCTGGGATTTGCCGAGGATCGCGGGCTGAAGCTGGCTCGAATATGGAATATCTTCCCGGACTGCGATTCCGGGTCCAACGTGCTGTGGTGCGGTGTGGATCCCGGCGCGCTCTTTCGCAGCGACGACGGCGGCAAGAACTGGGCCGAAGTCCGGTCGCTCACCGAACATCCGACGCGCGGCAAATGGAACCCCGGCGCGGGCGGGATGATGGTGCACACGATTGTTCCTGATCCCGCGAACCCGCAGCGGATTTTCGTCGCCATCTCCGCCGCCGGCTGCTTCCGCTCCGACGACGATGGCCAGACGTGGCAGCCCACCAACAAGGGCGTACGCACGGATTTCCAGCCGGAAAAGTTCCCGGAGGTCGGCCAGTGCGTGCATCGCATGACCATGGACCCGGTGAATCCCAACGTTCTCTACCAGCAGAATCACTGCGGCCAATACCGCAGCGACGATGCGGGCGCGACATGGAAAGACGTTTCGCGCGGCCTGCCCTCACGCTTCGGCTTCCCCATCGCCCGGCACCCGCGCGTGTCGGGGACGATCTATGTGGTGCCCGAGATCGACGCCGAGCATCGCTACACCCCGGATGGGGGCTTCGCGGTCTGGCGCTCGCGGAATGGCGGGCGAAAGTGGGAAAAGCTCACACGCGGCTTGCCCCAGAAGAATACCTATTGGCATGTCTTCCGGCACGCGACGGCCAGCGAAGCCTCGCCCGACAGTGACGAGGGCAACATCTACGTGGGGACGTCGAGCGGCGAGCTCCTCATCTCACGCAACAGTGGAAATTCCTGGGAGATGCTGCCCGTTCATCTGCCCTCCATCGTGTCGCTGGAGGCGAGTGTCGTGTAGCGCCGGCCTTCGGGCCGGCATCCCGCAGACGGTGCCGAGCTAAAGCCCGGCGCTACAAAGGCATGGGTCACCTGAAGGCGGGCGCTACGTCAGATTTTCGGGGATCAGGTATTCCACGATGGCCACGTCGTGCCAGCGGCCGTCGATGCGGGTGTGCTTGAGGTGGAGGCCGACTTCCCGCCAGCCCGTCAGGCGGCAGAGGGTTCGCCCCGCCTCGTTGTGAGCGACCAGCCGGCCGATGATCTTGCGGTGCCCGGCGGAGCGCGCCGCCGTTTGCAGCGCGCGCATCAGTTCCCTTCCCACCCCGTGCCGCCGGAAATCGCGCTCGATATAGATGAGGAGTTCCACGACCCCCTCGACGCGCGGGCGGATGTGATAAGGGCTGAGCGACGCCCAACCCAGGATATCGCCCCGCAACTCCGCCACGAGCAGTGGATACGGTCCCGAGTGCTCCTGCACCCAGCGCTCGCGGTCCTCCGCCGTGACCAGAAAATCCTCGAACGACGCCAACCCATCCTGCGTCGCCTGGTGATAGATGCTGGCAATGGCCGCGGCATCGCGCCTTTCGGCAGGGCGAATCTGCAATTGCGGGCGCGGTGTTGGAGATTGTGAATTGGGTACAGGTTCCATGGCAGCCGAATGTGATTCTACCAGCAAGATCGGCGTGAACCAAGCAACTCCTCAGGGGGTGGCGGGCCGGTTCAATGTAGCGACGGCTTTACGCCGTCAATTGGCGAGGTAAACTCACCGCTACCAGGCCGAACTGACCCTCTTTTGACAAAAATCTAACCCTCTCGTGGCGTGCCGCGGCACGACTTGGCGCAAAGTGTTTACACGGCGCAAGACGCTGTGTAACATTGTCGTCTCTCAATGGAGGCCTTTCAGGGCAGGTAAAAGCAATTTGGCGCGCCTACCGCATCGGCGATGGTTTCTCCTGGCGATTGCCGCTCTCGTCGCGGGCCTCGCTCTCGTTGCCGCAAGGGTCATGGCGGAGGCCCCGCGCGAGCGCGCAAATCCGTCCACGTCGCCGGTGTTTACGCCCGCTCACCCCACCGTGCTCGACGCCATGCGCGAATTCTTCAACGTGCGGCGCGACCCAGTCCAGCCCATCGCCTACACGCACAAGGTTCACCTCGCGAACAGCATGCAGTGCGTGGACTGTCACGTCCAGGTGGAGAAGGGCCCGGTGGCGAGCATTCCCGGCGTGGAAGTCTGCATGACCTGCCATCAGGCGATCGCCACAGAGAAACCGGAGATCAAGAAACTGGCGGCCTACCAGGCGCGCGGCGAAGACATTCCCTGGCAACGCGTTTACGACTATCCGCCTTCGGCGCATGTCAAGTTCAACCACGCGCCGCACATTCGCGCCAGCGTCGAGTGCAAGACCTGCCACGGCGATATGACCCAGCAAACCGTTGCCGTGCGCGCCGTAAATCTGAACATGGGCTTCTGCCTTGACTGCCACAAGCAAAAGAAGGCGTCGGTGGATTGCATTACATGCCACTTTTAGGGGCTGGGGATTGGGGGTTCGGATTTGGGTGCTGAGGTTTTCACTTTTCGCTTTGAGTTTTCGTTTATCGCTTCTTGGGGGTTGATTTTCGTTTTTCGAATTTCCATTTTCCAGTTTCTAGTTTCGCCCTTTGCTGTGCACTGTTCACTATTCACTGTCCACTGCTCTTATGGAACGTCGTGACTTCATCAAAATCTCGGCGATAACCGGCGCGACAGCGGCGCTCGACAGTTGCGGCCAGCCCGACGTGCAGCTCATCCGCTTCATCCCGGAAGAGGAGCTAATGCCGGGCGTCGCCACGTGGAAACCGAGCATTTGCACGCTCTGCCCGGCGGGCTGCGGCACGCTTGTCAAAGTTATGGATGGCGACGCCGAAGTCATTCGCAACGGCACACTCGGCATCATGAAAATGGGCCTTGCGAAAAAGATCGAAGGCAATCCCAAACACCCCATCAGTCAGGGCAAGCTTTGCCCGCGCGGCCAGGCAATGCTGCAAGTCACCTATCACCCCGACCGAATCAAAGGTCCGCTCAAGCGCACCGGCCCGCGCGGCTCCGGCCAATTTCAGGAAATCAGTTGGGACGACGCCATCAAGGAACTCGTTGCAAAGCTTCAGGAGCTTCAGGCCGCGAAGCAGCAAGCCTCGCTGTCCTTCCTCACCAACCCATTGCGCGGCCAGCGCCGGGAGCTGATTGAGCGCTTCCTGAGCACCTATGGAGCTCCGCCTGCAATCGCGTTCGAAGTGTTTGATGAGGCCGTGTTGCGGCGCGCCAACGAATTGAGTTTTGGCCGGCCGCAGGTGCCCACTTACGATTTGGCGCGCGCCAACTACGTCATTGGTTTCGGCGCGGACTTTCTGGGCACGTGGAACTCGCCGGTCGCGCAAGCCGTGGCTTTCGGGAAGATGCGGCAAGGGCGGCCTGGCCAGCGCACGAAATTCGTCATGGTCGAGCCGCGGCTGTCCCAAACCGGCGCGAACGCCGACGAATGGATCCCGGCCCGGCCGGGAAGCGAGGGAATCCTGGCGCTGGGTCTCGCGCACGTGATCATGAAGGAGAAGCTGCACACCGGCGCTGCGGCTGGTCGCGCTGGGTCTCTCATTGAGGGATGGTCGAGCGGCCTAGCCGCCTACAGCCCGCAAGAGATCGCGCCGAGGACTGGAGTGACCGCCGAGGTCATTACTCGCCTGGCGCGGGAACTGGCCGCCCACACGCCGGCCGTTGCCTTAATCGGCGGGGCTCCGCTGGCAACTCCTGACGGCCTCGCGAGGGCACTGGCAGTTAATGCGCTGAACGCTCTTCTGGACAGTGTTGAGAAGCCTGGCGGAGTTCTCTTCACACCGCAACCGCCGATGGCGCAGCCGCAGCCTGCGACGACTCGCCACCCGGAAAGCATCGCCGAACGGCTCGGGCTTCTTGCTCCCAAGGACTCGAGGGAAACACCGCCAGTCGCGGCCCTTCTCCTTGATCAGGCAAATCCCGTTTTTGGACTCGGGGACGCGTGGAAAATTCGCGATGCCCTCCAGCGGATTCCGTTCATCGCGAGTTTCGGCAATTTTCTGGACGACACGAGCGTTTTTGCCGATCTGGTTCTGCCGGACCACTCTCCCCTCGAATCGTGGGTCGATAGCACGCCCGAGGCGGGCGCTCAGCACGCCGTCGTGAGTATCGCGGCCCCGGCCGTGCGGCCTTTGCACAATACGCGCGCCATGCTGGACGTGCTCCTTGACGTCGCACACCGGCTGGGCGGTCCGGTGGCTGATGCCCTGCCGTGGAAAACCTACGAGGAAGCGCTCAAGACCGGCGCGAAAGCTCTGCAGGCCCTTCCCGGGTCGCTCGCTGCCAAGGACTCCGACGAGTTCTGGAACAAGCTGCTCGCGCAGGGAGGATGGTGGAGCACAGAAATCCGACCGGCACCGGCCAGACCTCCGGAAACCAGGCAGCGATTCGCCCCGGTGGGAGCAGCCCGGGCAGACCACAAGGAGGACTCTCCGTTTTGCTTTTTGCTCTGCGCCTCACCGTTGCTCTCCGACGGCTCACTGGCACATCTTCCGTGGCTGCAGGAAACGCCCGACCCGCTTTCTACGGCCATGTGGAGTTCCTGGGTGGAGATCAATACGAAGACTGCGGAGCGGCTGGGAATCAAGCAAGGTGACCAGGTCGAGGTGGAGTCACAGCATGGGAAGTTGCAGGCGCCGGCGCTAATCAATCCCGGCATTGCGCCGGATGTGATCGCGATGCCGGTTGGACAGGGCCACACAAACTATACCCGCTACGCGAGCGGGCGAGGAGCGAACCCGATCTCAATTCTCGCACCGATGGTCGTGCCGGAGACGGGTTCCCTCGCCTGGGCGGCGACGCGAGTAAAGATCACGAAAGTGGGCGAAGGCAAGCTGGCGTTGTTTGGAGCGGAACTGCGAGAACATCCGCACGAACACAGGTAAAGCAGAGACACGTATGGAACCGAAACCGCAAAAGAAGTGGGCCATGGTCGTGGACCTCGACCGCTGCACGGGCTGTGAAGCCTGCGTCGTGGCGTGCCACGCCGAGAACAACATTCCAACCGTGGGCGCGAAGGAAGCGGCCATCGGCCGCGCCATGCACTGGATTCGCGTCGAACGCTACTACGAGGGCGAGTTCCCCGACGTGCGCGCGAAGTTCCGCCCCGTCTTCTGCCAGCAGTGCGACGCGGCGCCCTGCGAGCCCGTCTGCCCGACGTACGCGAGCTATCACACCAGCGAAGGGCTGAACGGCCAGGTCTATAATCGCTGCATTGGGACACGCTACTGCGCGAATGCCTGCCCCTACAACGTCCGCTTCTTCAACTTCTACAATCCGGTGTGGGAGAAGCCGCTCCACCTGCAATTGAACCCGGACGTTTCCGTCCGCGAGGTGGGGGTGATGGAGAAGTGCACGTTCTGCGTACAGCGCATCAAGGCGGCGGAGATCGACGCCCAGGCGGAGAAACGCGAACTCAAGGACGGTGAGATTCAACCGGCCTGCGCGCAGACCTGCGCGCCGCGGGCGCTGGTGTTCGGCGATCTGAACGATCCCGCTAGCGAAGTGGCGCGCCTCGCGAAATCGAATCGCGCGACAAGATTGCTCGAAGAGCTTGGCACACAACCCAAAGTGATCTATCTCGAACGCGAGTCGTGGCATGACGGAGAAAACTCCTAACCAGATTACCGAAGACTTGCTGCGGCCGATCTTCCAGACCTCCTGGAAGTTCTTCGCGGTCGTCGCGTTTCTGGGCGCGTTCGTCGTGGCGGCGTTCGCGGCCTACGCCTATCAGGTGTACACGGGCATCGGCGTGTGGGGCATTCGCCGCCCCGTCTTCTGGGCGTTCGATATCACCAATTTTGTTTTCTGGATCGGCATCAGCCACGCGGGCACGTTGATCTCGGCGATTCTGCGCCTCGCCAACGCCACTTGGCGGCGGCCGGTGACGCGCTGCGCGGAAGTGATTACGGCGTTTGCGCTCTCCATCGGCGCGATGTTCCCCATCATCCACCTGGGGCGGCCATGGCTCGCCTTCTGGCTGATCCCCTACGGTTCGGAGCGCCAAATCTGGCCCAACTTCCGCTCGCCCCTGGCGTGGGATTTCTTCGCCATCAACACCTATCTCATCGGGAGCGTCGTGTTTCTGACCCTGCCCATCATTCCCGACTGGGCGCTGGTGCGCGATAAAGCGGAGGGTTGGCGGAGGAGGGTCTACACGATTCTGGCACTGGGCTGGCGCGGCACGCCGCGGCAATGGGCGCGGCTCGAGTCCGCCATGCACATCATGGCCATCGCCATCATTCCCGTGGCGGTGTCGGTCCACACCATCGTTTCCTGGGATTTCGCTATGGCGCCCGTGCCGATGTGGCACTCCACGATCTTCGGCCCCTATTTCGTGGCGGGGGCGATCTTCAGCGGCATCGCGGGACTGATCATCGCCATGGCGCTGCTGCGCAAGTTTCTGCACCTCGAAGAATACCTGCAGCCGGTGCACTTCGATAATCTCGGCAAGCTGCTGCTCATGATGAGCCTGCTGTGGGTCTATTTCGTCTTCGCCGAGCGCCTGACGGCGTGGTACGGCAACGATCCGGCGGAGATGGTGGTTGTCTGGGCTACGCAGCGCGGCCCCTTCGCGCCGCTTTTCTGGACAATGGTGGTGTGCAATTTTCTGATTCCCTTCCCCATCCTGGCCATCAAGCGGCTGCGAACCATTACCGGCACGGTTGTCGCCTCGCTCGCGGTCGTGATCGGAATGTGGCTCGAGCGCTTCCTGATTATCGTTCCCTCGCTCTCGCACAAGTACCTCCCTTACAGTTGGGGAGATTATCGGCCGACTTGGGTGGAAATCACCATCATGTCGGGAACCTTTGCCGGCATGGCGCTACTCTATGTTCTGTTCTCGAAAGCCGTGCCGATCATTTCGGTGTGGGAGTTGAAAGTTGGAAAGCACGGTGTAGGAAGCAGGGAGTAAGAAACTGTCGACTATGGCTTCCGGGTTCGGCCCGGCCCGCTGAAAGCTGGAAAATCGGAGCTGGGGAAAGAAACGAGAGACAAGTGGTGAATGCGATTTACGGGTTGTACGCAACGCCGGACTCTGCGCAGCAAGCAGTCGATGCGCTGCTCGGGATAGGCATAAAGGATCGCCACATCGCCGTCGCCTCCTCGGAACCATTTGAGAACTACGATTTCACCCGGCGCGAGCACCGGACGCGGATGCCCTGGCTGGCGGTGGCGGGAGGGCTCGCGGGCGGCGCAGTGGCCTGGGCTCTGACTTCCCTGACGCAGAAGTCTTATCCGCTTATCACGGGGGGGATGCCGGTGTCCCCTTGGTGGACGAACGGCATCATCATCTACGAACTGACGATGCTCGGTGCAATCCTGACCAGCCTCGCCGCGCTTTTGATCTCCGCGCGTCTGCCCGTTTGGGGAGCTCAGGTTTACGATCGCGCTGTCTCCGACGGCATGATCCTGGTTGGCGTCGTCAACCCGCCGCAGACCTCGCGCATCAAAATAAGCGAAGCGTTGAGCAGCACGGGGGCCTCGTACGTCAGGCAGTCCGGATAGAGGCAGGGATGGACACTGGAAGGCATGGAGGTGGACAATGCACGGACTTCGGGTCGCCGGCGTATCTGCGGCTATCGCTCTCGGTTTGATCCTTCCACTGGGAGTATTAAGGGCAGACAACGATAAGAAGGTGGCTGAGGGCGAGGCGGTCTATAAGAAGAGCTGCAACATGTGCCATTTCCCCGATAAGGCGGACAAGAAAATGGGCCCGGGGCTGAAAGACCTCTTCAAGAACAAAGAGCTTCCGCAGAGTCACCGGCCGGTCTCGGACGCCGTCGTCCGCGAACAAATCGAGAAAGGCAGCAAAGTCATGCCCGCCTTTGCGAAAAAGCTCGAGCCGGCTGAAATCGACAACCTCATGGAATACCTAAAGACGCTGTAAAGAAGTAATTCTCCCGCTGCGGTCGGTGGTTGCGCTCATGAAACGCGAGGCCAAAGGCATAGGAGCCCGCCGACCCCTGCTCCAGCGCCACCTCGGTCTACACCCGTTTGGTGTCAGTCCGCACGCGATCCACGTACTTTCCCGTGGCGACCTCGATCCGCACGATTTCTCCCGGGCGGATGAAGTGCGGCACCATAACTTCCATGCCGTTTTCCAGCGTGGCGTATTTGTAGGTATTGTCCTGCTGCTGGTGGACGGGCTGCGCGGTGGTCGCGACCTTCGTCTCCACTACGGGCGGGAAGACGATGCTAATAGGAGTTCCCTCGTAAAGCTCCACGGGAATCATCATTTCCACTTTCAGGAATCGTTGGGCTGGCCCGATAGATTCGAGTGGGATCGAAACCTGATCGAAAGTGTCCGGGCTCATGAATGTGGCGGAATCCGTGTCGCTGAAGAGGAATTCCATTTCCCGCTTTTCCAGCAGAACGTCATCGAGCCGCTCCTCCGGGCGCCAGCGCAACTCTTTGAAGGAACCCTTCAAGACGTTGCGCAGCTTGGCGTGCACGCTACCGGGCATCTTCCCCTGCCCGAGGTGGTACACGCACTCCTCCACCTTAAATAGCTCTTCGCCGATCTTCAGTACCGCTCCGGGGCGAAGCTGGGATGCGATGATCATGGCTCTCTCACCCCGCGATTAGGAATTTATGATATTGGGTGCGAATCCGGCCCGAGTATAGCACGCGGCGGGCAGCCAGGCAGGCCCCAGGACTGACGTCTCATGTCAGGCCCGGTTTGGTCGATAAGGTGAGTGAAAAGGACAGAACGGTGCTGGCTACAACACCCGAAGGCGATCCCTGCTTATCCCTCGCCATGCGGACCTTAGCTTTGGGCGAGTTGCCACCCTGGAATTCTCCTCTTTGGATCGCTGGTGCTGGCGGTGCTCTTGGTCAAGCCTCGACCGAGCGAGGCAGTTGCAACGAAACACCGCCTGAAAACCGAAGCTGATCTCGTGGAGGGCGAGGACCCGCTTTTCATCTGACAAGGAAAAACGGGCCGGGGCAATACCATCCGTCACTGCCTCTCAATCCGCCCAAGCCAGATAACCCGGCACAATCAGGCCCACGAAGGGAACAATGATCAGGATTCCCCACCAATTGGGCTTTTTGCGAGCCTCCGCAATCGCCATCCAGACCAGAACGAGGATGACAATGTTCACAAACGGCACGAGGAAGAGAATGATCCACCAGAGAGGTTTCTTGGCAATGTTCAACATCAGAATGATGTTGATAACGGGAATCCAGGCCAGCCAGGGATTCTCCGTGTTCGTCTTCTTGGCAATTGTCGACAGAGCGAGTGCCATGTAAACGTACGCGGCCAGACCGATGACGACAAACACGAGGGCAAACGCACCGAGGGCGGCAACCACGGCGGCGTCACCCGACCTGCTTTCTTGCGCCAGAACAGTCCTGGCTGGGATCAGGACCGACGCCAATCCGAACAGCAATAAACCTAGCATTCGAGCCCGCTTGATCATCGAAATTCCCTCCCGTGATTCTGAATTTGACCCGCCAGCGCGCGCAGATGAAGGGCCCGGACAAGTGCGGCAGAGCTTCCAGCGGTTTCAAAGGAAAAGCCTCTTGCGACCACCCAATCGGGGCGCAATGTATTGCAAAGCGCGTCCAGAGTCAAGCGCATAGCGCGTGAGTTGGCCGGATACTCATATTCCCGCCGGCAGGAGTTAGCCACGCCTTCGGAGTCCGAAGAGGAACCAGGCCGCTCCCACGGCGATAGCGCCGAGCGCGACGAGCGAATTCGTCCACGCCTGCCGCGGCAAGCTCAGCATGGCGACGAGGAGCACGGTCCAAGCCAATGCCGCCAGACGAAGAGCACGGGAGATCCGAAATGGTTCCGAAGAACCGTCGAGCTTCACGCGTCCGGGATTGCGGAGCGCTGCAAACAATACCAGCCCATAAGCTGCGTATCCCGCGAGCGTGGCGATACCCGTGATGACCACTTCAACTTTCGCCCAGACGACGAATACGATGGACAGGCAGGTGACGGCCCAGATGGCGTTGGCAGGCACTCGATGTCCGCTCACGCGCGCCAGCCAGCGGGAAGCCGGCAGTTGGTGATCGCGGGCCATGGCCCAGACCATACGCGTAAGCGTCGTGAGATTGGCGAGCGCGCTGGCGAAGATGGACACGAAAACCAGCGCCATCGTTGCATGCGTAAACACGGGCGGGAAATAATGGCTGATGATGGCGAGGAGCGGCGTGGGATTGTTGGTCACCGCATCCAGCGAAGGGATGGCCAGCGTGAATCCCACCAGCACCAGGAAACCCAGGACGACGGAACTGATTTCGGAGAAAACAATGGCGCGCGGGACGTGCAGGCCGGGTGTGTGAGTCTCCTCGGCGACGTTGGCGGCGCCTTCAAATCCGGTCAGCGTCCAAGCACTCATTAGCGACGAAAACCCAAAAGCGCTCAAGTAGGCGAATCCTCCCGCCTGACCAGGATGGATGAACAAGAAACCCACGGAATTC
>Ga0187878_1002605_pt1 | contig 15782 bp, 11 predicted proteins | sample June2016WEW_17_1_FD_132979 | JGI IMG/M metagenome (GOLD analysis project Ga0187878, IMG submission 132979) | Peatland microbial communities from SPRUCE experiment site at the Marcell Experimental Forest, Minnesota, USA - June2016WEW_17_150 | ecosystem: Environmental > Terrestrial > Soil >...
CTTTGAGACCTATACCGGTCATGGCGTGTGGGCCGGCTGGGATGGCTACCAGACCATAAGCCTGGAGGGGAAAACCCTCGTACGTATCGACCTGGATCTGAATCTAAAGCGCGCTTGGGATTTACAGCGCAATGATGCAACCGTGCAGCAGGCGATTGACAAAGGATTGCCTAAGGCCAAACTGACTGGCATTCCTTTCCGGATGGAAATGTCGGGCTTTGCTCGCCTGGAAAATAGCCTACCACTGATTGGGGACATTGGCATCATCTGGCCGGTATTAGCCTGTAAGGTAGCGCAGGCATTGGATGTGAAACTGGATTTTGTCAGCCATCCCCAGCAAACACCCGAAGGGCAGGCGATGCGCGAATGGATCGTTGAAAATATCCGGCCGGTGCAAAGGGATTTATTATTGAAAACCAGCCAGGTTTACCGGAGGGGCAGATAGGATGAAATTTATCGGAGTGATCCCTGCTCGTTATGGTTCTTCCCGCCTGGAAGGCAAGCCGCTTAAAGATATCTGCGGTAAGCCTATGATCCAGTACGTTTATGAAGCGGCTTGCAAGGCGCGGTTACTGAACCAGGTATATGTCGCTACCGATGACCAACGCATTGTGGATGTTGTGGAAAAGTTTGGCGGGAAGGCCCGCATGACTTCTCCCAATCACAACACCGGCACCGACCGGGTGGCGGAAGCTGCGGCAGGCGTGGAGACGGATATCGTGGTTAACATCCAGGGCGACGAGCCGCTAATGGAGCCGGCCATGATTGACGAAGTTGCCCAGCCTTTTATGGATGACCCTGAACTGCTAATGTGCACCCTGTGCAAACCTATTCTAGAAGAAGAAGATTTGAATAACCCGAATGTGGTTAAAGTGGTGTTCGATCTGAAAGGCAATGCTCTTTATTTTTCGCGTTCCTTAATTCCTTATCCCAGGAAAAAGGTTAATTTCCAGGCTTACGAACACCTGGGAATCTACGCCTACCGCAAAAACTTCTTGATGGCCTATGTCAGGCTTCCGCAAACCCGGATGGAGATCAACGAGTCACTTGAGCAGTTGCGTGTGCTTGAATCCGGTTATCGCCTGAAAGTGGTAGTTACTGCTCAGAAATACAGTGGTTTAAGTGTAGATACTCAGCAAGACCTGGATAAGGTGCGCCAGTTAATCCAGGGCCGATTGGCGGTAAATTGATCGATGAGGTAAAAAGATTTATGAAGAATCTAGTAACCTTACATGGTGTGATCGTACCCCTGGTGACCCCTTTTGATGAACATAATCAGATCGATTTTGCAGGTCTTCGTCAGGTAATCAATTTCGTTGTATCAAAAGGAGTCCAAGCCGTAATGGTCGCAGGGACAACTGGAGAAGGGATGCTGCTCACAATTGATGAACGCAAAGCCCTACTCGAAGCTGTACTGGCACAGGTCAACGGTCATATAGCGGTGATTGCCCATGTTGGTTGCATCGACACCGGCAGCACCGTAGAACTATCAAGGCACGCGGCGAAGGCCGGCGCCGACTTTATCTCTGTCATTGTGCCTTATTTCTTTACTGTAAACGACGAGCAGCTCTTCGACCATTTCAAGACAGTTGCTGAAGCAGTGCCGGAAATGCCTGTGTTGTTGTACGCCTTCCCAGGCAATACCAAGAATGATATTTCACCCGAATTACTGGGGCGTTTGTTGAAATCTGTGCCAAATATCGTAGGGATAAAGTCGAGTAATGACGATTTGATTCGTTTCCAGGATTACGTACAAATTGGGGGCAAAGGATTTATTCCTTGTTTTGGAGTGGACGAGCTTATGCTGGGAGGCCTGGTCCTTGGCAGCCAGGCTCAGGTTTCGGGAAATGCCAATTCCTTTCCGGAACCGTTTATTCAACTTTATCAGGCTTTCAAAGGAGGGAATATACCACTGGCCCAGCAGTTACAGCAGACAGTCAATGCCATTGTCAGCCTTCACAATGCCGGTAAAACGCCTGCCTTTTACAAGGCAACATTAAAAATTAGAGGCATCCCGGCCGGTTGCGTTCGTCCCCCCATGCGAGAACTGACTTCTGAGGAATTGGAGGAGGTGCAAAGAGAGATAAAACGATTGGCGCTAATTTAAGACTTTCACTGCTGAAAGCAAATCGAATTCCGCAACCAAGAGATTATGATCTGAATAGGGAGAAAGGAGCACCCAAATGAATGGGAAAATGATAAACCGCCGTGATTTTATCAAGGCTGCTGCTCTGATCGGCGGGGGAGCTGTTTTTGCTGCCTGCGCGCCCAAAGAAGTGATCGTTACTCAACAGGTGGTGGTTACGCAGCAGGTTGAAGTCACCAAGGAAGTTCAGGTCACCCAGCAAGTCACCCAAGAAGTCACGAAGGAAGTTCAGGTCACCGTTCCGGCGCCAACCGCGCCGGTCAAGCTGAATTTCCTCAACCGGGGTGGCCAGTACATCTTCGATACGATGGACATGCAGATGAAGCTTTACCAGAAGACTCATCCGGATGTCACCTTCGAGATCAACTCTGTCACCAGCTACTCTCAACAGGAAGAGCTTTTGATGATGCTTGCTGCCGGTGTAGGCCCGGACTGCTGGTTCGATTCGGTACGCACTACCGGCATGCTGGCCAAGAAGGGTGTGGTTGAGCCGATCGACAGCTATCTGTCGGTGCGCTCCGACTTCAAAGAGGACAACTTTGTACCCTTTACCTTCGTTTGCCAGACTTACGACGGCAAGCGCTGGGGCATCCCCTGGGACAGCGGCGCTGAAGTCATCATGATCAACAAGAAACTGTTCAACCAGGCTAAGATCGATGTACCCACCCCAGACCAGTGGCTGACCTGGGATCAGATCGTCCAACTGGGCCAGAAGTTGACCATCGACCTGGATGGTAAGTCCGCTGATCAACCCGGCTTCAACCCCAACCGCATCAAGCAGTTTGGCTTTTTCCCCGATGAAGGGCATGGCCGGGAGACCTACGTCTGGTCGAATGGTGGTGAAATTATCGCCGCTGACATGACCATGCCGATCGATACACCGGAATTCACCGAAACGATGAACTGGCTGGCCGACCTGGGGCTTGATCCAAAGAAGTTATGTGGTCCCAATGGCAAGTACCAATCATCCTCCATGGATATTGAGCCGCCTTCCGACGATGTTGCCATGTACCACGACGGTGTATGGGATATGGGCGATTACGTCTCCAAGGGCACCGATATGGCCTTCATCCAGGTGCCCTACAGCAAGAAGAAGATCACCTACGGACAGTACTCACCGCTATGCGTCTACACTGGCAGCGAGCATAAGGATGTGGCCTTCGACTTCATTTACTTCTGCACTGCCACTGCTGACGGGCAGAAGATACTGGTCGACCGCGGTCACCTACAGCCCACCCTCAAGGTGCTGCGTGACGACTTCCTGAATGGCACACCGCCTCCTGATAAAGCCAGTCGACAACTGGCTTACGATGTCTTTGAGAATACAGACACCTTCCGCTGGCCTGGCGACACAATCAACTCTTATTGGGGCGCCTGGTACCAGTACTTCATTGACCTATGGACCCCGTATCTTACCGATCTATTCAACGGCAAGAAACGCTGGGAGCAGATTGCTCCAGAGTTGCGACCAAAGTCTGAACATCTACTGCAGACAGGTGAAGTGACCTAGTCATTTCATCGGACTTCCCATCCCCGAAGGAAACGGGCCGGTTTCAACCCCGGCCCGTTTCCACCACTCCATTGTGGAGGATATATGAAAATTGAGATCCTTGGTCCAGTTCAAACCGTCAGGTCCCGCTTAAGCGGCTGGTTTGCCTTTACCAGGAAACTGCAATTCGAAGAAACGGTCTGGGGGTGGATACTGATCCTTCCGGCTATACTTGGTGTGATCCTGTTCAAGTTAGGGCCGGTGCTGGCAAGCCTCTATTTTAGCTTTACTAAATACGAAATTATCAGCACTCCACAGTGGATAGGCCTCGCCAATTACCAGCACCTTCCACAGGATGAACTGTATATGAAATCTGTTTCAGTAACGCTTAACTATTCTGTGCTTTTCATCCCCCTCTCCGTCATCGTGGCTTACACAATTGGCCTGCTGATGAGCCTGAACCTGAAGGGCATCACGATTTGGCGCACGATGTGGTACGTGCCTTCGCTGGTGCCAACCGTGGCCAGCGCCGTCATCTGGCGTTGGGCGTTGAATCCAGAATTTGGCCCGGTCAATTTTCCACTGAAATTGCTCGGCCTGCCGTATCCAGGCTGGTTGACCGATCCTGATTGGATCATCCGCGCGTTGGTGTTGATCCAGCTATGGGGGTTGGGCAACGCCGCCCTGATCTTCCTGGCCTCGATCAAGGGCGTTCCGGAAACCTATTACGAGGCTGCCGAGGTGGATGGCGCGAATGCCTGGACTAAATTCTGGAACATCACCATTCCGATGACCTCCTCGGTGATCTTCTTCCAGTTGATCATGTCGGTGATCGGTAGCTTTCAGATATTTAGTGTGGCCTATATCTTATTTGGGGGACAGACCACCAGCGACCCGGCTGGGCCAGGCAACGCGGCTTTGTTCTACGTGCTCTACACCTACCGTAATGCTTTTGGATATTTCAGGAACGGGTACGCCAGCGCCATGGCCTGGGTCCTGTTTGCGGTGGTCATGATCCTCACCATCCTGCTTTTCCGCACTCAAAAGCTATGGGTCTATTATGAGGTGGAAGGAGGTGACCGGAGATGAAAGTTACCAGATTTTTCCAAAAGTCTTTGGGTTATTTGATCCTGGTGGGCGGTGGGTTGATCATGGTGGTGCCCTTCTTCTGGCTGTTTTCTTCCTCCTTGAAGGCGCCAGGAAAAATTTTTGTGTATCCCCCGCAGTGGATCCCAAACCCGGTGCGCTTGCAAAATTACGTGGATGTTTTCGATGAGGTGCCAGTTTTACTCTATTTTAGCAATACATTGATAATTACCGTTTTCTCAACCATCGGAACGGTTTTATGCACCATCCTCACTGGCTATGGTTTTGCCCGTTTGCGCTTTAAGGGCAGGGATACCGTTTTCGGAATATTATTAGCCACGCTGATGCTTCCTTACGTGGTTACCATGATCCCGATCTACGTCATGTTTTCCAAGCTGCATTTGGTCAACACGTTCTTGCCTTTGATCTTGCCGAACTATTTTGGCGAGGCTTTTTATATCTTCCTGCTCAGGCAGTTTTTTCGCACCATACCCGTTGAGTTGGAAGATGCTGCCCGCATCGATGGGGCCAGCCGCCTGAGGATCATTTTCCAGATCATGGTGCCGCTGGCCAAACCGGCGATCATCGTGGTCACGATCCAGTCCGTGCTGGATAACTGGAATGCTTTCATGCAACCGCTGATCTTCCTTTCCAAGCAGAGGCTATGGACGCTGGCCCTGGGTTTGAACTCTTTGCAACACCAGGAGTCCGGGTTGGACCTGACCCACCTGATGATGGTGATGGCGGTCTTCATGGTTACACCGGTAGTAATCATCTACTTCCTGGCTCAGAAACAGTTCATCCAGGGAATTGTTCTGACTGGGATGAAAGCCTAATTTCCAAATTTTATGACCAGAAATTGCTGGAAATGACTGAACCAGGTCGTTACCAGCAATTTTTTTGAGAGTAGGAGTCGCTTATGGTAGTTGAGTTGAAAACACCCGATATTTTGTATGACCTGAGCAAGGCCATCGTATTCACACCTTCCGGCGCGAGTAAACGAGAACAGAAAGCAGCCACAGTGCTGGTAGAGGAGGTCGAAAAACGCACCCATATCAGCTGGCTAGTGGTCGATCAGTTCCCGGAAGGGGACGCTCCGGTGATTATCCTCGGCCAGGCAACGGCCCTGGAGAAATTGTTTCCGCAAGATCAGGCCGCGCTTAAATGGCGCGCAGCGGCCAAAGGGCATCCGGCGGATGGATATCAAATTCATAGTGAGATCCAGGCAAACTCGACCAGGATATTTATCCTGGGAAACGGCGAGCGCGGGGTGTTGTTTGGGGTGGGATATCTGTTGCGCCACCTGTGTATGTCGAAGGAGAGCGTACTCCTGCCATATCACCTGGACGTGGCGACCGCTCCAAAATATTCCTTGCGTGGCCACCAGTTAGGTTACCGGGATAAAACGAATTCATACGATGCCTGGGACTTGCCTCAATGGGATCAGTACATACGTGAGATGGCCGTTTTCGGGACGAATGCTATCGAGCTAATCCCACCGCGCTCGGATGATCTGCCGGACAGCGTGCATTTTCCTCGCCCGCCGATGGAAATGATGGAAGGCATGTCGAGAATTGCGGATGACTATGGGCTGGATGTGTGGATCTGGTATCCGGCGATGGATGACGATTACTCCCGGCCAGAAATGGTGGAGTTCGCCTTGAACGAGTGGGAACAGGTCTACAAACGCCTGCCGCGCATCGACGCCATCCTGGTGCCAGGGGGTGACCCGGGCAATACACGCCCCAAATACCTGATGCCCATGCTTGAAAAGCAAACCCGTTTGCTTCATAAGTATCACTCAAGAGCACAGATGTGGGTTTCAGCCCAGGGATTTAACCTGGAATGGATGAATGAATTTTTGGGTATATTGCAAAATGAAGCGCCAGACTGGCTGAATGGGGTGGTATACGGTCCTTGGATCCATATGACTCCCACAGAATTCCGTCGATTGGTACCGAAAAAGTATCCCATCCGTAATTATCCGGATATCACCCACAGCCTGGACTGCCAATATCCCATACCGGAGTGGGATATTGCCTTCGCGTTGACTGAAGGCCGCGAAACGATCAACCCGCGCCCCCGCAGTGAAAGTGCCATTTTTCGCCAGATGGGCGAGGAAGTGATCGGTTTCCTGACCTATTCTGAAGGCTGCAATGATGACATTAACAAGTTCATCTGGAGTGGGTTGGGATGGGATCCTCAGCAAGATGTGCATGAAATTTTGCGCCAGTACAGCTGTTTCTTTATCGGAGAAAAATACACTCACGATTTCGCCATGGGAATTATGGCCCTGGAACGCAACTGGATCGGACCGCTGGCAACCAATGCCAGCGTTTATCCCACTTTGCAGCAGTTTCAAGCGATTGAAAAATCAGCCCCTCCACGGCTTTTGCAGAACTGGCGTTTCCAACAGGCGCTTTACCGGGCTTATTATGACGCTTACACACGCAGCCGCCTGCTGTATGAAACCGGTCTGGAGGAGCAGGCCATGGATCGCCTGCGCCAGGCGGATCAGCTTGGCTCACTGCTGGCGCTTGACCAGGCGCAGGCCATCCTGGACCAGGCAGTGCTCCAACCCGTGTCACGGCAGTGGCGCACGCGTCTCTGCCAATTAGCCGAAGCGCTGTTCCAGAGCATCCACATGCAGTTGAGCGTGCCGCTCTATTATGCTCAGGCAGAAACGCGCGGGGCTAACCTGGATGGCGTCGATTACCCGCTGAACGACCAGCCCTGGCTAAAAGAACAATTTCGACGCATATGCATACTGTCAAACGAACAGGAACGCCTGGATCAACTCAACAAATTGGTTAGATGGACAGATCCTGGGCCAGGAGGCTATTATGTGGACTTGAGCAATGCGTATGATTGTCCTTTCGTGGTCAAGGGTTTACCCTACGAGGAAGACCCCGGTTTTTATCGGTCGCCACATCGACGATTCCCTTACTGGAAAGATATCCTGCCATCTCGGCGGTCCTGGCGGGGTTATACCGGCAACCTGAACGATTTTCCTTTTAGAATGGTTTTTCCAAACCTGGACCCTGATGCTCAGTATAAAGTTCGAGTGGTATATTCTGATACAGAAGATGAGGTGAAGATTCGACTGGTGACGGATGAAAATTTCGAGATTCATCCCTTTATGAACAAGCCCTTCCCACGTCAGCCGCTCGAATTCGACATCCCGCCAAGCGCCACCTGCCTAGGTGAACTGCGCCTATCACTTGTTCGCCAGCCTGGTTTGGGAGGTTTGGGGGCTGGACACGAAATTTCGGAAATTTGGATTATCAAAAAAGTCGCTTAAGTGAGGTAAAAATGGAAATAGAAAATGTAGTCGTTTATCGAGAAGATGGTAAATTTGCAGGCTGGCCAGCCAATTACGGTATGTGGCGTTGGGGGGATGAATTCGTGGTCAGTTTCACGCAGTGCACCTTCCAGGACCATGCTGGTTTCCACGCCCGCCGGGAAGATACGCCGGCCTATCCTTTGCAGTCTCGCAGCCTGGATGGCGGGCGCACCTGGACAACCATACGCACTCCGGCTCCTTCGCCGGGCGATCGGGGATTTTCGGCGGACGAGCACATGCTTCCGGAGCTGTGGGTGGCCAAGGCCATCGAGATGAAGCAGGAACCGCTACCCAAGCCGTGTCCAGGAGGGATCAACTTTACCCACCCGGATTTTGCCATGATGTGCGCCCGTACCGGCCTGGGGGGTGGCACGCTGGCCTGGTTCTATATCTCTTACGACCGCGCCCATACCTGGCAAGGACCCTATAGTTTTCCCATGTTTGGCCAGACCGGCATTGAGGCGCGCACGGATTACATCGTCAATGGGCCGGATGACTGCATGATTTTTCTCACGGCCGCCCGTCAGAATGGCGGTGAAGGCGCCGGAGTATTTATGGCGCGCACCACAGATGCCGGGAAGACCTTTAACTTTGTTTCGTGGGTGGGCACTTCGCCGACCAATCATATGATCATGCCGTCCAGCGTGCGGTTGGACGCCAATACAATCCTGACCGCCATCCGCTGTAACGTAGCTGTCGGAGATTTTGAGCATGTCCATACCTGGATTGACCTGTATGAATCGATTGACAATGGAGCGAGCTTCCATTACCTCAACCAGCCGGTGCCCTATGCCGGTTCAGGTGGTAACCCGCCGTCTATGATTAAGTTGCAGGATGGGCGGGTCTGCCTGACATACGGGTATCGCGCCGCTCCTTTTGGGATGCAAGCACGTTTGAGCGAGGATGGCGGCAAAACCTGGGGCGAGGTGATCTACCTGCGCAAAGATGGTGGGGGCACCGACCTGGGCTACCCGCGCACGATCCAGCGTCAGGACGGTACCATCGTGACCACTTACTATTACAACACCGACCCCGACATGGAGAGGTTCATCGGAGCAACTCTGTGGAAACCCTAGATAGTGAGATTCATTTTGTCTGAAAAAACTCGTTGGGGTATCCTGGGTACCGGATACATGGCAGGCATAATTTGCCGAAGTGTTATATTGATTACTTGATCTGCGAACGCGGGTTTTCGACGGCGTATTTCGCTTCTGCCAAACTCGAATTGTACTTCCTTTCACATATAAAAAAGTGTTAAAATAACCTTCCCGGGCTTTTTATAGACTTGAGCTGATTCACACCAAAAGCCCTATCCTATGCTGTTTAGCAAAGGTATTGGCATGACGAATTCTCTTTTCCCGAACGATCTGCCCAATTGGATTAATGGGCAGCAGATACCGGCTGCTGGTGGTGAATATTTCGATAAACTGAACCCGGCTACCGGGCAGCTCCTGTGCCGGATTGCGCGCTCTCGGGCGGCAGATATCCAGGAAGCCGTAGCTGCGGCGCAACGTGCTCAACCGTCCTGGGGGGATACCCCGGCGGTGCAGCGGGGAATGCTGCTGCATAAGCTGGTGGTGGCCATGCAGCAGCGCCAGGAAGAGATTGCACGCGTGGTGCACCTAGAGACCGGTAAATCCTACAAGGATGCCCTGGGTGAAACCGGCGGAGCCATCGCCCTGGGTCTGTTTTACGCCAGCGAGGGCCAGCGCCTATATGGGCGGACGGCTACCAGCGCGACGCCTAACAAGTATTCGATGATCGTACGCCAGCCGGTGGGCGTGGCCGGGCTGATCGTGCCGGGCAATACTCCCATTGCAAATGCGGCCTGGAAAGTCTTTCCGGCTTTGGTGTGTGGAAATTCCGTTGTGCTCAAAGCAGCGGAAGATACGCCGGTGACGGCCTGGATTTTCGCCGAGGTTGCCCACGCCGCCGGGTTACCGGCCGGGCTGCTGAACGTCGTCCAGGGCTATGGGGAAGAAGCCGGGGCACCGCTGGTGGAGCATCCCGGAGTAGGCGTGATCAGTTTCACCGGCTCAACCGAGGTGGGGCGCTATATCCAACAGGCGGCCGGCAAGCGCCTGGCGAAAATATCGCTTGAACTGGGCGGGAAAAATCCCTTCGTGGTTGCGGATGACGCCGACCTGGAAAAAGCGGTAAACTGGGCGGCTTTGTCGGCCTTCAGCAACGCCGGGCAGCGCTGCGCGGCCGGCAGCCGCATTATCGTGTTTGGGGCAGTCTATGACCGCTTCAAGCAGTTGTTTGTCGAAAAAATCAACAAGCTCAAGGTGGGCGCGGCGGACGAAGATGATTTCGGGCCGGTGATCAACCAGGAACAGTTGGATAAGATGCTGGCCGTGGTGGAGCGCGCCCGCCAGCAGGGCGGGGTAGTATTGACGGGTGGTTTCCAGATGAAAGACGCCGCGCACCAGGGCGGATTTTACCTGGCGCCCACCCTGGTCGAGAACGTGGCAGCGGACGCCGAAATTTCACGCCAGGAGTTGTTCGGCCCGGTGACCTGCCTGTATTGCGTGAACGATTTCAAAGAGGCGCTGGCGCTGGCAAACGATACCTCTTACGGGTTGACGGCTTGCATCCATACCCGCAGTTTGCATCGCGCCATGCAGTTCTGCCAGAAAGTGCGCGCCGGTGTAGTAGCTGTTAACGGCGCTACATATGGCTCCGAACCGCACATGCCTTTTGGCGGCATGAAAGATTCTGGCAACGGGACACGCGAGCCCGGCACTGAGGCGTTGGATATCTATTCGGACGTCAAGGTGATCAACTTCATCGTCGATCCTACTCAGGTGTAAAGACGGCATGCCAAAAAAACCCCGCATTATCGGCCTGATTCCGGCCCGCGCCGGTTCTAAACGAGTAGCCGGCAAGAATATTCGCCCACTGGCGGGGCATCCGGTGATCGCCTATACTATCTCAGCTGCCCTGCAAAGCGGCATCTTCTCAGCGGTGATGGTCTCGACTGATTCGGAGCAGTATGCCAGAATCGGCCGTTATTATGGGGCCGAAGCGCCCTTCCTGCGCCCGGTTGAGCTGGCAGGTGATGTTTCTCCGGACATCGAATGGCTGGAGTATACCTTGACCCGGCTCAAAGAAATGGGTCGCGAGTACGACTGCTTCAGTATTTTGCGCCCGACCAGCCCTTTCAGGATGCCGGAAACGATCCGCCGCGCCTGGCAGGCATTCCTGGCCGAAGAAGGCGTGGATTCCCTGAGGGCGGTTGAGAAGTGTAAGCAGCATCCGGGCAAAATGTGGGTCGTACGCGGTAAACGCATGGTTCCGCTGATGCCCTTTGGTCCGCAGGAGTTGCCGTGGCACAGCACGCCTTACCAGGCCCTGCCCCAGGTGTACGCGCAGAATGCCAGCCTGGAAATTGCCTGGACGCGGGTGGTGCTACAAGGCCATTCCATCGCTGGAGATGTTCTAATGCCATTTTTCACTGCTGAGAATGAGGGATTCGACGTAAACCAGCCATACGACTGGCAGTATGCGGAAGAACTGGTGCGAAGCGGGCAGGCGCGCCTGCCGTTGGTCGAAAAAGCGCCTTATATCCCTGAAGAATAATTGTGTAATCATGTAGATGAAAAAAATTTAACCACCAAGAGCACGACACTCTTCAGCGCACCCGGAGGGGTGAGGGCACGAAGATTTGTGGAAAAGAACGAAAAGAAGAAGGTTTCACAGCAAAGACACGATGGGTGCAATAATTTGTTAGTTAAAATCTGAAACATGATACCTGAAGCCTTCATGACCTTTGTGGTTAAGAATCAGATCATCACACTGGAGTAATCATTTATGGTAGATATTCGCATCATACCCATCGCCGAATTTCAACGAGTAAACCAGGCCGCGCTAGACAAATATACTCGAATGGAGCTCATTGCCGATATGTGCCGGGCTAATACATTGGCCGAGGTCAAACGCGCCGGGTCGGGCCACCTGGGTTCAAGTTTCAGCTCGCTGGATATTGTCACCTGGCTGTACTATCAGGAGATGAACACCATCGCGGCGGGTGTCAAGAACCCCGACCGGGATATCTATTTTTCTTCCAAAGGACACGACGTCCCCGGCCTGTATGCAGTCTTATATTCGCTTGGGGTCCTGCCTGAGGAAAAGTTTATGCGGTTGCGCCGACTGGGCGGCACTTACGGGCACCCGGTGGTAACCCTGCCTGGGATCGAGGCGAACTCCGGTTCGCTGGGCATGGGCATCTCGAAGGGTAAAGGCATGGCCTTTGCCAAGAAGCTGCAAGGATTTAGAGGGCGGGTGTATGTGATGACAGGAGATGGCGAACTGGAGGAAGGCCAGATCTATGAAGGTTTGCAAACGGCGGTCAGCCAGAGGATCACGAACCTGACCGTGATCGTCGACCATAACAAGGTTCAGTCGGACAAACCGGTCAAAGAGATCAGCGACCTGGGCGACCTGGAGGCCAAGTTCAAGGCGTTCGGCTGGTATGTAATCCGATGCAACGGTCACGATCTAAAGCAACTTGAGGCTGTGCTGGCAGATTTCAAGCAGGTTACCGACCGGCCGAAAATTATGATAGCAGATACAATCAAGGGCCGCGGCATCTCGTTCATGGAACATCCCACGGCGCTCAAGCTTGGCAACGGACTGTACCGCTGGCATTCAGGCGCCCCGGATGACACATTGTTTGAAGCGGGTTACGCCGAAATCATGGCAAGGATCAATACCCGGTTGGCCGGCCTTGGCCTGGTGCCGATCGCCTCTGAACTGGTAACGCCGGAACCAAAGCACGCCAGCGCGACTTCGCGCGAATACGTGGCTGAGGCCTTCGGGCAGGCGTTGGTAGAGTTGGGCGCCCAACGCAAAGACCTGGTAGTGCTGGACGCTGACCTTTCGGCAGACTGCCGGCTGCGCGGTTTCGAAGCTGCTTATCCGGAGCGGTTTATCGAGGATGGGATTGCCGAGCAGGATATGGTTTCGATGGCTGGCGGCCTGGCTTTGCAGGGCCTGCTCCCGGTGGTAAATACGTTTGCATCGTTCCTGGCTTCACGCCCGAACGAACAGATTTATACCAACGGCAGTGAGCTGACCAAGATCATCTATGCCTGCCACTATGCAGGCCTGATTCCGGCCGGGCCCGGACAGTCACACCAGAGCCTGCGGGATATTTCCCTATTCGGAGCGCTGCCAAATTTTGAAGTCCTGCAGCCTTGCAACGCCCTGGAATCACGCCAGGTGCTGGAATACTGTGTCAACCAGTCGAAAAACAACTGCGTGATCCGCCTGATCATTGGTCCTTCACCGCGTGAAATCCGTTTGCCAGAAGGTTACCAACTGACCTTTGGGCGGGGTGCGGCGCTTACGGAAGGTAAGCATGCGGTGCTGTTTGGCTACGGCCCGGTGATGCTACACGAAGCCTTGGTGGCAAGTGAAATGCTTGCCGCCCAGGGAACCGGTTTGAAAGTGATCGATATGCCCTGGCTCAACCGGGTGGACCGGGACTGGCTAAAGGAAAGCGTGGCAGATTATCAAAATGTTTTTGTACTTGAAGATCATGCCCCAGTAGGCGGGTTGGGAGACTGCTTGCTGAATGGATTAAATGAGCTGCAGATGCTGGGCGGTCGCAGACTGGTGAAACTGGCCGTTGAAGGCTACCCGGCTTGCGGGACGCCCTGGGAAGTACTCCAGGCGCATGGCCTGGATGGCGCTTCCCTGGTGAAACGCATCTCCGGGTTGATCTGAAGGATTACGGATGGTAAAACGGCGGATTGACCTTCTTCTGTTAGTTGAACACATCGCACGGGAGCTGGATGTCTCCTGTGCGGTTAAATACTTGATGGCCGAAAAGCATGGGGTTGAGATTGTGATCGCTTCGATGCTGGAAGCGCATGGTTTCCAGAAAACAATCGCGAAATATGAGCCGCGCGTGGTGGCAATGCCTTATTTTTACGCTGCTTCCGATTCAGGCCAGCGGAAAGTCCTGCGGGCCTGGCCGGAAGCGGTTCTGGTAAATCTGGCCTATGAACAAATCTTCTCCAAGATAAACCAGGCTTATAAGGCGCCGAAGGACATGCTTGCCAAAAAACACGTTTTGCACCATGCCTGGGGAGATTTGTATGCCAGCTACCTGGAAGAGCACGGGGTTCCCCGGGAGAACATTTTTATCAACGGCAACCCATTTTATGCGCTTTACCAAATGCCATACAGCTCATATTTCAGCTCGCGAGCTGAACTGGCAAAACGATACGGGATTGATCCGCACAGACGCTGGGTGTTTGTGCCAGAGAATTACGGGGCGGCTTTTTATGGGGAGGCCAAGCTGAAGGATTACCTGAAGTCTGGTGAAGGGGATGCCTACAGCTACCGTGATTTTGCGATGAACTCCTTTAAAGAGGCGATTAAATGGTGGCAAAAGGGGACGCAAGATTCAAATGTGGAAATAATTGTTAGACCGCGACCTACTACTCCTCGCGGAGTTTTTATAAAAACCTGCCGTGAATCACTCGGTCAGGACCCGGCTATGTATATTATAAAAGAGGGGTCTGTGCGAGAATGGGTACTTGCCAGTGATATTGTGATGTCATCTTACAGCACCACATTGATTGAAGCTGCCGTAGCTAATAAGCCAATCTATATGATCGAGCCGATCCACTTCCCTGATTACGTGCAGGCCGATTGGTATAAATTAGTTCCCCAGATCGAGACCCTGGAGAAATTCCTGGAAGTGATCGGCGATCCTGCCCTGCCGAATACATGCCATCCCTTGCAGACTTGGGCGCACGAATCATTGATGAAATTTGCCAATCCGATTGGCAACCTGGCGGGCTGGTTAGCAGCCATTTGTAAGGGGGAAGTTCATGTTCCTGACAATCCAGACCCGGGTTTGATGCCTGCCCCTGTTTCCTTGCCTGTGGAGACGTCCAGGAGCCTGGACGATTGGTTCCGATTACCAGGGAGGGTAGTTGATTTTGTCTGGAGGAAGTTTACGCATCCCGAAATTGGGACCGATGGAATCCCGATCAGTTATCAATTGGATAAGATTACTGACGCCGAAGTCAACCACAGGGTAGAGCATTGGTCTAAAGTCTTCAGTTGATATGAATTGATCCACTCACATTCCGGTTAGAAAGGCAGATGGGTATGAACCAGAGATTAAGGGTAGGTCTATTAATGGATACCTTATTAATTCCTGCCTGGATATACCGGATGCTGGAAATACTGGCGCAGTCGGATTATGCCGAATTTAAACTGGTGGTGTTGAACCAACCTGACCAGGTAAAAAGAGGTTTTTGGGAGCGGGTAAATAACCGCCTAAGTTACTTTCTGTACGAAAACTACCGGAAAATAGATAAAAGCCGGTTCAAGGCACAACCTGACGCTTTTGAGAAAAAAGATGCCGAGGTGCTGCTCAAAGAAATTCCAGTATTAAATGTAAAACCGCGCCAGACCCGGTTTTCTGATTACATAGAAGACACCGATATCGCAGAAATCGAAAAATACGATGTGGATGTTTTCATCCGGTTGGGGTTTCGCATTTTACGCGGGAAAATATTGAAGGCGGCCCGCTACGGCGTCTGGTCTTACCATCATGGGGATTACCGCGAAAAACGCGGCGGGCCAGCGGGTTTTTGGGAAGTCATGGAGAATGATCCGGTGACTGGATCAATTCTACAAATATTGACAGAAGATCTGGATAATGGGGTAGTGCTGTTTGACTCCTTTTCGGCTAC
>Ga0187878_1002607_pt1 | contig 15778 bp, 16 predicted proteins | sample June2016WEW_17_1_FD_132979 | JGI IMG/M metagenome (GOLD analysis project Ga0187878, IMG submission 132979) | Peatland microbial communities from SPRUCE experiment site at the Marcell Experimental Forest, Minnesota, USA - June2016WEW_17_150 | ecosystem: Environmental > Terrestrial > Soil >...
CCTACGACTGTGATATGCTGGTTCATGAGCCGGCACCTCCGTATGTGGATAGGCTCCGCCTCGCCGCGGAGCAACCCACGTATACCATTTACGCAGGTCGCCGGCTCGTCCATTCTATCTAGCTAGCCGGGTCCAGCGTTGGGAGGACAAGCATTCTTATCCTCAGGATCAGTACGCTCCTCCACTTGCATCTCCGAGGCTTCCGACGGTTCTGGAAGTTCGAATCACGGGACCGGGATGGGCCCCTAAGGAAGCTTGCGAAACCGTCGCTTTGTGGCTCTCGGTCAGTCGAGCCCCGGAGCCACATCTCTGAACTCCTCTCCCAGATCGTTCTCCTCCACGATCGTCCCAGAAAAGGCTGCCTGCTCAACAAAGGTGACAGACCCGATCTTGTCGTTCCTCTTTGCACCTCTTGGAAGATCTTGGATCGCAGAGGCTATACATCCGAGTGAAGCGTCGGGTTCACTGCTAGTTGGGGTCGCATCGGGACTCACATGATGGTATATTTCTTGACTGGTTGATATGCGACCAATACAAAGAACGATAGCAGCCCAAAACCAACCTTGACCTGAGACGACCCGCGACGTAAGCCAATGCATGTTCTCGGGCGCGGAACCTTGCCGAGCTCACTTGTTCCGAACCACAAGGGGCACCCTGGGACGAGCGGAACTGGCATCCGAGGTTGCCTCTGCAGGATGAGGGCTCATAAGCCAGCGCGCTTGGGTTTCGTGGACCCGAGAACTCTTGGGAAGAACTAAGCTCGCAGATCGAGCTGATCTGCAATCTTCCTTCTCGAAACATGGATCGTAGAGCCGATAGCCGGAGGCGCCCCGTTCCACTCCAGGAGGCGCACCCGACGCATGTCAACCTCGACTGGGCTCATGCGAGTTCCTCATCACGTAGATCTTCCGCCCTAGACTTGGCGAGATGGGGTGTTCGGCTAACACAACCTTCTTCGTTCAATCAAGGAATATGACGACTTCATTAACCGAGCACGGCGCACCAGGGGATTGGGCAGAGGATTATTGCAGGGGCGCCCCCCAGCTAGCTGAACAGCTGCGGGGGAGAACCACTACCATTGCGGTTGTCAATCGAATACGCCACGACTACCGGCGCGCTGTGTCAGCCGCGAGTTCCCCCTACCTCTCGGACGGAGCTATCGGCTAGAACGGCTTCTGGTTTTCCCATCTCCTTACGGCGTTAAGGATGGCCTGCATGTTTTCAACGGGAGTTCCAGGGTACGGCTCCTGTGCAATTGTGATCACGACGCGAGCGTGATCGGCGGTGCTCTCCAGGCTCGACTCTGCAGCACTAGCACAGTCAGCGGGGGTGCCACTCAATCCTACACTCCCGCTCACCCCACCCTGCAGGATTGCCCCCGGCCCAAGTGTTTGGATCGCACCCGTCCAATCGGTTTCTCCCCCCACCTCGACAAAGGCCGGGCTGAGTTTGGCCACCAAGGGAAGGAGATGGTCCCACTTCCCATCCATGTGCAGATGGATGTATTGATAAGTCGCAAACAATGCTTGATTGTAGGGGAAAACGAAGGATTTGTAGAAACCCGGGGAGATGGCTGGCGCGCTGTCATCGCTAACCCAAATCCGGCTCATCCCTCGCTGGGCCCCGCGCCAGCAAACAAACTCGTCAAGTGGGTCGGGGGATATTCCGTATTGCAACTTTGCTTCCTCAAACAGCTTGAAGTAGGACAGGCATGACTTGATCAATGCGTGTGCGCGCGCGGGCTCCTCACTACACAGCAGGTAGAGTTGCTCAGAGCCTATCAACTGAGCAGCCATCGTGAAAGGAGCATGCAGGTGGACGCTCGCCAAGACGGGGATGCCCACCACAATCTCTCGCAACTGCTCTAATCGTTCGCGGGTCTGGCTGAGTCCGCGATGACCAAGAAAAGAGGGAGAAACTAGTCGATCAACCCCTGGAGCATCGAGGATGTACCGTCCTCCCCAAGGTGGCGAGTCCGGACGCCACTCCACTGGCAGATTGAAGGCGATGGCCTCGTGAAGCGTCCCCTGATCCAGAAACACCGCCTCCGGAATCTCATCCTCGTCCAGGTTTGCCAGCCGCCAGGCTATTCCCCGAAGCTGGGTGTCCGCCATCGTGGCAAGATCGGTATAGTAGTCACCAAAACCTACTCCAAACATCGTGCACAGACTTGGGGCGCACAAATTCATGAAGGCGAGGACTTGCCTCTCGCCACGCATGAACTCGTCCCACCGCTGACGGTTACGATCAACGCGATCCTGGTATCTCTCCAGGTCGAAGTACTTTGAAACCTTCAGCCTCATGCAAGCATCGCCGCTGCCCGTTCTCCGATTCGCTCTAGCTCCCTCGACTGCTCAGGACTGAGGTAGGAAGGCACATGATCCTCATCAAGGATTCGGCGCACTTTGCCCTTGGCATGATCGAGCATCCCGTGGCGATCGCCCCGCCATCGCCCTGGTGCCCGACGATCGAAAAGCTCGGGAAAAAAGAGGGTGTGCCTCATCGCACTGACCGTCTCCTCCTCGCCCAGAAAGCTCCCTCCAATCCCTACCCGCTTGATCAAGTCGAGGTGGATGGATTCGGGGTCTACAACAAAGCCACGCAACATATGATCGAGGAATTTGCACAGTTCGTAGTCGATGACAATCTCAGCCAAACTGCATACGCCGCTCAACGCGAGGCACCCGAGTCCTGCCGAGAGTACGCGACCGCCCGCAGCTATGGCCAAGATCGCTTTGGTCGCCTTTTCGATCCCAGCTTGGATATCAGGGGACTTGGCATCTGAGGCGAGTGCGTACGGGAACATCGGCTCCGGATTCCCGTAGTATCGCTGAAGATCCATGCACGCGAGAAATAGCAGTGCCGCCTCGGGTGCGCTCTGGCTGGGTGTCGCCTCCTTCATGTCGAGGATCGTCGGACCGCCGCCGTACCCCGCCACACGGCCAAGAAGCGTCCAGTTCATGACGTTGCAGGCCAGGGCCTCGGCAGTCTGCAAGGCGAGGTATCCAGCAAGCGACAAAGGTGTCGAGGCTCCAAGGATGGGCATGACACCGCCAACCCCGAATCCGCGCTGCAGCCCAAAGTCCTTGAGTTGAAAAAGGATCTCGAATCCGTGGCGTCCGAAGGTCAAAGGAGGGGTGGCGAACGCCCAGGAGCAGAAGGGGGGATTCCGTTTCAATTCCTCATCCGAGCCGCAAATTGCCCTGCCCGCCTCGAGAAAGAACGGGGTGGTTTCGGGGCTGTAGATCTCTACAAAGTCCGAGTACGGGTAATTTGGAGCCACCGTGATCAACGCATACAAGTCCCTGACCATTTCAGGGACATCTTGTGGCAGACACGCCGGGTGACCGGTAATCGCCCCAGGCAGATGATCAACCAGGCGGCAAGCTTGGGCAAGGTCTGTGCGCGTCGCCGGACGCAACTCATCCGTTTCTAAGTCATATACCGCCGTGGCTTGGCCAGTGGCCACTGGCACAACCAAGGAATCCTTTGGTATTCGGTTCCAGTTGATTGGAAGGGTGCCGGTGTAGCCGGGGTCCTGCAGGGTGGCATCTCGCATCTTGGCCACAACCCCTTCGACCAACTCCGAGGGGAATTTGACCACCTGTTCATGGACCTGGCACCCAAAGTCGGCTAGGATGTCTCGCATGCGTTCATGGTCGACCCGCGCGCCGACATCGCGAAGGATCTCGAGGGCAGAGGCGTGGATAAGGTCAAGATCAGCTTGTGACAGAGTCCGAATCGGCGGGGAGAACATCGTCTAGGCTCCCACTTCGGTCAGGCAGTGTTCGAAGTACTCGCGACCACTTTTAGCATCTTCCCAAATCTGATCGGCTGGTACGCCCCCATAATCCACGTTCGCGAAACCCTTGTACCCGACCGACTTGAGGGTCCGGAACACCTCTGGAAAGTTGATGGTTCCCCGGCCTGCCGGGAAGTGGTTCGAAGCAGTTCCGTCGTTGTCCGCCAGGTGTACATACTTCAACCGCCGCTTGAGTTTCGGAATAACCAGAGCAATATGTTCCTTGGTCGCATGGGTGTGGGCAAGATCCAGCAGGCACCCAACGTTGGGCTCCCCCGCGTCCTCGATCAGCTTCAACACTCCATCGCTCGTGTTCACGAAATCCCCGACACGGTTTTCAATTACCAAGTCTTGGTGGTGCCGCGCCGCCGTGCGGGCCATCTGTTTGAGGCGCCTGACTGCATTTGACCAGAAGGAATCCCAGTCAAAGTCCTTTGGGACTCGAACTTCGAGCGGAGGGCTGCCTCGGTAGATCTCGGATCCGCGAACCCCCTCGATCTCCTTGGGAAGGTAAGCGCAAATGCAAACTGTCTTGCTCCCCAGCTGTTCGACAAGTTGACACAAGTCCTCAAAGCGCCTTTGTGTCTCGTCGGCAGCAATGCGATCTGTGGAGAAACCCTGCTGCACTACACCGATTACCGCTGAGAGGCTCATGCCTTCTCGGGCGAGAACCGAGCACACCTCATCCTTCCGCTGGACGTAGTCACCCAGGTCGAGGTCGACATTGATCTCAAGTTCGCATGCCTCAAATCCCGCCGCCCTCATTTCCTTGACGGCCTTCAGGTAGTCATCCAGGCTGTACGGGAACCCGAAGCGTGTGATGGGATAGAGGGCCGCACACCCGATCTTCACGGCAACACCCTCCTACTTAAGGTTGCGATGCCAGGAGCGCTCGCAGAAAGTCCGCAGAACGCCGAGTCGCAGGTTCGGGGTCAATCGTGTAATCCCAGCCTAGTTCTGTGGAAAGGAAACCCTCATACCCCACCTCGCGCAGTGCGGCAAGTATCGCAGGGAAGTCAAGGACGCCTTGGCCGGGCACAAGGTGCTGGTCTCGTTGCCCAAGATTGTCATTCACATGGACGTAGAGAAGGGTATCACCGAGGCGACGGATGGCATCGGCGGGGGATTCTCCAACTAGTTGACAGTGACCCACGTCCAAGACAACTCCCAAGTTCCCCCGTTTGACATCGTCCAGGAGTTGGAGGGCCTGGGCTGTCGTCTGCACAAGATCTGTTTCATAGCGGTCTGCCGGCTCGATCGCGAGCTTCACACCCAAGGAAGCAGCAAAATCGCACAGGTCCAGAAGGTTTGCGCACAGCCGCTGCCAAGCGTCCTCTCGGCGTTGCCCAAACAGACTGTGACCAGGGCATAGACTGACTACCCGGGCCCCCAACCATGAAGCGGTGGTGATACTATCTCGGATATAGTTGCCGCTGTCGCGCCAGATAGTTTCATCGGGACTGCATAGGCAGGTCGGATACCGGAACTGCGCAGGGATGAACGAGGGAGTAGCTAAGGACAAGTCATTCAGTAACCGAACTGTCGAACCGCACTCGGCCTGATCGAGATCCCGGCGATAGGCATGAGGCCTGCCCCCCCAGATGTCAACACCTTCAAATCCGGCCGACGCAATTCTCCGGATGGCCTCCTTGAGGGGGTAGTGGCAGAAAACGAAGGAGCTCATGCTGATTTTCATGCCTGGACTCGCTCAATCAGGGAAAGGTAATACTCGCGGGCTTTGACGGCTTCGTTGACAATGTCGTCAACGCCTGACGTATCGACAACGAGATAGCCATCGTAGCAAATTCGTCGCAGTCCGCGAATAACCGTGGGGAAGTCGATACTGCCCATACCAGGAGACCAGTGATAGGCCTGGGTTCCATCAGTGTCAGAAAGGTGAACGAGCTTGATCAGTCCGTCGAGCTTCGGGATGACAAGTGACAGATACTCTTTCCCAGCATAGACGTGTGCGACGTCGAGGATTACCCCGACATTCCGAGCCCCTGATTGGCTGAGGATGTTCATCACGGCATCAGTCGAGGAAAACACGTCGTTGGCGCGCGTCTCGATAAGTAAGATTAATCCCTTGCGGTCAGCAACCCCGGCGAACCGCCTCACCTGGTCGACGGCATTGGCCCAGAACGCATGCCAGGAAAAATCCTCATTAACCGCCACCGCAGTTGGAGGGCCGCCCACATAAAGCTCACTACCCTCTGGGCGTATCTCCGGCGGCATGTAGCCGCAGATCGAAACCAGAGGGCTCCCCAACTCGGTAATAAGATCGGTCAAATACTCGAAATCGTGGAGGGCTTTCGCCTTGAGGACGGGGTCCAGGCTGAACATCCCCTCTTCAACAGCCATTACTGAGGGGCAGGTCATACCGTATTGGCGCAAGATCGCCTTCATCTTCCCGACATCGCGCTGATGCTCCGGGATCAGGGTATCGTAGAGTTCGAGTTCAATGGCCTCGAAACCAGCATGCCCCACAGTCTCCATTGCCTTAAGGTGGTTCTCGGGGCTGGGTGGGATCCCGTAAAGTGTGATGGGGATGGTATAACCGCAGGCAATTCTCATCGGATTCAACTCCTCCTCGCTCGGGTGCCTCGTCAGGACGCGCAAGCCGAGCAAGTGCTCGCCCTTCCTGAGGCTGATACGTGGTACCTAGAGTCCGAAGACGCCTCTGAGCGGATTCGAGGTGTGCCCTCAGCATGTCAGCGGCGTAGGTCCATAACGGATCTCTGATGAATCTCGTCCCGCTTCCTTTGCATCTCTGAGGGCACGCGTGAGGCACATTGCCGGTGATCCACGACAGACAGCGTTGTTCTCGGGCCTCACGTTCGATCTTGCAGCCCATTTCAAGGCTTTCCCGTTCGTCTCCCTATTGTTTGGAAACCAGGCGACCCACGAAGGCCTTGATTTCGGCCTGCTGGTCTGATGGAACCCGAGAGGGCTGTCCACCCAGTATTCGTTGCACAGCTCGATGGGCCTCTTCTTTCATCCTCCACCCTCCCTGGGCCTTGCCCCGCCGATTGGCCAGCCCGAATCTCCCGTATTCCTCCCCATGGAGGAAGCGAATGGTGTGAGGATCCGTCAGGTAGTCCTTTCCCGGGCCGATCCGTGCAATGACCTCTTCTGCGAGAGTCTCGCGGGTGACTCTCATGCCCCTCCAGTAACGTCGCACCATTTGGAGCAATTCATGGTCAATCATCAAACCCTCGTAGCTCACCAGCAGCCCCCCTTCGAGTCGACCAACCCCACTCGAGAATTCGAGCCCTGATGCAAGGTTGGTCACGAAGGAGAGCGTTTTCTCGGCACCCGCCTGCATGTCCAGGTCCCAACTGTCGCTCAAACCCACGGGGGCGTACCCAGGAAGACCCCACATGTGCGCAAGAGGCGCCGCCGCATTCAGTAACAAGGTCCGTTCTGGACTACCGAGCGAGATATTGCCGGAGGGCATATCCATCACGGCGGAGGCTAACCCGAGGACGCAAGGAACACCAGGTCGTTCGAGTTGGGCAATGGTCACAACGGCCAAAGCTTCGGCGTGTTCGAGAACCAAAGCACCAGCAATCGTGTAAGGGGCGGTCGCGCCCGCCATGCCGCCGGGGACAGTGACAATCGGCAACTCACGTTGGGCGGCCATCATAAGGATGTCAGAGGTCGGCTTGCCGAGGACGAGCGGGCTCGTCGGCGAGATCGCGAATCCAACCACGGGGCTTTCTCCAAGCGCCCCGACCGCCTCCGCCATCCCGATCCAGGTCTCGGCCTCGTTTCTATCCAAGGCGAACGCCAGACAGAATTTCATCGTGTTGCAAAAGACAGCCTCAGCAGTGCGAAGGCCAGTCTGCTCTTGTGGACAGTCCTGCGCGATCGCCGGCGCAGAGAGAAAATCGATGCCCTCCAAATGGTCGGCCAGGCGAGTCAAACCGGCTACGTCCTCATATCTGGACGGCCTTCGCTCAAGGTCGTTTTCAAGAATTGCCAGGGCACTTGGAGCGGTCCCATGACGGTGCACTCCGTCTCCAGAAGAGAGAGAACTCCCGTCCCGCCCAAAGAGCCTGACCTGCCGTGGGGCGTGAGCAACGGCATCCCAAATCAGTTGCTCTGGGAATTGCACGCAATCGCCAGCCCGCCTCGCCCCGTGCTTGATGAGCGTGTCACGCAGAGACGGGTCTACCACTCTCACTCCAACTTTCTCTAGCACTCGAAGTGAGGCGGCGCGGATCATCTCCGCCTCCTCATTCGAGAAAATCGCGAAACTCGAGTGAATGGGCTCCATGATACTAGCCCTTGAGGGCGCCTATCGTCGCACCCTCGACTATCTGCCGCTGCAAGAGGATATAGCCGATCAGAAGAGGAATGGTCATCACGCTGGCGGCTGCGAATACCATTACCCAATCTCCAGAAAGATAGGTCGTGGTCTTAACCGTGTCGACTGCCAAAGGGAGGGGTTTGAGTATGTCACTCCGAGCGAGGACAAGCGCAAACAAGAGATCATTCCAAACCCACAGGAAGTTCAAGATCGACACTGCGACGATTCCAGACCGTCCCAGGGGAAGTACGATTCTCCAGAACACGGCAAATCGGGAACATCCGTCTATCGCGGCTGCATCCATTAGCTCGCTCGGGATCGTTTTGAAGTATCCATTCAGCACAAAAACCGCAAATGGAACGTTCCAGCCCGTGTAGACGAGCAGAAGCCCGAAATGCGAATTAATTAGGTGCAGATCGCGCATCAAGAGAAAGGTCGGGATGATGGTCAGACTGCAAGGGATGAAGACCCCGGCCATGAAGTAGTAAAAGATTGATAAGCGCCCTGCGAACCGGAAACGGGAGAGCACGTAGGCCGCCATCGCACCCGTCAAACTCGATAAGCCTACTGAACCAATGCTGTAGAACAGACTGTTTAGAATGGCTACCCCAAGGTCCCCCTGCGTCCAGGCCCGTATGTAGTTGCCGATCTGAGGCAAGGCAGGAAGGCCCCACACACTGGCATAGAGTTCTCGGTTGGTTTTCAGGGAAGTGTAGAACATCCAGACGAGCGGAAATACAACAGCTACGGCCCAGATCACAAAGACGAGATACACTGGGATCGACCTTATCTGGCGCCGAACGCGACGGAAAGAAAACACCCTTCTGCGGCTCACGATGCCGGGCGCCGATGGAAAAAGCTGCGAGTTCTGTGCCATGAACAGCCCTCCGGGGTCAATACTCGACGGTTTCGCGAGCCATCCAACGAAAAACGAAAATGCTCAGGGCGAAGACAATCAGAAACATGATTACGGCCGCGGCGTTGCCATAGCCGATGTTCTGGTAGCGAAAGGCATTCTTGTACACAAAGGTCCCCATGACTTCGCTGGCTCCGTTTGGCCCCCCCTCGGTGAGCACCCAGATCAAGGCAAATTGCTGGATCGCCCCCAGGATGAGCAAGGTTATGACCACGCGTAGCACATCCCACACCAATGGCAAAGTGATTCCCCAGAACTGTTGCCAGCCATTTGCTCCCTCCAAGTCTGCCAGCTCGTAGAGCTCGTGGGGGATGTTCTTCATGGCCGACACAAGAAGGACCATGTAGTAGCCAGCTGCCATCCAAACCAACACGGCACTGATGGAAGGCATGACCAGCCCAGGGATGCCCAGCCACGGCTGTGCTAACTGCCCCAAGTTTACAAGCCGCAGGAAGCCGTTGACCAAGCCAAACGTAGGCGCAAGAATGAAGCCCCAAAGGATTCCGACTACAACCATTGATAAGACGTTCGGGAAAAAGAAAACCGTCTGGAAGAACGCCCCACCCTTGATGCGCGCCCTGATCATTTCCGCAAAGAGCAGTGCTAACACCAGCGTGAGCAGGGTCGGCACGACGAGGAGGTAGAGATTATGCCAGACAGCCTGCTGGGCGTTTGGGTCCTCGAAGAAATGGATGAAGTTGTGAAGACCAACAAAGGGACCGAGTTGGGGGTCCATTCCTCTCCACTCGAAAAGGCTGACAAAAAAGGCGTCTAGGCCAGGATAGACAACAAATAAGGTGTAGAGCAATGCCGCTGGTGCTAGAAAAAGAACAATAAGAATCCGATCTTCGGTTCGTCGGGACATCGGTTCATTCCCTTTCGGTAATCCCCCCTCTTCCAAGATTCGGAAGAGGGGGGAAACGATGCTACCCTTCCAACCGTCCCCCAGAATTCGATCTACCATTCGAAGTCCGTGAGGCGATCAATTCCAGATCCGTCCCGACCGAGAACTCGGTCGGGCGTCTCCGGGATCCTTCCGAAAACTCGTCAAACGGCGCCACTCAACTAATGGTCTGCCTGCCGTAGAACCTCGAGCTTCTGAACAAACTGTTCGGGGGTCATCTGCTTGAGCATCAACCCGACACAGGCATTGAACATCTGATCTCCGGTTTCAAACGAAATGGTGAAGTCGGGGGGTGCATACCAGTCAAAAGAATCGGTGGCGGAAGACAGAAAATCAAGAGCCTTTTTGTCGTACGAGGTCAACTTGTCGGGCGGCGTCGACCCCTTCGTGCCATAGAGCAGGCCAGAATCGGCTGCCATTTGGGTTGTTGCCTCGAGCGAGGTCATCCACTTGGCGAACTCAATCAGCTCCTTCGGATGCTGCGTCTTGTTCGACAGGACAATGTCGCTCGTGCCAGCAATCTGCACGGTGGGGTCGCCCTTCCCCCCGTCAACAGTCGGGAAACGGACGTAGTCCGCATGGAAGGTCGTCGGCCAGGAGTCCTTCATCTCGCCAGCCAGCCAGTCGCCGATCAGCATCATCGCGGCGTGTCCTTGGACGAACTCGATCTGGGCTGTCTGGTAGTTCATGCCCTCATAGCCCGCCTCAAAATAACCCTTGTTGGCAACGTCTTGAGCCATCGTCGCGGCCTGGAGGAACTCCGGGTCCGTCCACGCATTCCCCTTTTGGTTAGCGACCGTCGCGCGGATCTTGTCCATGCCCGCGATGCGCTGAGACAACATTCGCCACCACTGGTTGATGTACAGCGGGTCGTTGCTCTGCGCAAAGCAATTGATGTTCTTGGACTTGAAGAACTGGCAGAGATTCAGCAGGTCATTCCAGGTCTGAGGGGGTTGTTTGCCGTACTGATTGAACAAGTCGACGTTGTACCAAATATACCCGTCCGTGTAGAGGTCCCAGGGGACAGTCCAGTACTTACCCTTGTAGAGAATGGGCCCGGGATGAGCGTAGAACGTGTCCTGCCAAGTCCCAGTTGTCTGGCCATAGGCCGGTGTCTTAAGGACGTCGGTCAGGTCCATCACCAACCCGTCGTCAATCCATTCGTAGCGCGTGAGCCAAAACAAATCAGGGACCTCCCCACCCGCGATCTGGGTCTGAGTGTACTCAGTCCAGTCCGACCCGAACCAATAGTTGATCGTAATGTTGGGATGGTCCGCCTCGAACTTGTTGATCAGCTTTTTCCACCAGTCTTCTTGCCAGTAGGACGAAAGCACGACGTTGAGGGTGACTTTCTCGCCTGCAGAGGTGGGGCTTGCCGGCGCCGCCGTTGCTACTGGTGCGACCGTCCCCGGCAACGACTGAGTAACTGGGGCGACAGTGCTCGGACTGGGCGCACACCCCACAGCCAGCATCGGGACGATTGCCAAAAGCGCCAATATCATGAAGCACTTTCTCCTATTCATTGCTCCTCCTCCGATCTGTGTTGTACTCAGAGATTGCGGATGTGGAAGGACTCAATTGTTTGGTCTGGACCTCCTCTCCCATGTGGTCCTTTTCCTTACAGACTGAACTCGGTGTACTCGCCCTGGCAAGGGTGCCCGTCCCCCAGCCATATCTTGTGGTTTCTCGCACTGGCGATGAAGCTGTAGTTGGTTTGCAGTCCCGCCCCTCCATGCTGGCACACAAAGCCGTCCTTGCCATGGTACGCTAGGGCCGAGCGGATCCCTTGGAAGGAATGAGGACAGTTGCCCTCGGAGAAGATTTTGGACAGAGTGAGATAACGCTGCTCGGAATTCAATTTGAGACCATCGTGGAGGATGGGAAGCATCCCCTGCATGGTCGGGGCGACAAAATGGTTGGTGCAATAGACAACTCCGTCGTGGGGCGGGACCACGGCAAGTGCGGTTGACGTTTTCTCAACGGCTGTCACTGAGCCCGTGCGGTCGGCAAGTACAGCGCACATCCCCCAGCCCGCCACCTTCATTTGGGACAACATGTCGATTGCCTGGTCCGTTGATCGGCATCGCTCGATGACCGGGCGCGGCGCGATCGTGCAAGCAATCCCATATCCATCCTGATGGAGAGCGCTTGGACCGGCAGTCTGAACAAGGGCCAGTCCTGCCTCGTTCAGCCCAGCCTCCGCCCAAACCGTTCCCACCCAACCGATGCAGGCGTATTTCATGCCCCTCTCTGGAAGGACCTCTTGAAAGAGATAGAAGGGCGCTGCCTTGGGATTCTCGTCGCAGTTCTTTGCCACAAGGGGCCCAAACTCGCTTTCGGCGAAGCCGATTGCCGAGCAGGCCAACTCAAAGGTCCTGGAAGCGCCATCGCTCTCCAAGTCGTTTGTTCCCAAGACAGTATTGAGCAGGCTGACTTGCTCAATTGGAATTTGGGCACCAGCGCTTATTCCATGAATCTCGATTAGGAGATCGGGGAATTGCATGGCAAGGGACTCGAGCAAACAGTGCTGCAAGCGGTGGACGTCGACTGAGGAGAGCCATCTATCTGGGCAATATGTCTGGATCGTCTCCCGGATCTCGGTGGCAAATTGTTTCCCGTGCTGGAATCCCCGTTCGAAGGGTGATCCATCAAGCGTTACGGTCAGCATTCGCCCTCGCCTCGCCGCTCTTGCTGATTCTTCCGCAGGCCTCGATGAACGCTTCGCTAGTGGCGGTGAAACCCACCATGGCTTCGACGCAGCGAATGCCAAACCACGTCATTCGCATATCCTCCAGAGTGTCAGCAAACTCCGCGCCGAGAGTACAATCCCGCAGAACAACCACGCGATAGTTGCGGTACAGCGCGCCAATTGCTGTGTTCAATAGACAAATATCGGCTGTAAAACCAACACAGACTAGGTTCTTAACCTGCATGTTCCTAAGCAACACGTCGAGATATGTTCCGAAGAAACCGTCGTACATCGTCTTGTTTACGACGTAGTCCTCGGCGCGAGGCGAGATGATGTTCGAGAAAGCCACATAGTCAGAATCGCCCCCGATCGACCCTTCGAGCGTCCCGGCCCAGCCGGTTTCAGTACGCTGGCACATCTTGCCGAACTCGCTTTGATCCCATCCTGCCCGGGGCCAATAGTTGGTCGTGTAGACGACAGGAAGACCGGCACGGCGAGCAGCTTCCAACGATGGGACGATACGGTTCCGAATAACGTCCCGTTCCCTGAGGAACATCTGGTCAAAGAAGAGGGCGGGGTACTCAGGAACGGGGTCCCCTTCGTCATAGCCTTTCCCGTAAACATCGACTACGAGCAGGGCTGTTTCGCGTACATCGAGTCTCTGAATCTCCTCCTGGTATCCGCGAGGCTCCTTGAATGGCCATCGGCAATAGTACCGGGAAGGGAATAGCAGTTGGAGTTCCACGCCTTCAACCTCGCTTAGAGCTGGATTGGGTATCTGCCCTTTCCCCTTGCCACTCGTAACATAGAGAGGTAGTTCTCACACTGTGACCCTTCCATGATCGAATTGCTTGAAGTGAGAACAAAGCCTCCACCCGGCGCGCCATGGCGCAGGCAATACTCAACCTCACGCCGGATGTCAGAGGGCGTCCCGCGGACCAAAGTGTCACAATCGATCGCGCCAAAAAGCGTGATCCGGTCCCCGTATCTTCTCTTCAATTCGCGGACGTCCATTCCAATCCCTGGTTGGATACCGTGGAGGGCGTCGATCCCGGATTCGATCAACATGTCCAGAATCTGCCAGCTCAGGCCGTCCGTATGTTTGAGGACATAGACGCCCGCCTTGTGGAAAGCATCGACGTGTTCTTTGAGGCGCGGCAATACATGCTGGCGGAAGGCAGCAGGTGACATCCACGGACCCGAGTTATGACAGTAGTCCGCATTGACTTGGACGGCGTCCACGCCAGCGTTGATCAAGGCAAGTCCATATTCAATGGCGCGCTTGGTGTAGGCCCGCAGGACATCGTCGAGGAACTCAGGTTGCTCCACCATCATGAACGAGAAGTCCTCAATCGACATGGCTAATCCTTCTCCCGGAAGGATGAACGTTCCGTCGGTCCAGGAGGGTGGGGAGTGCCAGCCGCGGCCGATGATGAAATGGGTGCGACCAAGTTCTTTCACTACGAACCGAACCAGTTCGAGCGCAGATTCATCGACGGCCAGCGGCTTTTCAACTAGCTGCGAAATTTCCTCACGCGTGACCGTGTGCGAGCGAACGCAGATTGCGTCACCCAACTCATCGGATGACTTCCAGAGATTTCCTTGCGCGTCCTCCCAAGTCTTGTCGTCTATCCTGCGTCGTGGCGCATAGTTGGTGTTGGCCTGGTAGGTGAGAAAAACGGGGACAAAATCCCACTCGAGTCTTCTGACCAGTGCCACAAGGTCCTCTTTCTGACTCGCGACGACCTCGTCCCGCTTGCCTGCCCAGATCGCATTCCGTTCCTTCGCCTTAGAGCGGTAATAGGTTGGATGGCCGAGTATCTCTTCGACTACGCGAGAATCAATGCCCATCTCTCCGACAGGAACGCGGTCCGGTTCTCGGTGCTGCAGGGCGGTGGCAACTCGCTCCTTCGGATTCACGTCCCTCCCGCATTTGGATTGGACGAAACTGCTATCGTGGCCGTCAGCCAAAGTGCTGTCTCGGAAACGGATCCAATGGTTCGAAACGTGCTCGGCTGGGAAGGCAAGCCAAGCCGGAGACCCTCTGTCATCCTGTGAACTGAGGAAGTATCTCCGCGCTCCTTCGCAATACGCCGAGTCTTATGTTGGGATTCTCCGATAAACGACGGGAAAGATAGGAAGAAAACTTGCCAGGATCCACATGGTGGTATCCCATGTCTTGGGCCATCCTAGCCGTGAAACCGTCGGAGACCACTGTCACCCGAAAGAGGCGCTTGATGTGGTTGAGGGCAAGTGCTTCTGCCGCCGTGAGAGGATCCTTGGCTTTGCCGCTCTTGACATGTTCCCAGATCGTCTGATCGTCAAGATTCCCGTAATCCGCCAAGTCCGAATGAGATCCACTGAGACCCTCCGTGCAACCGGACATCAGGACGATCTCACCATGGCGGCGAGTCGCCAGTTCGGCAGCGAAGATCCCCTTGTCAGCCTGGAAGAAGTCGAAGTCGACCGGAGAAGTACTGGATATCGTGAGATCGGCCAACTCCGTGAACGGGACCCCGAACACGCCCATGGCCCTTGCGACGCCCGCGCGATGGGCCTGAAGGAAATGACCGGCGAACGCTGCAATCAGCTCGCCGTCACTGTTCATGATCGTATTTACGATGAAGTTGAGCCCGATCACTGCTGCGAAGTCCTCCATTTCCCTTCTCATCTCGGTGTCTACGTCTCCTAAATGGGGATCGCTTGACCCGAGCAGATGCATTTGCGCTACAGTCTCTTCCCCCGCGACTCCAGGGAGGACAATTTTGGCCCCCCCACCCCAGCCTGTTGGGTGGTGGGGAATGATGCTCCCAACCCCAATGCGGAGGTCTGCCTCTACGACCTGCTTGTTCACAATCACTCGAGTACCTCTGCGAGTGGTCCCGTAGTCGACCAAATTCGCTTGATCCTTGTAGTCATGCATGACCACCTGAACGCGTCTCAAGATGAGTGATCCGTACTTGCCCTGGATTTCCTCAGCAGTCATGGGACGGTGGGTTCCGGATGCGATAATCACTTGGATATTTGCATCGGGAACCCCGGCCGAATTGATTTCGTCCAATAGCAGAGGAATGATGATCTGGACGGGCGTAAAGCGCGTGTTGTCATCCGCGATGATGACGACACGCTGCCCGGACTTTGCCAAACTGCGGAGC
>Ga0187878_1002609_pt1 | contig 15771 bp, 8 predicted proteins | sample June2016WEW_17_1_FD_132979 | JGI IMG/M metagenome (GOLD analysis project Ga0187878, IMG submission 132979) | Peatland microbial communities from SPRUCE experiment site at the Marcell Experimental Forest, Minnesota, USA - June2016WEW_17_150 | ecosystem: Environmental > Terrestrial > Soil >...
CATCAATACCCACGGACGATTGATCGACCGAGGAGTGAGCAAAACCAAAACCCGCTTTGAAGCGATTAAAGCCGCCCGAATCGAATCCTGCCATTCCGTTGCTACTTGGATGTCTTTCTCGGCCATAAAGCACTTCAGGCCGTTCTGTTCGAGGTCGGTTCGCAATTCGCAGGCAATCGCTGAATCCCCCGCTGCATAGCTGATGAAGACATCGAACTCACGGGTGGCCGGTATAATCGTGTTTAGCCATGCATCGAATTCGGATGCATCGGACGACAAGCGGACTGCCTTGTCTGTGACCTGAAATCTAAATCCTGCACCGGAACTCGTGAAGCACGGCTGAACATCGCCAATCAGTCGATGGCGACCCAGTTCTTCAAGCCAGTTGGCAATTGTTGCGGCACCGATACTCCTAAGGATGGAGTCATCCGATGGCTTGGCATAGGCGTCAGGATTGCTCCGGCGTGCGGCGACACCGATTTCGAGCAGACGCGTTACCAATGATCGATCATCCATCACTTATCTCCGTGAGTGTATAGGCACATAACTTCAAGTATACGGAGCTTCCGGAATAATCGGCCAGGCGTGCGGCGACGATATACCTGAAACTGCCGCACGCTTCGATTCTACATCCGCCGTGGCCCCAGACCAACAATTGAGTTCTTGGCCGATTGCGGTATCGGGGAAATCGGAGGGTGCAAATCTCATCTCGTCGGGGAGTGGCGCCCGGCTCGTAAGGACGGCCCCACAACCCTATAGTTCATTTAAGTATCGTGTCCCCGGATTAGGCAAAGTGAAAGCGGGGTTCAGGGCCAGGATTTCCGGCCTCAATCACGCTGCAACTTCGAGAGTGCCGCGTCGCACTTCGCCACGGCGGCCGTGGCTTGAGCGATTCTTGTATTCTGCAGCGCCTTCATCTGGCCGCGAATGATCATTTCGTTCCACGCTTTCAGGCATTTCTGGTACGAGGCTCGCGCATCAGCCACCAGTTTCGCGCGTGTCGGCGCCGCGGCGTCCTCCTCGGAAAAACGCGCAAAATAAACCTCGCCGATCTTGAAATACAGGTTAGCGAGATTGTACTGGTAGATCGCATTGGATGTATCTGCCGCCAGGGCTTCCGAAATCCTGACTCCGTTGCGGTAGTTATCGAGCGCTTCATTGAGTTCGCCCAGCTTCAGATGCAAGTCCCCCATATTCGAGTAGCCCTGGGATAGATCCTGCCGCGCCTCCGCGCTTTTCCTGTCCAGCGCCGCCAGCGACTGGAAAAGCGCCAGGGATTTCTTGGAGTACTCCAATGCCTCAGCCCTGTTCGCGGCGTAGGCTGTCTTCCCGCGCAAGTAATCGGAAAGGCGCCAAGGATTCAGATACTCCAGGAGGCCGGTCTTATTCTCGATGTGGATCGACGCGGACCCAAGGCTGCCGTACGCAATCGCGAGGTCGCGAGTAGCCTGAGCGTTGCTGGGATCTGCAACAGACAACTTTTCTCGAATCGCCAGGGCTTTCCTGTACTTCTCCAGTGATCCGGTGGTGTCGTTCGAAGCCATTAGCGCATCGGCGATTTCTATGTAACTGATTGAGAGCTCCCGAAGGAGGGAGGCGTTGATCGGATCTTGGGCCGACAGAGTCTCGCGCAGCGAGAGAGCGTTCCGATAATTCTCCAGTGCACCAGAACTGTCGTTGGTGCGCACGAGCATGCTGCCCAGCTTTTGGTAGCTGCTTGCCAGTTCCCGCCGGATATCGGCAACCGTGGGATTCCGATCCGTAAGAGCCGCTCTCAGCGACAGGGCTTTTCTGAAAAACGGCAGGGCAGCACTGGTGTCGCCGGTCAGCGCCAGGCTTTCTCCGACTCTTTCATTGCTCCCCGCCAGCTCACGGGCGCTCTGGTCGCCTTCCGGACCTGTTGCCGAAATCTCCTCCCGGAGGGCTAATGCCTTTCGGCTCGTCTCCAGGCTCCCTGCGTTGTCCCCGGTTACCTGCAGCACATCGGCCATCCGTTCATAGCTGGTGGCCAAATCTCGACGAATGCCTGCATCGGCGGCATTCATCTTGTACAGGGCCTGACGGATCATCAAGGACTTCTGATAGCTCTTGAGAGCTCCGGCCCGGTCCCCGAGATTGGCAAAAAGAGGATTGCCCTGAACGTCGCCCACCTTCTGGTAGGCGGTCGCCAAATCTCGCTTGAGGGCGGGATCCTCACTGGCTTCGCGGGCGAGCACATCGAGATATTCCAGGGCGCGCGTTACCAGCAACTCTCGGGCGTGGGTCGCTCCCGGGAGGTTTTGGATCGCATCGTGAATCTCGAACATGAAGGAGCCCGCGAGCTTCCGGACCTCATTGAAATGCTGCATTCCGCGCGCCCTCTCCATCCGGGCAACATGAACCTGCCATGAAGTAGTCAGCACTCCTGCGATGAGCGTCAGCATGATCAGTGCCGCCGCGGCGACGCTCTTTTTGTGCCGCAAGATAAACTTCGACGTGCGGTAGCCAACGGTGTTATTCCTGGCGATGACTGGTTGTCCATGCAAGTAGCGGCGAATATCCTCGGCAAACTGGTCCACGGAAACATATCTGCGCTGGGGTTCCTTACGAATTGCCATCAGGACGATGTTGTCTAAATCGCCGGACAGGCGCCGCCGGAGTCTGTCGGGATGCTCATCGCGAGTCTTGCTGACCTGTTCGGGATTCAAAGTAATGCGAGTGCCGCTCTCCGACACCTCCACGACGCGACTGATGATGACGCTCGGCCTCTCCGGTTCTTCCTCACAGATCACCCGTTCCAGCTCTTGCCGCTGCTGGCTCTTGAAATGATAGGGACGATGTCCGGTGAGCAACTGGTAGAGAAGAATGCCCAGCGAGTACACATCGGTGGCGGTCGTGATCGGGCCTCCGCGAATTTGTTCCGGGCTGGCATACGCAGGTGTCATCGGCCGTTCTTCGGCCGCCGTCGGCGCAACGGTTTGCGAAGAAAGCTCAGGGTTGAGCAGCTTGGCAATGCCGAAGTCGAGCAGCTTTGGAGTACCGTCGGCGTTCACGAGGATGTTGTTGGGCTTGATATCCCGGTGCACGATGAGGTTCTGATGCGCCATGTGCACGGCGGAGCACACCGTCAGGAAAAGCTTCAGCCGGTACATCGTAGACAGCTTGTGGGTGTCACAATAAATGTCGATGGGAATGCCTTCGACGTATTCCATGACGAAGTAGGGAAGACCGTCTTCGGTGGTTCCCCCATCGAGGAGCCTGGAAATATTTGGATGATCCAGGCTCGCCAGTATTTGCCTCTCATTGCGGAAGCGGCGAATGATTTCCGCTGTATCCATGCCCCGCTTCACGAGCTTGATGGCCACTCGTTTCTGAAACTGCTGATCATCTCGAACGCCGAGGTAGACTGCGCCCATGCCACCATGCCCAAGAGCCCGCACAAGCCGGTAAGGCCCGATTCGTTGCCCAACCATGGGGTCAGGTGCATCCTTCTCGCCGGCCTGGTTCGGTGAAAGGGGAGATTCTAGAGCCGAGGCTTCTCCCTGATGTTCTGCACTCCGAAGAAGGTCATCCACCTCGGCTCGCATTGCCGAATCCTCCCTGCAGGTTTCTGCAAGATAGGCAGCGCGCTGGTCGGGCGCGAGTTTGCTCACGGATTCGAACAGTATGGTTATCTCTTGGCGTCTCTTCGATGGCATAGGAATCATTCAGTCGGGTACGGCATGCAGGCACTCGCTCGGGCCCATCCGGAGTGATTATACCTTGATGACAACCCGCCGACCAGAAGCGGCCTCCCGCGGCTGCAACTTCTACGAGGCCCGCCCTGCCGGCCACCGAGAAGGAAGCTGAGGAAGATGCCGGGGAAAGGTAGCAGTTTGGCAGTGTCTCTGGCACCGTGCCTTCATGCCTGGCGACACTGGTGAGATCTCGATTCCCGAGAGAGGAGTTTTTGGCTCAATCGCCACGCGAGACGCTTGCCCCCAATGTTGTTCTCGAAGCAGAGGTCGGAGGAGCACTCAGAGACCAGACGGGGGGTTGAAGCTTGCCTCGGAGTGCCATTTGGAGCTATTGATGGCCGTTAGAGAAGTAGCGCTCAACGACATTGATGAGTGTGTTCAGGCGCTCGTCGGTGTGCCGCTGCGATTCGGCCAGCTCATCCATGCGCTGCGCCAGCGTATCCATCCGCTGCGCCAGTGTCTCCATGTGCTGAGTAAGAGTATCCATGCGCTGCGCTTGCACTTCGACAATACGTCCGATCCTCAGGGTAAGGTCGGCAAGCTGTGCGATCTGTCTGGAATTCTCTATAAGCTGTTTGGCATTCTCGGCCATCACGGCGTCATGTTGCGCCTGGTTCGCGGCGAGAAACTCCAGCTGCCGTTGGATTAGTTCGAACCGTTCTTCGGGTGTCATCAATCTCATTTTACTCCTCGACCTGAGGCTACGCACGTAATGTTTCTCATGTGCCGCGGTCATTTCAATAAAAAGGCAGCCTGTGGCGTTGGCGAGACGCCTGGGATCTCTTGGCCCCCTGAGGCGACTGAAATCTGCCTCACGGCCCGCGAACTACTCGGGGTCACGCTTGAAGCCGCGTCGGTGCGAGTTCAGTGTCCCGCTGCAGATACCGTGCGCCGAGCAGCCAGAGCACACCGGAGGCTAGAAACGTAAAGCCGACCACCAGAAACGATCGGTTCATGTCACCGAACCAGTCATTCAGGAAGCCGATGATGACAGGTGAGATCACGTCGCCGAGCGCATGGATGATAAAAATGTTGAACGCAAAAGCCGCCCCGCGCATGGATGGGTGTGTGACATTTGCCAGGATGGTATTAGTCGGCCCCGTGTTGAAGAACAGGCAGAAACAGGTTAGGAAAATCAGCGGCCAAATCCAGGGGAATGGCGATCTCAACACCGCAAGAAACACCGGGAAGCCAATGAGCATCGCGGCGCCGGATACGAGGAAGTAGGAGCCTGGAAAGCGCGCACGCAGCTTGTCGCCGGCAATGCCGCCCAGGAGTGTAGCGACCAGCCCGGCGCCGGCAGTGATGGCGCCGAAGGTTGTCGTCACATTGGTGGGTGCACCCGGACGGCTTTCTAGATAGTGAGGCATCCAGAAAGCAATCCCGCCAATCGCAAAGGTCATAGCCGCCATGCCGAGTGTGCAGAGCGTATAAGAAGGCGTGCGCAGCAGGACCAGATAGTCGCGCCAGGGAACAGCGGCAGGTTCGGCTATGGCAGAGAGGTCCGCTTGGCCACGCGGAGGCTCCCGCATAAAAAAGCTCCACAGCCCGAGCACAATTCCCGGCACCGTGACGAGGAAAAAAGCCCAGCGCCAGCTTTCGAGCTGGGTGCCGATCAAGCTTGCACTCCACTTGCCTATTCCAGATCTTGATACCTGGTCGCCCAGTACATAGCCAAGTGCGCTGCCCACGGGAAGCGCGACATAGAACCACGCCAGCACCTGGCCGCGGATCTTCACCGGATAAAAATCGGATATCATCGTTGGCGCCACCGGCCCGTACGCCGCCTCGCCGATGCCGACACAGCACCGCGTAATCAGGAGCATAAGGAAAGTGGCCGCGAGCCCGGAGGCCCCGCTGGCCAGACTCCACAGGATCACGCCGATTCCCACCAGCACCCAGCGCGACTTTCGTTCCGCCAGACGCGCGAAGATCGGAGCCCCAACCATGTAAATCAACATGAAAGCGGTACCCAGCAAGCCTATCAGCGCATCTTCGGGCCTGAATCCGAGCCGGGATTGGAACCAGCTGAGTATGCCGGTCAGCGACTTGCTGCCAACGGCTCCTGGAGCGGCGGAGTGACCGAAAAAGGTTTCCTTGATGGGGCCCACCACAGCGGCAAGCACCTGGCGGTCGATGTAATTGACCAGGTTGATCAACAGCAGCAGAGTGAGCGCGGTTCCGGCACCGGGGAACGGATTTTCGCGATCAGCCGGAACAGAGGAACTGGCTGGTGCCATGGGCTTCATCGTGAATCCCTTGACGATCCGTGCGATCCGTGATCCAAAGTTGTGAATTCGTGTTTTTTCAACACAAATGGTTCAACCGCCTTGGCAGTCACGAAGCACACGAAAAAGGGTTTTTCGTGTGCTTCGGGATCTCTGGCCCTGGTAGAGGCGAGCAGGCTGCGCTGTGAAATCCGTGGCTGGTTTCGTCCTCAGGAGTGAGCCAGCTGCCTGGCCAGATTCACGGCATCGACGGCATCTTCCGCGTAACCGTCAGCGCCGATTTCTTCGGCCCATTTTTTGCTCACCGGGGCGCCACCTACCATCACCTTTACCTGCCCGCGCAATCCGGCGTTTTCGAGTGCCTCGATCACCTTTTTCTGAATGACCATCGTGGTGGTCAGTAGCGAAGAGAGCCCGACAAGATTGGCCCCGACCTCCCGGACGGTGCCTACAAACTTGGCGATCGGCACATCGACGCCCAGATCGTGCACTTCGAATCCGTTGGCTGCGAGCATCGTGGCCACCAGCGACTTGCCGATTTCGTGGATATCGCCAGCCACGGTTCCGATGACGACGGTGCCAGGGGATTTAAGGGTTTGCTGGCGCGCGCGGAGCTCCGGTTCAAGAAGCTGCATTGCCTGCTTCATGCCGTTGGCCGCGACAATCAGGTTGGGAAGAAAATATTCGCCGCAGGAGAATTTTTCGCCTACAAGCCGCATCCCGGGCACCAGTCCGCCGTCAATGATGGCCAGCGGCTCGATGCCTGCGGCGAGTGCCTGTTTCGTTACAGTCACGGTCACATCGGGGTCGCCGTCGACGAGGCTTGCGGTGATCTGTGATAGAAGGTCGCTTGACATGGGCATACTCCTTGGAGTGCAAAATCCCAACGCAGAGTGTCTAGAGAATTCTTGTTCTTTGCCCCGGCGTCCTGTGCGTTGAGATTCTAATGACTGAGTTACCGTTCGCTTCCGGTGAGCGGGGGCAGGTGTTCCATGCCGAACTTGTGTGCCGCGGCCTTGGTGATGGCTCGAATCTCGGCGCAGAGTTCGGATGAAAACGGCGGCTGCTGGTATTTTGCCACCAGCGAATCGACGCGCTCCGACGCCCGTTGCAACGCCGATTTTGACCCCTTGCGCTTCCAGGCGTCGAGAGATCCGCGGTCGATCGTTTCCGACGGCAGGTAGAGTTCCTTGCTGAACCACTTCAGCGTGTGTGTTTCCCCCAGATAGTCGGCCCGGTGCCCGAGCTTGCGCATCAGCGTGAGCGCGATCGGCTCCTCGCGCGCCTCAATGCCGCAAATGAGCCGTTTGGCCATGCCGATGATTTCCGCGTCAAGGACGAGCTTTTCGAAGCTCTGGCAGCTTTCGAAATCGAGCATGCCCGCGCCGGAGACCATGTTCACGCCCGCGAGAGCCGCGAGCATGGTGCCGCCTGCCGACTCCAGCCCACACTGGGCGTCGACGATCTTGGCATCACTCATGCCAAGGTAGGCATGGGTCGGGAGCTTAAGCGCTTTGCCTACTTGGGTGTAGGCGCAGTCGATGAGCCACGTGGCGACGTCGCCCATCGGGGTAGTTCCCTCACGCATGTCGAATGCGGCGGGCGACCCGCCCCAGACGATGGGAGAGCCGGGTTTGGCGAGCTGGCCGATGGTGACTCCACTCAGGCTCTCGGCCGCATGCTGGATAACCGCCGCGGCCAGCGTTACCGGAGCGGTCGCGCCGGCGAGCGGCATGGACACGAGCTCCGCCGGAATACTGTTGCGGGCGCAATCGATGAGGTTCTGGCAGGTAAGATCACTCCAAAGCAAGGGAGGGGACGGGCAGACATCGAAGACCGCGATCGGTTTCTCAGCCAGCGCGGCCGATCCGCCGGCCACGGCGGCCAGCATTTCACGCATGGTCCACCACGTGTCCTTCCGGAATGCGCCCGTGATGACCGGTTTGCGCATGAAGTTTAGAGCCAGGTACAGACGGTAAAGGTCGCCGATTTCCGCTGGAACGTCCCCGCAGATCATCGCTGTGCTCTGCGCGTCGATCTGCGGCAGCATCTCGACCAGCTTTACGAACCTGACAAAGTCAGCCGTAACGGGCACGCGCTGCTCTTGAGTACGGCTGTCGAGAATGGCAAGCGCGGCGGATCCAGGATCGAACTGCACGCTATCGCCGCCGTAATGGACTGCCGGCCGGCCGCCGAGATCATAGAGATGGAATTCGGATGGCGCGGTCTCGAGCGCTTTGCGCACAATCGCTTCCGGGATGCGGGCCACCCCATTCTCCCGGTCGATCGTCGCTTCCGCCTGTGCGAGCAAGGTGAGCGCGTCTTCGTTATGCACGCGCACGCCGGGATCTCGAAGCAGTTCCATCGCCTCGGTGATGATCTGGTTAACCATGGTGTCGCTGAGAATCGTCAGCTTCGGTCGCATGTTAAGTCTCCTGTTGACGTGCCCCGGACCGTATCATGACTCCCCGCGGCTGTCAACGCTCCGTCCCATTCCCTGCAATTCAGACACTGGGATAAAACATAGCCACGAATAACACGAATAGCGAGGCGAAAGTCAAAAGCTTAACGCAGAGGCCACAGAGGCTGATGCAGAGACCGCAGAGAATATCCTTGTTTCGAGATATTTTTCTATCGGATCTCAGCGACCTCCGCATTGATCTCTGTGGCCTCTGCGTTAAGTTTTTGCTTTTGGTTGCGGCTATGCTGCCCCATGGAATTCGTGGCTGCTTCTTTACTTGCACTGTCTGAATCACAGCCCATTCCAAGTGATGAGCAGTGAGTCATCGGCTGCGAGTCGACTTGTTACTCAGCAACAGGTCTTCGGTCAGAGCAGAAATGGGATGACGCGCTTCGTTCGGGCTGCGTAGGCTGCGTAGTCCGGGTAGCGTTCGGCCAGGAGACACTCCTCGGCGAAGATCCGCATGGCGACGGCAATTGCGGCGACCAAGACCAGAAAGGCATTCAGGGGCGAGAGGTGGGAGAGCACGGCAGCCGAAAGAAACAAAAGCACGGCAGCATAAATAGGATGCCGCAGGTATCGATATGGGCCCGTGGTTACCAGACCGCCCTGTGTCGGGTTGGCCGCCGCATGGAAGCTCCGCAGGCCGAAGGTCAGCCTCGCCCAGAGCATGAGCAATCCGGCAAGAACCTGCGCCGCAATGGTGGCCGGACTGTTGGCGAAGATGGCGTGCCGCGCGATCAGGGCGAGCAGCGCAAGAACCAAGATCACATACCCGGCTATCGATGCCCACTTCAAAGCCATGGAAAGACCCCGTCAGATTGCACGTCGCCGCTCAGGGATCATAGATCCGCATTCGGAACCAGCACAAGAACAATTGCGCCCCTTGACGGTGTCCTGGCTCTGCAAAAGAACCGAAATATCCAAAGTCGTCGTGGGTTGGATTCTGAACGTAACAAGCTGTTGCGGAGTCTTGGCGTATTGGCGTCTTGCCGTCTTGGTGGTAGATTTAGTTTTTGGCAGTCACCACCAAAAGGCCGGTGCTTCAAAACGTCGAGAATTACAGGAACGTGCCCGTCGTGCGGTTCTGGATGGGGGATTGGAATTTGTTCGCAGCGATGCAACCGCCTGCACTTTCCATCGTATTTCCTTAGTGAATCTTCAGAGCAGGCAATTGATGAATTGCCGGGAGGAGGGGGGATGAAACGAATCTTGGGCCTGGTTGCGATCCTTGGACTGTTTTGGGGATGCATGACCTGGGCTGTTGGGAAGGATCAAAAGAAAGTCAACTTCAGCGGTACCTGGATATTGGCCAAGAGCAAGGTCGACCAGGCACCCGTAGGGCAAATGGGTGGACGCGGCATGGGCCGCGGCGGTGGCCGCGGAGGAGGGGGCCGTGGCGGCGGTATCCCTGGTGGAGGATATCCTGGTGGAGGATATCCTGGTGGCGGGCGATCCGGTGGAGGCCGTGGCGGCAACGACCCCGGCGGGGCGTCCCAAATGACGGATTCGGCTCTGGTAATTGACCATACGGAAACTGAACTGAAGGTTACCCACAAAGTCAGCAATGCCGGCAGCGATGAGCCGGAATTCGTTCAGACATTCAAATTGGATGGAAGCGAGAGTGTGAACCCAGTCCCCGCCGGCAGCGGCGAGCTCAGAACAAGAACCTCCTGGGATAAGGGTAAACTGGTGACTCTCGGAACTCAGCAACCATCGGGCTCCAACGACGCGGCTCGCCTTGATATTGTGGTTAAACAGGAGTTCTCGCTCTCGAAGGACGGGAAGACTCTTACGGTAAAAACCAGCCGGACGATGACCAGAGGCCAAGTCACCACCACGCAGACATTTACCAGACAAACCGATCCGCCGAAATGAAAAACACAGAGTAGGCCACTGGCAAGGAGGAAGGATGAAAAGGTGTGTTGTGCTTGTCGCTCTGATCGGCCTGTATCTTGGGTCCAGCGCCTGGATTGCCAAGAAAGTCAACTACAGTGGGACCTGGCTCCTGAAACAGAGCAGGACTAACCAAAGTCCGAACATGCAAGGGGGTGGAGGAGGAGGAACGGGCCGTAGTAGCGGAGGGATGGGACGCGGAGGTGGTAGAACAGGTCGTGGCCTGGGCTACCCCGGCGGTGGTATGCCGGGCGGAACCTCGCCCGGCGGTCGTGGAGATACTGCCCCCGTCGGGACTGGACAACCCGAAGTCTCCACACTCGTTATCGAACAGACTGAAGATAAAATCAAGGTCACCCACCAAATCAGCAACTCTGAAGGAGGAGAGAGGATCACACAGCTGTTTAAGCTGGATGGAACCGAAAGCGTCAATCCGGGCGTTTTGGGCAATGGAGAAATGAAATCGCGAACATCCTGGGACAAGGACAAAATCGTGACCGTGGGGACTCAAAAAATGGCTTCTTCCAGCCGGGCCCCCGAAATCGAGTTGAAGGAGGAATTCTCCCTTTCAAGCGATGGCAAAACCCTGACTCTGAAAACTACGCAGACCACCCCAATGGGACGATTCACATCCAAACAGGTTTTTATCAAACAAACGGAAGCCGCGAAGTGATAGCCGGTGGTGCTTACTGATATACTTCGAAAATTACACGACTCGTTGAGAGCAAACCGGTTCACGTCAATTTATTCAAGCTGTTTCAAAAGGCGAAGGGTCCATGGCAGCATCTTAGGGCTCGCGCAAAAATAACTTGGCATTTTGCTGCTGTCTCCTAGGCTTGCGGATCTTACCAAAGGGTGGCATAGAAAATTGCAAGCATGGGAGCCAGCAGCCCTGCGGGGCACGGCGGCGGGCGGGCATCTGCCGCGTTGCCGCTCCTCGACGATGTCAGCACATCGCCTGCGTCGCGGCGCCTTGCATCTGCCCGCCCGGCGCTCGCGCCAAAATGCCAACTTATTCTGGCGCGAACCCTTAGCTACCAACTCAGGTAGGTCTTCCCGCCGGCTGCGGCGCGTTCCCTCCAGCGCAATAATTGTTGACAGGAAATTACAGGCTTGTTATTTTACCACGCTGTGGTACGTAATCCCCTGTGACGCCTTAATGTTGAATCTGAGGAAACGGGGTGCGGTGAAGCCAGTGCATCCGTGCGTCTGATTGCGTCCAGCGAAGTCGGAAGCTGCTGCGCCATTGGCAATCTGCAGAAGCAGGCGCCGCTACAATCCCTGAGCGCGAGTGAGAAATGCCCAGCTCTCGCGTGCCGTTAAGGACGACCTGGCATAAATATTAGCTCGTGCCATCTTGGAGATAACGAGTCAAGAATTTAGGTGCGTGGGTGCCGGCGGGTTCCGGATGGGCTGCCCTGAACATCTCATCGCTGCTTGCGGCTCGAGGGCAAATGAGCGGAAGGGCAATAGCTGCAAGAGCATCTGGCAAACGCGTTAGGCAAACTGGTCACGGAAGGCGGCAGGCTGCCGCAGTCCAAGGCGCGGCTCCCTGGCAGAGTTCATAGGAATTCGCAGGCAGAGGGCAAACGCATATCAGGATCAAGGCTTGGCTACATAGCGAGAAATCGTCAAGGATTTTCAGGATATTGCAGATTCGATACATGAAGCCGGATCAGCCGCGGCGAAAAACCTCCGCACGCTGGTGCCAATAGGAGCTGACAGCGTTCGTCCGTGTTTTTCCGTGTCTTCTGAAATGGGTTCTGACCCCCCATTCATGAACAATTGAGGTCAGGGAATTCTTCTTGAGCGGGGTGGCCGCGTTCGGGTGCGCGGCCGCCCCGATTCCGGAAAATGCCAAACTGCAGTTCATCAGTCATTCGAGATGAGGGTGCCATGTTGCATCTGAAGCCATCGGCAGTGCTGTTGTTCATCATCTGGGTTGCGATGCTGTGCCTGGGTATTTATGCTCAGAATCCCGGCCCCAACATCAACATGGTGTCGGGGACCGGATGGCCGGGCGGAGACCCGTTTCTGCAGCGGCAGAATGAGCCTTCGATGGCGGTCTCCTCGCGCAATCCGATCCATCTGCTCGCCGGCGCCAATGACTACCGAACTGTCGATTTGCCCGGTCTTGCCGGAGAGGAAAACGCCGACGCCTGGCTCGGTTTGTTCAAATCGCTCGACGGCGGCCGAACCTGGTGGAGCACCCTCGTCCCTGGGTATCCGCAGGACCAGTCGAAAGACGGCATGGCTTCCCCGGTCAAAGGCTTCGCCGCTGAAGCCGATCCTACTTTGCGTGCCGGCGCCAATGGCCTCTTCTACTATAGCGGCATAGCCTTCAACCGCGGCAACAACGGCCTCAGCGTCGCCTTCGTCGCGCGTTTCATCGACAATAACGACGAGAGCAGCGATCCGATCCAATACCTCGGCACGACTTTAGTCGACTCAGGCACTCCCGGACAATTCATCGACAAGCCCGCCCTGGCCGTCGACGTCCCGCGCACCGGCGCTGCCTCAGCCACCATCAACGGCCAGACCTTCCCGGTCGGCAATGTCTACCTCGCCTACACCATCATCCTCGGCAATGAACCCAACCTTCATACCCAAATCATGTTTGCCCGTTCCACTGATGGAGGCATCACATGGACCAAGCCGTCCAAGTTGAGCGAAAGCGTCGCCATCAGCCAGGGAACTGTAATGGCTATTGATCCGGTTTCAGGAGCGGTCTATGTGGCCTGGAGGGAAGTCAAGAAGGTGAATCCTCAAGGCAAATTGATCCAACCGGATGCGATTCTGGTGGCCAAGTCGATGGATCAGGGCCGGACTTTCGGAGCCACTGTCGCAGCCGCTCAGATCACGCCGTTCGATCAGGGGACGACCGGAGTGTCATTCCGGACGACGATGTATCCTACGATCGCGGCCGATGGCTCCGGCCGTGTCTATCTGGCCTGGGCCCAGACGGGAGTCGGACCCTCCGGGGCCTCCCGGATCCTGGTATCGACTTCAACGGATGGAGTCACGTGGACCAGTCCCGTGCAAGCTGCCCAATCAAGCAATCCCGGCCACCAGCTCATGCCGGCCATGACCTTCTCCGGCGGCAAGCTGATGGTGGCGTATTACGATCTTCGGGAAGATGACACTGCGGGCCAATATCAGCCTGTCGCCGGCAGCGGCCTTTACAGTGAAACCCGCGTGGCAAAGGGAGATCTTGCTGACGGCCACCCTGAAAAAGTCTTCAATCAATACATCGCAGACGCAACTCCGCCAAGCTTCAATCCCGCGGTCGATCCTGTAAAACGGCGGCATACCATCGACGTGCGCGTCACGCAAGCCATTCCCGGCGCGATTCCTGGATTCGGCCTTTCTACGCGAGTCACCCAATATATGTACGGCAGCCTTCCCGGCTCGAATCTGATTGAGCAACTGCAATTCAATGTTCCCAACCTGCCCATGTTCGCCGGCGGCACCGTGCCTTTCATGGGAGATTTCATCGACCTTGCGGCGCGCTCTATTGTGCCGGCGACCAACGGAGGCTGGACCTTTAACACCTCGCCCTCGAACGCGGAGATCTATCATGCCGTTTGGGCAGACAACCGCAATGTCCAACCGCCGCGCGACGGCGATTGGACTCACTACACTCCCGTGCGCTCCCCCTTCCTTAGTGGCACGAGCAAGTTTGATCCCACGCAGCAAGTCCCCGCCTGCGTCGAGGGCCAGACCGGTTCCAGGAACCAGGACATCTATACCTCCGCGATCACGCAAGGGATCGAGGTCGGCTCCCCGACCAATTCCAAGCCGCTCTCGGCCAAGCTGCCGCGCGCCTTTGTGGTCTTCGTGCAGAATAATCAAAATCAAGTCAGAAGCTTCCGTCTGACCATCGCGAATCAGCCGGCGGGCGGCGCGGCGTCGTTCCTGCAATTGCCCCTGTCGGGAACCGTGGTGCCGCTCACGCAGTTGGATGTTTCTGTACCTCCGCTTTCGATGGTTTCGCGCACAGTTTTCGCCAAATCCTCGAATGCCCACGCCCAGATCACAGTCAACGTGGCCGAGATTACGGCGGTCGGGGGCACTGTCATTTCGGGAGGCGGATCGGGCTCCATCGTCCTCAATCCTGATCCCAGCAATCCTGGGAACGCCGCGGCTGCCAACGCCGAGATTTACACTCCGCAGATCGCCAACCCGCAGATTGCCAATCCCCAAATCGCAAATCCGCAGATTGCCAATCCCCAAATCGCGAATCCACAGATCGCCAATCCCCAGATCGCGAATCCGCAGATTGCCAATCCCCAGATCGCGAATCCGCAGATTGCCAATCCCCAGATTGCGAATCCGCAGATCGCCAACCCACAGATTGCCAACCCGCAGATCGCCAATGGGTCCATGACGGATCTGACCTATAGCATGACCAACAAAGGGAACACGGCAGCCTCCTATTTCGTTAAGCTGCTGCACTCCGGAGCCATTCCGAACGGAATTCAGTCGCAGTTGATCATCACCCGGGTCTACACAACCACGCAAGCCATTGGATGCACGCTGAAATCTCAGCAACAAAGCGTCGTGGTTGCCAACATCGTAAACCCGGTCTTTGTCGACCCATCACAACTTCTCAACTCTCAAGGCACCACATCGGAAACCTCTCTCGACAATGCCTCCGCGGCGCAAGCCTCCGACCTTTCCGGGCCTGAGAACTCTTCTCGCGACCTCGCGGACACCGCTGTGGCGGTTGTCGAGGCGCCACAAACCGGCAACACCCAAAGCGACATCACGAACGGCGATCTGAGCAACGCCACCGTATTTCTGGGCGCCGGCGAGTCGGCACAGATTACCTTGCGGGTCGTGGGTCCCAGCAAGGATGCCGTGGTACAGTTCCTCTCCTCAGGAATCGCGCCGGCGGCTGTGGCCCAGGCCATCAACACCCAGGACCTGACGTCTCCTGCTCCCGCGCCTCAATACTCCGTAGCGGGGCTCGCCGTGGCCACACCCCCGGAACTCCCATCACCGGTGCTGGCATCTCCTTACAGCGTCACCCTGACGGCCCCTGGAGGGACTCTTCCCGTATCCTGGAGCCTCGCCACCGGATCCGGCCCGTTGCCCGCGGGACTGACCCTAGATGCGTTGAAGGGCGTCATCAGCGGCACGCCTAATATCTCCGGGACATACACGTTTACGGTCCAGGCAAATTCCGGCGGCAATGTCGCGACCCAGACCATGACCATTATCGTTGCCACGCTGACCGTGACCACTCCCAGGCTCTCGTTTATGGTCCAGCCCACCAATACAGTGCTGGGCCAGACGATCGCGCCCATACAGGTAAAGGTCCAGGACGGCAACGGCAACCCGTCCCAGGGCGTGAATGTCACTCTGGTCATCGGCAACAATCCAGGCCACGGAACACTTACGGGAACTGCGACCGTGGCAACCGATCCTGGGGGCATGGCGACCTTCTCAAACCTGAACATCAACGCAC
>Ga0187878_1002611_pt1 | contig 15769 bp, 13 predicted proteins | sample June2016WEW_17_1_FD_132979 | JGI IMG/M metagenome (GOLD analysis project Ga0187878, IMG submission 132979) | Peatland microbial communities from SPRUCE experiment site at the Marcell Experimental Forest, Minnesota, USA - June2016WEW_17_150 | ecosystem: Environmental > Terrestrial > Soil >...
ATCGTTCCGAACCCTACACCGAATGCTTTTGTCTTCGGGAATTCCTCATCCAAGATGACTCTCGCAGTGCACGAGGGCTTATTGAGGCAACTGAACGAGGACGAAGTCAGAGGAGTTCTCGGTCACGAGCTGGGACATGTCAAGCATCGTGACTCGATCGTGATGACCGTCCTCTCGGCGATTCCGTTGCTTGCGTACATGGTTGCGAGAAGCACCATGTATGTGGGCATGGGTTCGCGTGACAGAGACAAGAACGCGGGATTCTTGGCCCTAGCCGGAGTTGCCGCGATGGTTGTGTATTTCGTCGCACAGCTGCTCGTTCTCAGGCTGAGTCGACTTAGAGAGCACTTCGCGGACATATACTCTGGCTACCTGACTGGCTCGCCGAGGAGTTTAGAGAGTGCCCTGACAAAGATCACGTACGGTCTTTCACTACGGCCTGAAGAAACTCATGGTGTGCGGGCACTGTACATTTCCGATCCTGCACTTGCAAGAAGCGAGATGCAGGGCATCATAGACAGACGAGCTCAGTATGATCTAGACCACGATGGGGTTCTTGATGAAAGAGAACTCCAGCTTGCAATGGAAAATGAAGCAAAATCCACTTGGAGCGGAATCAACGGATTGTTCTCAACGCATCCGCCCACATACAAACGAATCCTTCTACTGAGGCAGATCGAAGGCGAAATCGGACACGGAACAGACGAGAGCGCAATCTACAAGCGAATCTAGACCAGGTCGATCACAGCTGCGAGGGAGAGAGGTTGTCCGGAGAGCTAGATCGCACTCTGGAGGGTCATGAACGCTGGAGGCGAGCGCAATGTGTGAATCTCATAGCGTCCGAGAACGTGACGAGCCCGGCGGTACGCAAGATCTTAGGATCAGATCTTGGACATCGGTATACGGCACCTGACCACTTCTATATGGGATGTAGATTCATCGATCAAGCGGAAAACATAGCAAGAGAACTGGCCCGTGATGTGTTCGGGTCTGAGTGGGCTGACGTGACGCCTCTTTCGGGCCACGTTGCTGACATGGCCTTACTCTCCACATTTGCGCAGCGAGGCGACAAGATCCTGACTATGAGCACGGAGTACGGCGGATACTTCGGCACTTCCGAGGTAGGTTATCCTCGGATACTGGGGCTTGTCAACCTATACTTCCCATTCGACAAAGATCGATGGAACATCGAAACCGAGAAGACGGTTGAGCTGATTGCCAATGAGATTCCAAAGCTCGTGATCCTCGGAGCAAGCTACATACTCTTCCCCCACCCAGTGGAACAGATTGCGAAGGTGTGCCGCGAGACCGGCACAATACTCGCGTATGACGGATCTCATGTTCTGGGCTTGATTGCAGGTGGTGCGTTCCAGCAGCCGCTGAGAGAAGGCGCAAGGATCCTGGTCGGTTCGACTCACAAGAGCTTCTTCGGCCCGCAAGGAGGAATGATCGCAGCATTCAAGGCGGAAGGAGAAAAGCTGAAGGAGACGATCTTTCCTGCGATCATGGACAACGCGCACTGGAATAGAATTGCAGCTCTTGCCCAAGCGCTTCTGGAGATCAAGAAATTCGGCCGGAAGTACGCCGATCAGGTTATCCGCAACAGTCGTGCTCTGGCAGAAGCACTAGATGAGCATGGCATCCCAATACGCTGCAAAGACATCGGCTACACAGCATCACACCAAGTCCTCCTCGACATGGACAAACTGAAAGACGGCGCCCAGGTCCCTGAGAAGCTAGAGCGAGCGAACGTTATCGTCGACAGGGGGATACGGCTGGGCACCAGCGAGATGACACGGAGGGGGATGCGAGAGAGAGACATGAACGACGTGGCAGAGATAGTCGCCAGAGTTATCCGCTCGCAAGTGACTATCAGCGCCGCAAGAAGGAAGGCGACTGCGCTTGCGAAAAAGTTCCGTCAGGTTCGATATGCCTGACGACAAGAAATGAGCCTATGCGAGTGCAGCCGGGATCCGGTTAGCTTGACGGCCTGTACCTCAGTATGGCGGCAATACCGCCGAAGGATTCGAGCAGCATTATGCCTTCCTCAGTTTCTGTCGATATGACTTCGAGGTTTACGGAGCTCTTCTCAGCTGTCTCAACGAATTCGTCAAGGAGGTTCTGGGTGCTCTCAATCACGAGAGTTGTGTTGCCGCACTTCTTGCACTGTCTAGAAAGTAGTTCCTGTTCGAACTTGGTAAGCGCTGAGCGAGCAAGCAACGGGTCCTCGGTCTCTCCGCATGTCTTGCATTTCACGAAGACGTGAATCCTATCCAGCTTCTCTGACAGCAGAAGCGTGTCAACCAAGCCGGCGTTCAGGTGCTTTCGAACTTGTGTCTCTCCGTATGAGCCGAGGCCGGTTTCATGACCAAGCTCGTAGAGGAATTTCTGCACGATCTTCTTCTCCTCCATGTAGCGAACACCTTTGAGGAGGTCTTGGCTTCGCTGAACGACCTCTTCGACGCCCCTTTCAGAAACATACGTAGTGTCGAGAGTTGCGATGACCTTCTGCTTGAGCATGTAGTTCAGGTAGTCGCCCTCTGCAAAATCGTACTTGGTCGGGCCGGGGCCGCCCAAAATGATCCCCCGCAGGTCGGGAATCTGGCCGAGCATGTCATTCGTGTGGCGGGCAATTCGCTTGAAGTAGTCGTTCACGGCTGCCTCCCTGATTCTCTCAAATCTTCTTGCTGACTGGCCTCCCGCGCGATGCTTTCCTGGTATTCCTGATGTGAGCTCCTTTATGATGCTCATCCTTTGGCCGCGCAAAGTGGCCAAGATCGCTTCAGTGGAGTCAAGGATCAGTAGGCCGTACGTACTCTTCTCACGCATCATGTCGAAGAGCGGTTCCAAATGGAAATGGCTGTCGCACCGGTAGAAGTATACGTTGATCTTCTCGGGTGGTTCAAGTGTGTAGATCTCCATCTTCTCGTTTCCAGGGGCCCCGTATGGAATCGCGCCACAGAATATGACAAGGCCTTTCGGCGGTGGAGTCTTGAAGAGCTTAAGTTTCTGCTGCACCTTTTCTATTGCTTCTTGCACGTTCTTTCGAGTGACTCGGGATTTGATGTTAGATGCCGTTCCGTACTCTTCTCGGAGGTTCGTCATGACCTCATGTATCCTCCTATCGGGAGGAACATAGAGGCTGATCAGCTCGGTGCCTCTCCCCTCCTTCGAGGCCAGCGTCTCCAAAGTCCGCTTGAGCTTGAAGCGGGAGACCGAGTCGGTTGACGACACTAACTTCTACTCCCATTGGCTGATGCGTTCGAAGAACTGATTCTTATAAATGGCACGAAAAACCAGGCCATCAGGAAACCTTCAACAAATGATGCCCTCCTCCGTCTACGACACAACTCATACATACATCGTCAACCAGAACCGCGAGAGATTGAGGACTATTGAAGGCTGTGTTGAAGCTCGGCGGCTTCGTTTTCGATTCAGAAACGTCCGGGAAGAAGGTCGGCACCTACGCCAAAGTGATGAAGGAGTTCTCCAGGAAGAATCGGCTAGTTGCTGTGACCGGCGGTGGTTCCATCGCCCGCAAGTATATTGCCGCTGCCAGAGAGCTAGGTGCCTCGGAGTTCGTGTGCGATCAGATCGGAATCCACGTCTCGCGCTTGAATGCCAGGATCCTTGCGACAGCGCTGGGTGAAGTTGTATTGCCCAAGATGCCTGAATCTCCAGACGACTTGATGGCATCCATAGGTTCAAACTTGATCGTAGTTATGGGAGGACTTCAACCGGGGCAATCCACGAATGCGGTTGCCGCACTGGCTGCGGAGGCTATGCGCGCAGACTTGCTCGTGAATGCTACCGACGTTGACGGCGCCTACAGTGCTGATCCACGCAAGGATCCAAACGCAAGGAAGCTTGACGAGGTGACTCCTGACGAGCTAACGAAGATTCTCTCCACGGTAGGCTTCAAGGCCGGCGAGTACGATCTGATGGACCCCTTAGCACTTAGAATCATCAAGAGATCCAAGATCCCCGCAGTCATCGTGGACGGGCGGGATCCATCCAACATCGCCAAAGCGCTAAGCGGAAAGCGCATTGGAACAAGAATCGTGTCGACCGTGAGACGATCGAGATGACGAGGCTGACCGACATATTTCAGTCGCGCGCACAAGTGAGACTGGTGGAGCATCTGCTTGAGAACCCGGGAAAGGTCTTCAACCAAAGCACTCTAGCAAGCTTCCTGAACGTCTCGCCTTCTACCGTTGCGAGAATCATAGAGCCACTTGTTCAGCATGGAATAGTGCTTTTTGATCGATACGAAGGAGGGATGAAGATACTCGCGCTCAACCAAGACAGTCAGAAAACTAGGCTGCTCATGGATTTTAGCGAAAAGATGAAAGCCCTTTAGCCTGGCGCTAGTGGAAAAAGGTCCGCGCTATTTCGATGACCTGTCGTTCTGTTCCGCTACCGACTTGAACTTGTCCGCAAGTGACTCGCAGATAAGGGAGCAGACTCTCCATTGGCGCAAGTTGTAGTTGATGCGTAGTTGCTCCATTGCCTCTACAATCTTGTCTTCTTCGTCAGGGTTCATTGATCGGTCTGTCGCAACGTAACGGCCAACGGTATAAAAAGCTCACTAGCCCAAGTGGTTCTGCGTTCCCTCCAAAGGCGGCTCCCATTGAAGATACTCCTGAAGGACATCAAGCACGATATCATGAAGGTGGAACTCCGCAACATCGACGACCTTTGGGCCCTCTATAATGTCATCCAGAAGGGCGACAGGGTTGTCGGAAAGACAACGCGGGAAGTGAAGTCCACAGAGAGTGCCCGGCCATTCAGCAGGAGACTCACCGTCACGCTTGGGATTACAGTGCAGAAAGTCTACTTTGATCGTGATCTCGCTAGATTGCGTATTCACGGCATAGTCTTCGACGCCCCTGAGGAAGTGAGGGTGACCGGGTCTCATCACACTCTGAGCGTCGGGCCAGAGGACATCGTCACAATTGTGAAGGACAAATGGCTCAACCATCAGGTTGAGAGAGTCGAGAAGGCTGTGCTTGTAGAGGAACCGATAATCGTCTTGGCACTTGATTCCGAAGAAGCCTCAGTTGCTGTCCTTCGTTCTTTCGGGCTGGATTTCAAGGGTGAAGTGCGATCGCGACTTCCTGGAAAATCGGAAGCCGAGAAACGTCAAGTCGCGATGAAAGAGTACTTTCAAGGAATCGAAACCCTACTTGAGATTGTCTGCAACGAATCCGCTGGCCCAATCCTGATCGTCGGACCTGGATTCACAAAAGATCACTTCGCCAAGGAACTGAAGTCAGAGGCCAAGTATCTTGGGTCACGAACCATCCTTGTGAAGAGCGTTGGAAGCGGGGGGGTTGCAGGTGTTCATGAGGCAATAAGAGTCGGCGCAGTCAGCAAGCTCAGAAGAGACGCTCGTGCGACCCAGGAGACTGAACTTGTCAACGAAGCCTTAAGGAGACTTGGCGTGTCAAGCGGAGACATCTCTTATGGCCTTGAGCGAGTTCAAGCCGACACAGACGCCGGAGCTGTCGACACATTGATAGTGTCTGACAAAGTGGTTAGAGAAGCTGAAGATGACGAGAGATCAAAAATCGAGACGATGATGAGAACCGTTGAACAGCGCGGCGGAAAGGTAGCATTGGTAAGTAGTGAACAAGAAGCGGGAAAGATGTTGCAGTCGCTCGGCGGCGTTGCCGCACTTCTTCGATACCGTCTCCATCAGGGTTGAGATGATTCTACGTCACGTGCTGCGGAGGTATACTTTTAGTCAAGCCTCTAGCTGTACACGGCGCAGCCGTCCAGCATCATGAGGAACAGCCATGGATCCTGCAATTACCGTCCTTGCATTCTATTTGGTAATTTGGGGCGGAATCTACCTCGTAGGCAAAGTGCTGAAAGCCGAGCGTTTCGGATTTGTTCTCTCCCCACTTTATTTCATGTACAAAACAACAGCCCTCAACGAATGGATTGACTCGCTCGCTGGGAAGAGAAGGGGGGTGTGGAGGACTCTTGGCAACGCAGGAATAGCTGTTGGAGTCGGCCTGATGGCCTACGCGATCTATCTACTCAGCTCCAACCTGTTCAACTTGCTCTTTCGCGTTGAAGCCGCCACATCAATTCAACCCGTGATTCCTGTTCCAGGGCTGACGATAAGCTGGGAAAGTTTCCCTTACATCGTCATAGCCATTTCACTGGTGCTAGCAACACACGAGTTGGCGCATGGAATCGCGACGCGAGTCGACAACGTCCCCTTGAAATCCGCCGGCGTTTTTGTTGCAGTCGTCCTCTTCGGAGGCTTCGTTGAACCTGATGAAGAAGGGCTGGAGAAGGCACCAAATCAAACCAAGATGAGAGTCTATGCCGCAGGGTCATTTACCAACGCCGCGATCGGGTTAGTGGCCCTGCTGCTCTTCGCCAACTTCGCTGCAACAATCGCTCCGTTCTACACGACCAACAATGCCGGCGTTGAAGTGCAGGGTCTGATCCCGGGATATCCGGCGCAAAAGGCAGGCCTACGCCCCGGAGATGTTATCACCGGAATTAACGGGGGACCCATCCATGGAGTAACTGACCTGCAGCATGCAATGTCGGGAGTCTCCCCTGGCACGGGAGTTACTATTTCGACGCCGCGCGGGGATTTTCAAGTAACCACAGACGCCGACCCTAATAATTCCTCTCGCGCAATCCTAGGCGTGTCCCCGATCCGAGACCTCATCACTTACAGCGGCCGATTGCCGCTGCTACCCGAGAATCTTCCGTATCATCTCTTTCGAGTCGAGTTCTGGGTGTCAATAGTGTTCGTTAGCGTCGCTATCATCAACATGCTGCCCCTCTACATGTTCGATGGCGACCGATTCTTGGATTGTTTGCTGAAAGCCTTAGGGATAGGACGGACAAAGGAAATACGAATCACCGTGAGCGCAGCATCCTTGGCTATCCTAGGTCTGAACTTCGCATTGTCAATCCTGCGCTTCGGATTCATCAAGCTGTAAGAGATAGACAGCGATTGGCAACCTGTTCCGGATGCGGGTCAACCCCAACCTACTATCGAAGAGAACACGAAGGAGTCGACCTCTGCAGGAAATGCTTCCTCGATAGTATTGAGACGAAAGTGCGTCGAACAATAACGAAACGGCAGATGCTGAAACCCCACGATATGGTTGCCGTTGCGCTCTCAGGAGGAAAAGATAGCATAACTCTCCTACGGATTCTCTGGAAACTCGAGCGACGCTTTCCTCCCGCTCGACTGGTTGCATTGACCGTGGACGAAGGAATCTCCGGCTACAGAGCAGAGGCGATCTCCATTTCAAGAGAGGTTTGTGAAGAGCTGGAAATCGAACATGTCGTAGTCTCCTTTGAGGAGCTTTTCGGAGTCACAATGGATGGCGTAGCTTCCAGACCAAACGACCTGCAGCCATGCTCATACTGCGGAGTCCTGAGAAGAAAAGCACTCAATGATTGTGCAAGAAGACTCGGCGCCACAAAGCTTGCAACGGCACACAACCTAGACGACGAAGCACAGACGGCCTTGCTCAACATGATGCATGGCGATATCGAGCGAATCCTACAGACACCCCAAGGCAGTACGAAGATTCCCGCAAGCTTCATTCCGAGAATCAAGCCACTGGCTGAGGTGCCAGAGAGGGAGACCACACTATATGCGTACGCCTCAGGCGTGAGGTTTCAAACCACGCCGTGCCCACACGGACACGATGCATTGAGAGGCGACATCCGAGTCATGCTCAACAGGCTGGAGTTGAAGCACACGGGACTAAAGTATACGGTTGCTAGGTCGGTTGAGAGGATCTCTACAGCTGTCGCGAGACCTGGGGAGCGTCGTGCTTTTCGAACCTGCAAGAGCTGTGGCGATCCGACACCTAACGATGTCTGCGAAGGTTGCCTAATGCTCAGAACTCTCAAGACCGCCTGACGTGCCCTACAAGGATACCCCACTCACAGGTCGGAGCCGATAATGTGTTCTCGGATGGGCGATCATTCTTGTTGTTAGTTATTCGTCGTGACAACAGTTAAAGGATAGCCGGCTCAAGCTTGAAATGGCGGTGGTGGGGGATCGAGGAGCTAGCCGTTCCTTGTCACCCGAAATCGGCTACACGCGGGGATCCGTTAACTCGAGGGAGAGGCATATCGTTCCTCTCATAGGCTCCAGTTGCCAACGATGAAATCCTGCCCTACCGGGCCGGTGGAGGAAGGAGCTCTTTCGAAGGGAAGAGTTCACTTCTTTACGGCCGAACCCGGCGAGACTCGGAAGAGGGCAGTCGTAAGGTCGACATGCTGGCGCTGATAGGATCACAGGGTATAGAAAGCATCTGGAAAACCGTGGAAGGAAACTATGCCCATCACTTGGGGATGCCGCCACCGTCTTAACTCTCAGAAGCAGCCCCGTCCGAGACGCTTACCTTATATCAATCTCGCATCTACGTTCAGCGAACCTTTGAAAAAGAAAGTGAACTCACCAGGTGCGGAGTGTTCAGTATGAGCAAGGAAGCGAAAAAACTCGCTGAGGTCAAAGCTTTCAACAAATGGAGCCTCAGTGACATCGAGGTCGCGGATGTCAGTCTCCAGAGGTACTTGAGCACGAGGGCGATGTTTGTACCTCACAGCAGCGGCCGCCATGAACACCAGAAGTTCAGAAAATCCACAGTCAACATAGTAGAACGCTTGGTAAACAATATGATGCGTCACGGCAAGGTCGGAGGTAAGAAAGCAAAGGCGGTCAGCATCGTTCGGAATGCCTTCGAGATTATCGAGCTGAAGACCAAGAAGAACCCTGTCGAGGTGCTCGTGAATGCGGTGCAGAATGTTGCTCCCGCAGAGGATGTGACGCGCGTTGCTTACGGTGGAATAGTCTACCCAATCTCAATTGATATTGCTCCGCAAAGACGCATAGATCTGACAATGCGGTTCATAACTGACGGCGCGCGACAAGCAGCTTACAGCAATCCGAGAACCATAGACGAATGTCTGGCAGAAGAGTTAATCTTTGCCGCAGCTCGCGACAACCGCAGCTACGCCGTTCGTAAACGTGATGAGATGGAACGCGTCGCACTGGCCTCACGATAGAGAAACGGACGCGAACACTCGTCGTGGGGTCTTCTTCCTGTTTCAGAGTTGCATGTTTGGAGTAGATTTCTCGCTCTAGGCGAGTGTCCTGACAAGAGTTCGGGGGATTCCTCGATTCTAGTTTCGAAACAGCCGGGATACTGTCGAACCCTTAAATAGATGATACGATTCTAAACTACGAAATCAAAACCGGAACGGATGGATGATTAGTGTCTGCATCAAAGAAGCCCCACTTGAACCTGATCATCATTGGTCACGTTGACCACGGAAAGAGCACAATGACCGGTCACTTGCTATTCGCGACCGGCAACATCGACGAGAAGACCATAAAGAAATATGCTGACGAGTCAAACAAGCTGGGCGTAGGAGAGACCTTCAAATTCGCTTGGGTCCTCGACACACTCAAAGAGGAAAGAGAGAGAGGCGTCACAATAGATCTGAGATTTGAGAAGTTTGAGACGCCGAAGATTTTCTTCACAATTATCGACGCGCCGGGGCATCGAGACTTCATAAAGAACATGATCACCGGTACGAGTCAAGCAGATGCCGCAATACTCGTCGTGTCAGGCAAGAAGGGCGAGTTCGAGGTTGGTGTCGGCCCTGGTGGCCAGACGCGTGAGCACGCATATCTGGCCAGAACCTTAGGAGTAGCTCAACTCGCGGTCGCCATCAACAAGATGGACGACGCATCTGTCAATTGGAGTCAGGAACGTTTCGAAGAGTGCAAGAAGGAAGTTAGTGACCTGCTGAGGGTTGTGGGATACGACCCATCCAAGATCACAATCATTCCAGTCTCGGGATGGACTGGCGACAACCTGGTCAAGCCCAGCGAGAAGATGCCATGGTACAAGGGCCCCTCGCTACTCGCCACCTTGGACACGTTCACGGAGCCACCGAAACCGACCGAAAAGCCACTGCGCATTCCTGTCCAAGACGTCTACACGATCACTGGAGTTGGAACCGTTCCTGTCGGAAGAGTCGAGACGGGCATACTGAAAACAGGTGATAGCCTAGTCTTCATGCCCTCTGGCGTGAAAGGCGAGTGCAAAGACATCGAGACGCACCACGAGAAGATTCCCGAGGCAATTCCAGGCGACAACATCGGATTCAACGTGCGAGGAATCACGAAGACGGACGTTCACAGAGGAGATGTCGTCGGAAAGAGTGATGCACCACCGACCGTAGCGAAGGAATTCATAGGCAGAATCATAGTCGTCTTCCACCCAACAGCGATCGCAGCGGGCTACACCCCAGTGATGCACGCCCACACCGCCACAATGGCAGTCACTTTCACGGAGCTGGTACAGAAGATCGACGCCAGATCAGGCCAAATCGTCGAGGAGAAGCCATCATTCCTCAAGACAGGTGACGCTGCACTCGTCAAGCTGCGCCCGGTAAGGCCGCTCTCACTCGAGTCCTACTCGGAAATCCCGCAACTGGGAAGATTCGCAATCCGCGACATGGGCAGCACAGTCGCAGTCGGCATCGTTCAGCAAATCACAGAGAAGGCATAAGCGGAAACTCCGAACCTTTTTAAAGACCTCATCCATTCTTGCCTTGTTTCCGGTTAGCGTGGAGGATAGACCACAATGGTCAACAAGGCACGTATCAGGCTCTCGGGCACGAACCCACAGGGACTAGACTCAATCTGCGGTGAAATCACAAAGATCGCCGAAAAGACCGGCGTGAAACTCCGCGGCCCGATACCGCTCCCCACAAAAAGACTGGATGTCCCCACGCGCAAGAGTCCCTGTGGACAAGGCACCCACACATGGGACAAGTGGGAGATGCGGATCCATAAACGCCTCATCGATGTGGATCCGAACGAGAGATTTCTCAAGCGCTTGATGCGCATACGGACGCCCGAGGACGTTTTTATCGAAATCGAACTGCTCTAGTCTCGCTCGACGCTGTCACGCTATCGAATCCCAAGTCGTACCATTCTGGCCTCAGCTTGTCACGATAGCGCAAGACTTTAACTGAAGAAAACAGATCGCACGTGCTGGAGGAACGCGGGGGTCCCAGAGCCAGGTCAACAAGCCTCTGGCTAGATGGGCGGGTCGCGTCCTGACCACGCGCGCCAAACTCAAGACCAAGCCCACAGCGCGGGTGAGTCATCCCGTGGCGTAGGCCTTCGTGGGTTCGAATCCCACCCCCCGCACTCTGAGCTCCACCCCCTGTAGCGAAGTTCGACATATCCAAGAAATCGAACCCAACGTCCTTTCCGAGATCCTGAACTTCGCATTCTGGATGCGCAAAGCAGGCTACAGAAACTCCACAGTCCAAACCTGCGTCCGGGCGCTGAAAGGGCTCGCGAGAAGAACAAACCTGCTCGAACCAGAGTCCGTCAAATCCTACCTAGCCAACGCCCAGCTGAGCGAGAACCGCAAGACGAAGGTGCTTGAAGACGTCTCACGCTTCTACGGCCACCTGAAGATTCCATTCAACAGACCTCGATACAAGCGAATCGAGACGCTGCCCTTCATCCCGCTTGAGAGCGAGATCGACCAACTCATCGCCGGGGTCGGGCAGAAGTCAGCCGCGTTCCTTCAAGTCATCAAAGAAACCGCAGCCCGCCCCGGCGAAGCATGGTCCATCAAATGGACCGATATCGACGCCCAACGCTCCTGCATCACCATAACGCCCGAGAAGAACAGCAATCCCAGACAAAGGAAAATATCGCCACAGCTGATGACGATGCTCAGCGGGCTTCCACATCGATGGGTCTACATCTTCCATCGTCCTGAAGCTGACCCAATAGAATCCTTAGATGACTTCCGCAGAGTATTCAGCGATCAACGGAGAAAGGTAGCCTCGAGTCTACAGAATCCACGAATACTGAACATCAATTTCAAAACACTCCGCCACTTCAAAGCCACAATGGAGTATCATCGTACGAAAGACATCCTGCACGTCATGCAGATGCTTGGGCATCGAAACATCAGGAACACGCTCGTGTACACGCACCTTGTTAGCTTCGAAGGGGACGACTACATCTGCAAAACTGCACGGAACGTTGATGAAGCCAGCGCGCTCGTTGAAAGCGGATTCGAATATGTGAGCGAGATTGACGGTATCCAACTATTCAGGAAGCGAAAGTGAGGAGAGACTTCCACCTTGACGAATGAGCGGTGGCTGAAATGGGCGATAGCAAGGCACTATCGGTCGCGTGGATACAATGTATCCATGAAACCTGTAAGAGCTGGGAATGCTGTCATGGACGGTCTCATGATCGGGCCTGATGGCGAACGAATCGCTATCGAAGTGAAGTCTCCACGTGACGACATCATCCGCGGAGTAGGACAATGCTACGAAGCCGTCTGCAACAGATACAGTGGAGCGATACTTGTAACCACTCTGCGAGTTGCCAAGAAGCTACGCAAGGGAGCATTTCAACGGAAAGGAATAAGCCTCATCGGCGTAGACGCGAAGACCCGAATTCACAGGTAAGGTCCGCCAGTATGATTTCGGAACGGTGCAGGGATTCCAGTATCCCCTCAATCAGCAAGCCTACCGAGGCTTTAGACCTAGAACACTGATACCCCAAGTTCTCGAAGGTGGGCTTGAAGAGTCTTTCAAAGATCTCGTCCCATCGCTCTTTCGGGCAAGACTTTGTTGCTGAAAAGGGCATTATCACATAGCAAGTTCTCGGGATAACGCCACTTGGACGCGATGCTGCCACCGCAACCACTCTCGGTGGATACTCGATCGCGCGTGATTAAAGATTAGATGCTTAGCAGACAACTCATGGCAACCTCCAGAAGCAATCCCCAATGTACGACGCCATCTATGCGTACTGCGCCGTGAAGACCGCTGCGGGTCAGCGTGGCTGATAAAGAACTTGAGAGATCGCAGGTGATTCCGCTCTAGTTCGGGCGAGTTCGACTTTCTGGAAGAAAGCGCCGTGCCAAGAATGATACCAGACTTGCTCGGTGTACCCGTTCACGCTAGACCAGGCCCACACTTTGAAACGCGTGCCAGAGAACGATTCCTAGAATGAGAATGGGGAACGAGCAGACCCTTTCTATACGAAGGTTCGTTAGTTGCGTATGACTAATCAATCCGCAACATTATGTTGGGTATGAGCCTGATTCACTTGTCGCGAGTAGAGGAAGCAGCGACCAAAGAGCAGCGACGGTTAGCGGCGATAATGTTCACGGACATGGTTGGCTATACTGCGCTCGGGCAGAGGAACGAATCACTCTCATTAGCCCTAGTTGAGGAGCAGAGGAAGCTGATCAGGCCTATCCTCGCTCGTCATAATGGAAGAGAGGTTAAGACGATCGGCGACGCCTTCCTAGTGGAGTTTCTGAGCGCCCTGGACGCTGTTAGATGCGCCTATGACATTCAGAGGGCAGTCAGAGAGTTCAACATCTCTCTACCTGAGGAACGGAGAGTTCACCTCAGGGTCGGCGTTCACCTCGGCGACGTAGTGGAATCTGGGGGAGATATTTCGGGCGATGCTGTTAACGTGGCTTCCAGAATAGAGCCTCTCGCGGAGGATGGAGGAGTCTGCGTCACACGTCAAGTCTATGATCACGTCCAAAACAAATTCGAACTCAAACTGGCGAGTCTCGGAGTTAAACCTCTGAAGAACGTCAACACCCCGATAGAAGTCTACAAGATGATGATGCCCTGGGAAGCCGAGAAATCCACTCCTTCGCCTCAACTCGACAAGAAGCGCATAGCAGTCCTCTCATTCGCCAACATGAGCCAAGATCCAGCAGACGGCTATTTCGCCGATGGAATGACGGAAGAACTGATCACGTCACTCTCCGCAGTGAGAGAACTGACGGTAATCGCTAGGACATCCATCATGAAGTACAAGGGGTCCCAGAAGGGCGCCTCTGAGGTTGGGAGGGAGCTGAACGCTGGCACCTTGATTGAAGGCAGCGTCAGAAAGGCAGGCAACAGGGTGAGGATAACTGCGCAGCTCATCGACACATCAACGGAGGGTCACCTTTGGGCGCAGAACTACGACAGGCAGTTGGAGGATGTCTTCGCGATCCAGTCGGAGATCGCGGAGAAGGTGGCTGGGGAGCTTAGGATTCGGCTGGTGGATTCGGAGAAGCGCGTGATCGGGAAGAAGGCTACTGAGAATACGGAGGCGTACACCTGCTTCCTGCGGGGCAGAGAGCTGGCTCGAGAGGAGACCGAACCCTCAGTCAGGCAGGCAATCGGGCTGTTTGAGAAGGCCGTGGAGCTTGACCCTTCCTTCGCGAAGGCTTACGCGGGGCTGGCTGAATGCTTCCTCATTCTCGCAACGGACACTTACGAACCGTATGAGAAGGCAATCCCGAAAGCGGAGCTGGCTGTGAAGAAGGCGCTTAAGCTGGATCCGGATCTGGCCGAAGCCGCAGTAGCGCTCGCACGGATTCACTTTGCTGAGGACGATGTAGTGGCTTGCGAAGCTGAAGGGAGCCGGGCGATCGAGTTGAATCCGAGTCTAACAGAAGCCTACCGAATGCTGTCTAACGTGGCGTTCTTGAAGGGCGATGGCGACGAAGGGACGAGGCTGTGGGAGGCCGCATACCATTTGGATCCTGCCAGGCCACGATATGTTGAGAGGCTCGGAGCGTGGTATTTCTACATGGGAAGGGAAAGCGAGGCGCTTCAGTTCTGGGAGAGGACGGCCGAATTGGCTCCGGCTGGAACTTACAGGAGCATGACCGAGTACTACTTGTTCAAGGGTGACCACGAGAAGGCGAAGGAGTACTTCTCGATGGCCGAGAAGTCGGAGCCCACTGACTCCTGGGTGCCCTGGATGAGGGGATTCATTGCGGCACAAACGGGGGACAGGAAGACCGCTCTGGAAGCCATTCGGAAGATCGAGGAGAGCTGGAGTGGTTCCCTGGACCTCAACGGCATCGGATTCATCCACTACGCCCTGGGCGACCTAGATTCGTACTTTACATACATGAACAAGGCTACAGACCAACACGTGCTCAATTACGCTTACCCGATGTATTGTCCGCTCTTTGCTCAAGGAAGAACCGACCCGAGGTATCAGGCACTCTTGGACAAGTTGGGAAAAATGTTCGAGACGGAGACGAAGTCAAGTTAATCGGCGGACCCTCGATAGTTGATGTAAGTCTAGAGGCGATGAATCTGGTGACCCGACGACGTTGGCATATCCCACATAGCAATGTCTCCCCTGCGATTACAGAATTCCGAGTGTGTCTCGGATCCTATATGGTTAAGTCTAGCCTCCGGAGACTCACGATCTTCATGTCCGCAGTGCGCTGACTCGTACTGGCTGTGGACGTGTAGAGGGAGCAGATGATGAGCGGAGAGCAGAGGAGACTGGCAGCGGTAATGTTCACTGACCTAGTCGGCTACACCGCTCTAACGCAAAGGAATGAGGCGCTCGCAATGCAACTCCTCGAGGAGCATCGGAGGCTTGTTAGGCCCTTCTTTCCTAGGCACAACGGTCGAGAAGTCAAAACTATCGGGGACGCCTTCCTGGTTGAGTTTGCCAGCGCCCTTGAAGCCACCAGGTGTGCCTTCGATATTCAGCAATCATTGAACGAGCTGAACTCTGGCCGCCGAGAGGATAGGCGTGTTCTGCTGAGAGTCGGTATTCATTTGGGGGATGTGATTCATGATCAGAATGACGTTTACGGTGACGCGGTCAACATAGCCTCTAGGATAGAGCCTCTAGCCTCGCCCGGTGGGATCTGTGTTAGCCAGCAGGTGTACGATCAGATCA
>Ga0187878_1002614_pt1 | contig 15755 bp, 13 predicted proteins | sample June2016WEW_17_1_FD_132979 | JGI IMG/M metagenome (GOLD analysis project Ga0187878, IMG submission 132979) | Peatland microbial communities from SPRUCE experiment site at the Marcell Experimental Forest, Minnesota, USA - June2016WEW_17_150 | ecosystem: Environmental > Terrestrial > Soil >...
CTTCGTTAAAGGAGCTTCATCGGGCTGTAACGTTGCCGTAACAAATCAGAATCATTCTCAGGAGGAGAGTTCATGAAGAAAAAGTGGTCCATACTACAGGGGTGCTTGGTCGTAGTGAGCCTCCTGGCCGCGGGCCTGCTCTGGCAGGCACAGAGGTCAGTGGCAGCTCCCGCGGCGCCCTTGCTGCTTAATGGCGCGGGTGCAACTTTCCCGTATCCCATCTATTCCAAGTGGTTTGACGAATACCACAAGCTCCACCCCGACATTCAGATCAATTACCAGTCGATCGGTTCGGGCGGGGGCATTCGCCAAGTCCTGGCCGGCACTGTCGATTTCGGTGCGACGGACGGGCCCATGACCGATGAGCAGTTGAGCCAGGCGAAGGTCCGGATTCTGCACTTCCCGACCGTCCTCGGGGCCGTCGTCCCCACGTACAACATTTCGGGTCTGAGCGCGGAATTAAGATTCACCCCGGAGGCTCTGGCCGGGATCTTCCAGGGGAAAATCACCAAATGGAATGACGCGGAACTCACGCGCCCCAATCCGGGCGTGAATCTTCCCGGCAACGACATCGTGGTGGTGCACCGGTCCGATGGCAGCGGCACAACCTACGTCTGGACGGACTATCTCTCCAAAGTAAGCGAGGAGTGGAAGACCAAAGTCGGTAAAAGTACGTCCGTTAACTGGCCCGTGGGCCTGGGCGGCAAGGGCAATGAGGGCGTGGCCGGTCTGGTCAAGCAAACGCCGAATTCTATCGGCTACGTCGAGCTGATTTACGCCATTCAGAACAATATGCCCTACGGTCTGGTGCGGAACTCCTCGGGCAGTTTCATCAAGGCCGACCTGGCGAGCACCACGGCGGCAGCCGCTGGCGCGGCCAAGGAGATGCCGGATGACTTCCGGGTTTCCATCACCAACGCCCCCGGGAAGGATGCCTATCCCATCGCCAGCTTCACTTGGTTGCTGGTTCCTGCATCGATCGAGGACGGCGCCAAACGCAAGGTCATCACGGACTTCCTGCACTGGATGTTGAACGATGGGCAAAAGCACGCCGAGCCGCTGGCCTATGCTCGGCTTCCCAAGGCAGTGGTCGCCAAAGAAGTGAAAGCCATCTCCGAGATCAAATAGCATGGCAAGCACAGCAGTTGTAGTCGAAGGCGCGCCCCGCCCGGGGCGGGCGCGCGCCTTTCTCCTTCGTTTGCGAAGTGGCGACGAGGTTGCCCATCTCATTACTCTGGTTTTCGCCTCGGCCATCTTTCTGATCACTGCCCTGCTCGTTTTCGAGCTTTACCGGAACTCCGCCCTGGCGCGGGAGAAGTTTGGCTGGCATTTTCTAACCACGCGGACCTGGGATCCGGTCTTCGAGAACTTTGGAGCTCTGCCCTTTATCTTCGGGACGGTGGTGACGTCGGCGGTGGGCCTGCTGCTCGCCATCCCTTTGGGTGTGGGAGCGGCCATCTTCCTGGCGGAGATGGCTCCGGCGCGAATATCCGACGCGTTGACTTTTGTCATCGAATTGCTCGCCGCGGTTCCCAGCGTCATCTATGGGCTGCTGGCCATGTTCACGCTCGTGCCCCTGCTGCGGACCGTCGTCCAGCCTTTCCTGAAAAAACACCTGGGTTTCATTCCCCTCTTTCAGGGGCCCAACTACGGTGTGGGGTTGCTGGCGGCCGGCATCATTCTCGCCATCATGATCGTTCCCTTCATTATTTCGATCTCGCGGGAAGTCCTGATGGCAGTCCCGGTCGAACAGAGGGAGGCCGCACTGGCGCTGGGCGCCACGCGCTGGGAGTCTACCTGGAAGGTCGTGGTTCCTTACGCCCGCGCCGGCATCCTGGGCTCGATCTTTCTGGCCATGGCCCGGGCGCTCGGTGAAACGATGGCCGTCACCATGGTCATCGGCAATGATCCCAAGATTACCTCGTCGTTGTTCGCGCCCGGCTATTCCATCGCCGCGGTGATTGCCAACGAATTCACAGAAGCGACCAGCGATCTTTATATCCACGCCCTGATCGAGCTGAGCCTGGTGCTCTTTGTGCTGACCATAATCCTCAATGGTCTGGCGCGCCTGCTGATCCTGGCCACGCAGCGCAAAGGGACGGCGCATCCATGAACTACCGGACGGTATGGAGAAAATCCGTCAATGCCGTAATGCTCAGTCTCACCGGCCTATGCACCCTGCTGACAGTCAGCGTGCTCTTTTTCATTCTCGGATATCTGGTCTGGAACGGTGCGGGGGCCATCAATTGGGACTTCTTCACCAAACTGCCAAAACCCGTGGGGGAGACCGGCGGAGGCATGGCCAACGCCATCGTGGGAAGCGCCAAGCTGCTTCTTTTAGCGGCCCTCACCGGCGTTCCCATTGGCTTCATGGGAGGGGTCTATCTGGCGGAGTTCGGTGGAAAGACCTTTTCGTTCGTGGTCCGTTATATGACGGACCTGCTGAACGGCGTGCCTTCGATCGTCATGGGGATTTTTGCCTATACGATGGTAGTCCTTCCCATGAAACACTTTTCGACGATGGCCGGAGGGCTGGCCCTCGGCGTGATGATGATTCCCATCGCCGTGCGCAGCACGGAAGAATTCCTGCGCACCGTTCCAGCCTCTCTGCGGGAAGGGGCTCTAGCCTTGGGGGCCAGTAAATGGAAAGCCATCGCCACCGTAGTGATTCCGGCTGCCCTCCGAGGAATCCTGACCGGGATCATCCTGGACCTCGCCCGGGTGGCGGGTGAGACGGCACCACTTCTTTTCACCGCCTTCAACAACCGATTCTGGAGTCCTGGCTGGGACCAGCCCACGGCGTCGCTTCCCGTCATGATCTTTACTTACGCTATCGCCCCTTATGAAGACTGGCACCGGCAAGCCTGGGCGGCCGGACTCGTCCTGCTGGGCCTGGTCCTTCTGGCGAACATCACGGCACGCGTGGTTCTGGCTCGCAAACTCTCCTCTGTGGCGGGATAACCTATGGGCGTCACGATGGACCCACTTCTTCTCACTCCGGCGGCTGGAAACGATCGACCGGAAAAGTTACGGACGATACACCCGGCGGGGGGCGCGGCCAAGATCCAGGTGGTCGATCTGAATTTTTATTACGGCAAAGTCCAGGCCCTGCAAGGTATCAGCTTGGACATTGCGGCGAACCGCATCACCGCGCTGATTGGTCCGTCGGGGTGCGGAAAGTCAACTTTCCTGCGCAGCCTGAACCGTATGTACGAAACAGTCCGCCACGCCCGCGCCGACGGCCAGATTCTGCTCGACAGCCAAAACGCTCTTGACATGGACGTTTCCCAACTGCGCCGGCGTGTGGGGATGGTGTTCCAGAAGTCCAACCCTTTCCCGAAGTCCATTTTTGACAATGTTGCCTACGGTTTGAGGGTAAACGGCTGGAAGGGCCAAGGGACGCTCCGGGAAGCAGTGGAGAGAAGCCTGGTCCGGGCGGCCCTATGGGACGAGGTCAAGGACAAGCTCCACAAGTCGGCCTATGCGCTTTCCGGAGGTCAACAGCAACGGCTGTGCATCGCGCGTGCCCTGGCGGTTGACCCGGAGGTGCTGCTTCTCGACGAGCCCTGCTCGGCGCTGGACCCCATCGCCACGGCGAAAATCGAGGAGCTTTTGTTCGACCTCAAGAAACAGTGTACGATTGTCATCGTCACCCACAATATGCAGCAGGCGGCAAGGGTGGCGGACTTCACGGGGTTCTTTTTGATGGGCCGACTCATCGAGTTCAACGAAACTGGAATCATTTTCAAAACACCGGCGAAGAAGGAAACCGAGGACTACATCACCGGTCGCTTTGGATAAGGCAACGGCCCAGAACGCGATTCCTGGGCCGGCGTAAGCAGGGGCGGAGCGGGGGAGCATGAAACACTTCCAGGAAGAACTCGAAGACCTCAAGGGCCGGCTGCTCGAAATGGGCGGCTTGGTGGAGTCGGCGGTGTACCGCAGCGTGCTCGCGGTGGTCGAGAAGGACGGCGAGCAGGCCCAGCAGGTACTGAAGAACGAAGCGCGTGTCAACCAGATGGAAATCGAGATTGATGAGCTGGCAACGCGACTGCTGGCCCTGCAACAGCCCATGGCTACTGACTTGCGGTTCCTGACCGCCGCCATCAAGATCAACAACGACCTCGAGCGCATGGGCGACTTGGCGGTCAACATCGTTGAACGGTCGCTGGCGCTCATGCACGAGCCCGTGATCATGCCCCTCATCGACATTCCGCGCATGGCCAAACTCGCCGAGTCCATGGTAAGGAAGAGTCTCGATTCCTTCGTGCGCAGCGATGCCGAACTGGCGCGCAACGTGTTGCTCTCCGACGACGCCGTGGACGATTTGCGCGACACGATCTATGAGGAGCTGCTCCGCTTCATGCAGAAGGACCCTGCCAATGTTCGTCCCGGCGTCAACTTCATGTTCGTCGCCCGCAGTCTGGAGCGCCTGGCCGACCACGCCACCAACATCGCCGAAGACGTCCTATTCCTCGTGCAAGGTGTCGAGGTCCGCCACCACGCCGAAGTCCGGAAGTAATCGTCCCCAATCGGCGACCGCAGATGGCCTGGCGCTTCGGGCAATGACCACCTGCATATACACTGCGGTATCCTACCGTACATCGTGACGGCTGAGCGCACGGGAGTGTATGAGTTCCTTCCGACGGCACCTGCGGCCGGCGGGCGATCATTCTTGGCCGGGGGAACCGGATCGTCGATCTGCTGCACCTCGGCCAATGAACTATCGTCCGGGAATGACTTCGAGGTGACTAGCCAACCCCGCTGCCGGGGCTGCATCGAACTTTCGGGGGCCCCTTGGAGCTTCGTGCCCCATTTTCTCTTTGACGGCCTCAGGCAGATGATGATGAAATGGAGGTTTGGCTACGCTGTTCTAGCGGGCTCGAAGAGATCAGCAATCGCACGGGGGACGGACGAATGAGGCGACGTGTTATCGCAATCGGCCTGGTCGGCTTGATGGTCGCGGGGGGATCACCCCGTCTCCTCGCGCAGCAGGCCGCAGAGAATGAAGAGTGGACCGTCCCAGAAGGGACGGAGTTCAAGCTCCAGCTTCACACCACGGTCAACTCCAAAACCAGCAAGTCCGGTGACCGAGTGCTGGCTACTCTGATCGATCCGGTGGCGGTGGAAGACCGAGAAGTTCTCCCCAAAGGAGTCCGGATCGACGGACACGTTGGCGAAGTCAAAGGCGCCGGCCGAAAGGGCAAGGGCGGCTACCTCTATGTGGTCTTTGATACGGTGGAATTGCCCACCGGCGAGAAGGTGGCGATTATCGGCTCCCTCACCGAAATCTTTTCGAGCGAGGGCGGCGGAGACTCCCTGGTCGGTGTGGAAGGGGAACTCAAAGGCCGGGGCGCCTCGCGCAAAACGCAGGCAGCCATTATTGGGGCGAGTACTATCGCGGGCGCGTCCGTAGGCGTCGGGACCGGAATTGCCATGGGAGCGGCAGGTGTGCTGGTTGCCCTCCTGATACCCAAAGGCAAGCAGGCTTCTCTCATGGCCGGATCGCTCGTGGGTATGCGCCTCGATCGCGACGTGAGCTTCAACCTGCCTGCCAACGAATAGACAGGCGTCGCAAACTCTCCTGTAGTTTTCAAATCCTCAAAACGTGTATTGGGGAAGCGTTTCTCCGGAGGCCGGGGACGCGTAGGAAATTTACCGCCGCCCTAGCGGACGTTGGGAGGAGGCGGGCTGAGCCGTGCAGTCGCCTGCAACCGCAGCAATTGTGAGGCTGGGACAATGCGCACGTTGTGCCGTTCCAGTTCCGGCAGGAAGCGTTCCAGAGCGGCGAGGGTGGTCGGGTGGGGATGGCCGATTGCCAGCGCCGCGTCCTGGGTCTCGATCAAGCGGAGGAACTCGCGGAGTCGGCCGACTGTGTATGGCACCGTCTCGACGTCGTCCAGAAAGACCGAGCGAAAAGTGGCGGGGATCCCCCGGCGACGCGCCACTTCCAGGGCCACGCTCTGCGCCGTAGTTCGGCTGTCCACGAAGAATAGCCGGCGCTCGGCCAGCGTCTCAATAACAACCTTCATCAGGCGTTCGTCGGCAGTGGCTCGCGATCCCATATGATTGTTGACGCCAGAGACGAAGGGCACAGAACTTAGATCCTCATCCACCAGGCGCTCGACCTCCGCACGGCTCATGCCCACACGAATTTCCCCTGGCCCGGGGCGCACGCCGGAGTCCGGCTCCATCGGCAAATGCAGCATGACTTCCCTTCCCACGCGGTGCGCTTCTTCCGCCGTGGCCGTGGAGTACACGAGGTGCGGGAGGACGGCGAAAGTGATGGGATAGGGCAACTGGGCGAGCTTGTGGGCGGCTTCCAGGTCCTGTCCCAGGTCATCAATGACCAGGGCGGCGTGGCGAATCCTGGGAACTTCGCGGATGAGCCAGCGCCCGTACTCCGTACCGCCGCGGAGGCAGCGCAACTCGGCGAGGCGCTCATGGCCTCCGGCGCGCCATGTGGTGCTCTTCAGCTGGAAGTGGTCGCGTGCCGCCTGGCCGGCCATGGCGGCCAATACGTCGTCATAATGTGATGCGGCGACCACCGCTTCCGCAGCTCCTGCTGCCTGGGGCGGAAAGGGCGCGTAAGGAGGCGTCTTGACCCAGGCGTCGTCCCCACCCGCGCGCTCGATGGCCATTCGGATGCGCGCGGCGGTGCGTAAGCGGTCCGGCTCAGGCACAGGTCTCGAGATAAACGGAAGGCGGCCGCGGCGCGCCAGAAAAATCCCGAGGGCGGCCAGGGCCAGGAGGCCGAGGGCGAGCGCCACAATTCCGGCGCGCGAGCGTAGCCGGCTGTGGGAGCGGGCACGCCCGTTGCGGGAGACCGGCTTGCGGGAGGTTGTGCGGTGGCTGGCCAACGGCGATGCGGTTTAAGCGGGTTTCTGTTTCAGAACCTCAAGGGCCTTGCGAAGCTGCTGGTCATCCTTGTCGCCGTAGTGCTCGGGCTCGGCCGGCTCGCTGTCGTCGTCCGCATTGGCGGCGGCTTCGGCGGGTGACTCCGCGACAGTCGGCTCCACGCCGTTGTCCTGGATGGCTTTCCCATCCGGGCCGTAGTACTTGGCGACGGAGAGTAGCAGGGCCGAGCCATCGTCGATGGTGATGAGCTTCTGAAAGACTCCGACCCCGAAGCTGCGCGTGCCAACGACTTCTCCGCGCTTGTTGCCGGCCACCGCCGATGCCACGAGTTCCGCCGGGCCGGCGGTCGACTGGTTGATAAGCACGACCAGCGGGTTCTTATAAACGGGGGCGTGCGGCTGCGCCATCAAGTCGCGGCGCGGGTAGCGTTGGCCCTGGAGATAGGCGATCAGCCCCTTCTCGATGAAGAGACTCGCCGTCTCGATGCCTTCCTGCGGGTCGCCGCCGGCGCAATTGCGCAAATCGAGGACAATCTTTCCCGCGCCCGCTGCCGTCAGCTCCTTGAGTTTGGCGGCGATCTCCGCAGTCCGGCCCTTGTTGAAGCTTGCCACCCGCACGTACGCGGCATCGGCGTCCACGACTTTGCCGGAAACGGGGGGATAAGTCAGTGTGGTCCGAGTGATGGGAAATTTCTGCGGGTCGCCGCGAGCTTCACGCACCAGCGTCAGGGTGACGGTGCTGCCGGCCGGTCCGGCCAGTATACGCTGGAGCTGCACGACGGAGAGTTCGCGCGCGGAAACGTTTTCCACGCGGTCGATGAGGTCGCCGACTTTCACCCCTGCTTTTTCCGCCGGGCTTCCGGGAAGGACGGAAACTACGGTGGCAAATCCCAATCGCTTGGCGGTAAAGATGCCCACATCCGCAGGACCGGGCTCCGGTTGCCGCAGGTAGTCCTGGTACTCCTCCGGACTCATGTAGGTGCTATAGGGGTCGAGCGCTTCGAGCAGCCCGCGAATCGCGCCACCCGTCACTTTTTTCAGGTCGGGGTCGGTGACGTAGTCACTCTTGATACGCGAGAGGACTTCACTGTAAACGCCCAGGTTCCGGTAGGTCTTCTCCGAGGAGGTGTCGTTCTTGCCGAGCAGCCCCCCCAGGACAACGTAGAAGATTACCAAACACGAGGTTGTAATGAGTAAAGCTCGAACCCGATTGCTCATGCAATAAAACCGCTCCTTGAGAGGTGGCTGTGAGCCCCTAGCAGAGTAATTATAGCACGACGCCCGCCGCTCACCTATTCAAGATGGATGAGCGCGGCTCACGCGGGGATGCCTCAGGAAGGCGTGACGGGCCTTGGCCCTTCGCGGGACACGCCTTTCTTGGGCAGACGCGTGGGCCCGGGCTGAGGTTTCATGCCCTGGGCGCCCAGCTGCGATTTGAGCAGCGCGGATTTCCGGCTCATCCGCTTGCCAAGCTTTTGATTGAGGAAACGGCCTTTGGACATGGAAAACCCGTTGGCAGTCGGCAGTCAGCAGTCAGGAATCAGCGATGAAAATCCATTTAAGCCCGAAGTTCCGGACGGCGCGGGGGCTGTCAACTGTCGACTGTCAGCTGTTGACTCTCGGCGTTGTCCGTCGATGCCAAGAACGTATCGGACATGCGGTCATGCCAGGTCAGACCTTCGCTGTCCACGAGGGCCCACACGAATCCCAGAAAGAGGGCGCTGGCAGAGACTAGATAACCGAAAGCGCGCCAGAAAGACTGGTGCAGCGTGGGATACCCGCCCTGCAGGCTGCGGACTTCGATCCCAACCCAGAGCAGCCCGGGTGTCGTGGACGTCAGGGCAGTGAACGCCCCGAAATAGGCGAGGGCCAGGAATATCGTGATGATAGCCACGATGGCCAGGTTGAAAGCGTTGAGCGAGAGATGTCCTCCCGCGCGCCAGAAGATCAGGGCGAACACCCCAGCGGCCATTAAGAGCACCAGCGCGTCAATCATCCCACCCAGGAAACGCCGGCTCATGGGGGCCCTGTAGATTTCCGCTGGGAGAGTCGCGAGCTCGGGCATTTCGAGCGGAGGCGCGGAATCTAGAACGAAATGGACGGACCGTGGCACCGGCCGCGGCTCCAATTCCGGCGGCTCGGTTTCGACATCAGAGATCTCTTGCAGGCCCGCTACATTTCCGCCCGCCTGGAGTTCGACCGAATCGACGGCTCCCGTGTCCGGGGCGTGGGCGTGCGGCAGAGAAAGTTCTGCGTCGATCCCTTCAGGCACGTCGAGAGGTTCAACAAGCGGGATATCCGATTCCTCCGGCACATCCGCGAGGCTGGACTCCGCGAAGTCAAACTCCAGATTGGAGCTGGAATCGGAACTGCCCCGCAAGTGGGCGCGGCGCCGCCGGAAATTCTCTACGCGCTGGCTGAGTTCCTCCCGCCAGGCGGGCCCCGCTCCCTCGACGGGTGTGCTCGGCAATGCTTCCGGCAGGGGCCGGTGTGAAGGATTGGAGCTGCTCGCGGCAGGTTCTTCGCCCCGGCCCGTGATGAGCGGGGACTCTTGCGGCGGCGAAGGAGCCGTCGGCGGTTCGAGGCTCCGCTCGGTCAATGGGGAATCTGCGGAGAACAAGCTGGGAACCGCCGAGGGGTTCCCCCCGGGCGGCTCCGCGGGAAACAGGTGGCCACACTTCTTGCACTGGGGAAGGCCGGGAAAACTAACGAACCCGCATTTGGGGCATTTCACCGGGAATTAATCGTCCTCCGGGCAGCATTCTAGCGCCTGGAGGCATCATAACAAAACCACCCATTGGAACAAAGCGCTTTCGAGTAGAATGGATTCTCATCGCGCTCGTATGCGTCATCATCCCTCCACTATCCAACAACGGGTTTCCTGGCCGCGCGCGGTGTGTCTGCTCCTCCTGGTGGTGAGCGCGGGAGGAGTTCCCATGCGCTGTCGCGGGCAGCAGGTAGAGATTCCACCCGAACTGCAGAACCCACAAACCACTGTGGCCATACGCGCCGATACCCAGGAAAGGGACCATGACACGTTTCGCCTTTTGGGCCACGTGGAAGTGGTCTACAAGGACATGAAGCTGCACGCCGATGAGGCGAGCTTCAACCAGGCGAATGGGGATGTGCACGCCAAAGGACACATCGAGTTCAGCGATCCGACCAGCCATCTCGAGGCTGACGAAGCCTTCTACAACGTGCAGACCGGCGTGGGCTGGTTCACCGACGCCCGCGGCACGGTGCACGCCCGAATTACGCCCCGGGCACGCATGTTGCTGACCAAGGCCCCTTTTTCTATCCGGGCTGCCCGAGTCGAGCGCCAGAGCGAGACCGTGTTTATCGCTGAACACGCCCGCATGACGACCTGCGATTGCGAGGAGGAGGGCTGGTCGCTCAGCGCGCGGTGGGCCCGCATCGTGGTGGGCGAGCGCGTGACGTCTCACGGCGCGACCTTCCGGCTGCTGCGCGTGCCGTTGTTCTACGCCCCGGTCACGGTCAATTCCATCGCCCGCGAGCCGCGCCAGACCGGCTTCCTCCTCCCCCACGCCGGACACTCCTCGCAGAAGGGGTACATCCTGGGCGGAGGGTTCTTCTGGGCCATCAATCCCAGCGCCGACCTGTTGCTGGGGGTGGAGGATTACAGTATTCGCGGCGTGGGCCGCAACGGGCGCTTCCGCGCCCAGCCCAGCGCCACCAGCAAAGTGTCCATCGAATACACCGGCATCAATGACAAGGGTAGCGGGCCGGACCGAACAATACGCGCGTCGGGCCAGAGTGTACGCGCTCTCGGTGAAGCGAGCGACATCGGATACGGATTCCGCGGGGTGGTGGACGTGGATTACATCACTTCCCTGACCTATCGGGAGACCTGGGCGACGAACTTCACGGAGGCGGTATCCTCCGAGGCGCATCAGACGGGTTTCGCTACCAAGAATTTCAGCGCCTACAGCCTGAACTTCTACGTCTCCCGCTACCAGAACTTCCTGACGGCGGAACAGAAGGTGGGCAACTCCGTCATCCTCCGTCAAACGCCGAGCCTGGACTTCTCCAGCATGGACCGGCAAGTGGCGAAATCGCCGTTCTACTTCGCGTTCGATTTTTCCGCGACGGGGGTGGGGCGCACCGAGCCGGGCCTCGACCTCCCGCAACTGTCGGAGCGCGTGGACTTTCATCCCGAGATCACGCTCCGCTCCAAGCCGTTTCTGGGCTTTCATTTCACGCCCACGGTCGGCCTGCGCGCCACACATTACGGCACGAGCCTCGATCCCGGCCACGATCCGCTGACCCGGCTCCTAGGTGAGATTTCGCTCGACCTCCGCCCGCCTTCTTTTGCGCGCGCCTTCGAGCACCCTTACCGCGGCCGGCGCTTCAAGCACGTCATCGAGCCGCAACTCAGCTACCGCCTGGTGCGCGCGCGTCACAGCGATTCTCTCGAGGATGTGGTGCGCTTCGACCAGGTGGATATCCTCGCCGAGACCAATGAATTTGAGTACTCGCTCACTAATTCGCTGCTTTTTCGCAAGGATACGCCCGAGGGCGGGGGCGATCCGCCGCAAGCCCGCGAGCTCGTCTCCTGGCGTGTCTCGCAGAAGTATTACTTCGATCCGACCTTCGGCGGAATGCTGGCGCCGGGCAACCGCGTCGTTTTCGACCCCACAATCTCGCTGACCGGCTTCGCTTTTGCCCAGGGCCGGCGGCTTTCGCCCATCGTCTCCGTGCTCAAGCTCTCGCCGTTTTCGAGCTACGACACGGAACTGCGCGCCGACTTCGATCCCACGGGCGGCGGAGTCCTGAACGCCGGCATCACATCCCACGTCCGGCGCGGCCCGCTGGGGCTTTCGTTCACCGACTTCTTCATCAATCGCACGGCGGCGCTTTCAACTCCCGTTACGCCCTCCGGCGACCTTTCGAAGCTGCCTTCCTTTCACCTGCTGCGCGCGGTGGCGAGTTATGGCGACGTGAACCGCAAGGGTCTGAGTGGCGCCTTCGGCCTGGACTTCAACTTCGCGCAGCGCGTTGTCCACCAGGCAGTGAGCCAGGTCAGCTATAATTTCGGTTGCTTTGCGGTGGACTTCGAATACCGCCGGTTTGCTCTCGGCGATCTGCGGCGCGAGAATCAGTACCGGGTGGCGGTGTCCCTCGCCAATGTCGGAACGTTTGGAAACCTGAAGCCGCGCGAGAAGCTGTACTGAAGCTGAAAGCTGATAGCTCTCAGCGATCGGAGCTATATCCCATGTCCTTTCCTACTCATCGACCCCGTCGGCTGCGCCGCACAGAGGCGATTCGCTCTCTGGTGCGCCAGACACGTCTCAGCGCACGCTCCTTCATTTATCCGCTCTTCGTCTGCCCGGGGACGAAGGTGAAGGACGAAATCAAATCCATGCCCGGCAACTACCGCTGGTCGGTGGACCTGCTCGTTGAGGAATGCAAGGCGGTCCACGCCCTGGGCATTCCAGCCGTGATCCTCTTCGGCATTCCGGAGAAGAAAGATCCCGTCGGGTCCGAGGCACACGATCCGGAAGGCATCGTGCAGCGGGCAGTGCGGGCGCTTAAGAAATCGGCGCCGGAGCTGATCGTTATCTGCGACCTGTGCTTGTGTGAGTACACCAGTCACGGGCATTGCGGGGTCGTGAAGGGCACGGAGATCGACAACGACTCGACGCTCGAACTGCTGGCCAAGGCCGCGGTGGTTCAGGCGGAAGCTGGCGCCGACTTCGTGGCTCCTTCCGACATGATGGACGGCCGCGTGGCGTGCATTCGCGCGGCGCTCGACGCGAAGCAGTTCTCGCAGGTTCCGATTCTCGCCTATTCGGCCAAATACGCCTCGGGCTTCTACGGGCCCTTCCGCGACGCCGCCGACTCGACCCCGCAGTTCGGCGACCGACGCTCCCATCAGATGGACCCCGCCAACCAGCGCGAGGCGCTGCGCGAGATCGCCACGGACATCGAAGAGGGCGCGGACATTGTCATGGTGAAACCCGCCATGCCTTACCTCGACGTCATCGCCCTCGCCCGGCGCGAGTTCGACGTCCCCATCGCCGCCTACCAGGTGAGCGGCGAGTTCTCGCAGATCGAAGCTGCCGCGCGGCTGGGCTGGATCGACCGCGAGCGGATTATTCTCGAGAGCCTGACCTCCATCCGTCGCGCCGGCGCGGACATCATCCTGACCTATTTCGCCAAAGACGCCGCAACGCTGCTGCGGTAGCGTACGCGTCAGGTGCCGTCAGCCGGCGGGGGCGCGAAGGTTCGAGCCTATGCCGCCCGGAAGGACGGCGCTACAATTCCCCGTGTCCATGCTGAACCGATCTCGCAAGCTCGTTCCATACCTGCTGGCATTCGTTCTCCTCAACTCCGGCTTGGGCTGGACCGCTGACGTCCGGCCGACGGCCCGGAGTCGGCGCCCGCTCGCTCAGCGCATCGAAGCGATCCTGCAGGCTGGCGACGCCCGCCGTGGCCATTGGGGGATTGAAGTTGTCCGGCTCAAAGACGGCAAGGTGCTCTACGCGCGTAACTCGGAGCAACTTTCCCTTCCTGCCTCCAACATGAAATTGTTTACGACCGCCGTGGCGCTGGAAAAACTGGGCCCTGGCTTCCGTTTCCGCACCACGGTGGAATCGGATGCCGCGCCCGACGCCGCGGGGCGCGTCGGCGATCTGCTTCTGGTGGGCCGCGGTGACCCAACCCTGGGCCATCGCGTGATTCCCGGTCAGGCGCAACCCGCGGATCCCGAGCCCGCGGAGGCCATCTTCCAGGAACTCGCCAGGCAGGTGGCAGCGCGCGGCGTGCGCGAAGTGGGTGGAAACCTGGTGGCGGACGACAGCCATTTCCTCTATGAACCTTACAGCCACGGCTGGGAGGAAGAGGATTTGGTCTTCGGTTACGCCGCGCCGGTGACGGCCCTGGCATTCAACGACAACGCTCTGCTGATTCGCTTCGCTCCCGGCGCGAAGGCGGGAGAGCCGGCGCGCGTCACTCTCGAACCGTTCCCGGACTACTACCAGCTCAACAACCGCTTAGAAACGGCGCCGGCGGGAACCCGCCCGCAGATTTTCGTCGAGCGTGCGCCGGGATCGAATCAGCTCGATGTGTGGGGAGAAATTGCCGTCGATGCCGAGGCGCAGGAAGATTCGGTTTCGCTGGCGAATCCGCCCCTGCTTGCCGGCGAGCTCTTCCGCCGCGCACTGGAAGCTCGCGGCATCGTGGTGCGCGGCCGCGTGGAAGTTCGCCACCAGACGCGCATCGATGGGGCCACGGTATCCGATACGCCCGTGCCGGCGCGCGTCGTGCTCGCCGAACACCTCTCCGAGCCCCTCGCCCGCGATATCGAAATCATCAACAAGTACAGCAACAACCTGCACGTCGAGATGCTACTGCGCACGTTGGGCCGCGAAGTTAAGAACTATGGCAGCCTCACCGTTGGATTGCAGGCGCTGGATGAGTTTGCCACCGCCGCGGGCATCGAAAAGGACGAGGCGATCTTTACCGACGGCTCGGGGCTCTCCCGCCACACGCTCATCGCTCCGCACGCGCTCATCAAGCTGCTCAGATATATGGCCGCTTCGCCGCGCTTCGAGGCATTCCTCGCTTCCCTGCCCGTGGCGGGCGAGGATGGCACACTGGCCGAGCGCTTCCAAGGGACGCGCGCGCGGGGCCGCATCCGCGCCAAAACCGGTACCATGGAAAATGTCAATGCCCTCTCCGGGTACATGGAACTTCCCGCGGGCGAGCGGCTTGCCTTCTCCATTATCGGCAATAGTCATCCCATGAAATCTGCCGCGGGGCGGGAGATCATTGACCGGATTACGCTGGAGATTTTTCAGCAGTTCAGCCGCCGGCAAGGGAAAGCAAAGTAGCGCCGGACTGCAGTGGTCGGGGCACAGCCCGTCGGCTGACGGGCGCCCCTACAAGTTAGAACCAAGAAGATGCCGCCCTGACGGGCGCCGCTACGCAATGAAAACCATCACCATTTTCGGAAGTTCGTTGCCCTCCGAGGGCAGCGCCGCGTACGAAGAGGGGCGGCGGCTGGGACGGCTGCTCGCCGAGCGCGGATTTGCGGTCTGCAACGGCGGCTATCGGGGGCTCATGGAAGCTTCAGCCCGTGGCGCCCGCGAGGCCGGCGGGCATACCGTGGGCATCACCTGCGCGCTTTGGCCGGCGGCTGCCAACCCGTGGATCGTCGAAGAGGTTCGCGCGGCATCTTTCATGGAGCGATTGAGCAACCTCATCGAGCGCGGCGACGCTTACGTGGTGCTTCCCGGCGGTACCGGGACACTCGCCGAACTGGCGCTGGTTTGGGAAATGATGAATAAGTCGGCGCTGGCGAAGACGGTGGGCGGGCGCAAGCCTCTGCTCGCGATGGCCCCCTACTGGCAGCCAGTGATCGACTGCCTTCGCCAGGAAGGCGACCTCAATGCTGCTCACGTCGGGTGGCGCGCTCCGGCGATGGAGATTGTTACCCTCGTCGAGCGCCCAGAGGAAGTGCTGCAGCATTTGGAGTCTCTGCGGTCACGCTAGGACATCTCCCGACACCTGTTCACTCCCTCCGAGCAGTGATACGATGTTGCCCGAAGGCGGAACCCCGAAGAAGTCTCTCGCCACGGGAGGGGTCTCCCTCGCTGGGTTGGCGGACACAAGCAGGACGCTGATCCCGCGACGGAAACCTTGTATCCGGCCATGACCCAAAACCCAGCGCAGGAACAGCAAGAGAACACGCTGCTTCGATTCGCCATGCGGCTCTCCCTGGTGACGGGCTTTGGCATGCTGGGCATGAAGGTCTTCGCCTATTCCATCACGGGCTCGGTCGCCATTCTCTCCGACGCCGCGGAATCGGTGGTGCACGTGGTGGCGGTATCCTTCGCGGCCTACAGCCTTTGGCTGAGCTTCAAACCCGCCGACCGC
>Ga0187878_1002617_pt1 | contig 15749 bp, 17 predicted proteins | sample June2016WEW_17_1_FD_132979 | JGI IMG/M metagenome (GOLD analysis project Ga0187878, IMG submission 132979) | Peatland microbial communities from SPRUCE experiment site at the Marcell Experimental Forest, Minnesota, USA - June2016WEW_17_150 | ecosystem: Environmental > Terrestrial > Soil >...
GACCCTTCCCTCGTGGGCTATTGGAAGTTCGATGAGGGGACGGGAGGGACGGCCTATGATGCCTCCGGACATAATGCGACGGGAACGTGGAGCGGGACTGGAGGACATTGGACGGCGGGGAGAGTAGGAGCATATGCCGGGAATTTTAACGGGACGGACGATAAAGTAAGCGTTCCCCATAATAATAATCTGAATGCAAACACCGGAGATCTTACGGTTTCTTTTTGGGAGAAGTCGACAAAGTCGGTCGTCGGGTATTCCCCTTACCTTTATAAAAACAGTGGCTTTGGGGGGACCTTGAACAATTGGGCGATTCGACAATGGGTCACCTCTGGTCGCTTGGAAACCCTTTTTGCCGACAACGCTTCATACGCTAACTCCGCAAACACTACGGACATTGCCGACGGTTCTTGGAAACACCTGGTGGTTGTTTTCAGCAGAGGAGCGGGTATGCTCACGTATGTCAATGGGTCGCTCAATTATACGGGAGCCGCGATTCCTTCCGGTAATCAAGGTGGAACGAGCCTGCTTATTATAGGTGGTCAGATCGGCACAAGTTATGATTTCCTTAATGGTTCTCTCGACGACGTCCGCATCTACAACCGCGCCCTCTCTGCCGCCGAAATCCAGGCAATATATAGAGCAGCAAATTGAACAAAGTAATATATAATTACGACATGGCGGGAACAAAAAGAATTTTACTCACGGGCGGCGTTACGGGCGGACACATTGCTCCGCTTTTGGCCGTGGCCGACGAGTTCAAAAAAATGGATTTCGTGGATATGGAACTTTTCTACATCGGGCCCAAAACCCCGCTCAGCCAGGAATTCCTGAACCGCGACATTCCGGTTTATCGCATCGCCTCAAGCAAACTCAGAAGATATTTTTCCTTCGCTAATTTCATCGACGTCCCGAAATTCATCTGGAGCGTTTTCCAGTCGCTCTTCCGACTTTACTTCCTGATGCCCAGCGTGGTTTTTTCGAAGGGCGGCCCGGGAGCTTTCGCGGTCGTGCTGGCGGCGAAGTTCTACATGATTCCCGTCATCATCCACGAGTCGGACACGATACCGGGAATGACCAACCGTCTCTCCGCGAAGTTCGCGAAACGCATCGGCGTGGCCTTCGAATCCGCCGCCAAATATTTCAGCAGTAAAAAGGTTTTCGTATGCGGAAACCCCATTCGGGCAGGCCTCTTAATTCAGGAAGCCGTGGAGGAAGCGGCCAAATCCAATTTGAAGTTCAAGAAAGAATTGGGGCTCATATTCATTTACAGCGGTTCGCAGGGCGCGGTCCGCATCAACCGGTTCATTTTTGATAATCTGGAAATCCTTCTGGGACGCTATCAAATATTCCATCAGGCCGGAGAAAAAAATTTGGAAGAGGCGAAAACCGTTTCCCAGCAAGTCCTTGGAGGCCTGTCCAGCGAGATTCGGGAACGGTACCAGGCCGAGGGATTTCTGGGCTTCGAAAAATTGAGGGTGGTCTTTCAGGCGGCCGATATCGTGATTTCCCGGGCCGGTTCCAGTTCAATTTTTGAAATTGCCGCTTTCGGCAAACCATCAATTCTGGTTCCAATCCCCACCGAGGTGGTGGGGGACCACCAGCTTATGAACGCCTACGAATACGCGAAGACCGGCGCCGCCGTCGTTGTTGAAGAGGGAAATCTGACGCCAAATCTGGTTCTATCCCAAATCGACAATATTCTCGGAGATAAAAACAAGTACATGGCGATGTCCACCGCCGCCAAAAAGTTCTCCCGGCCCGATTCCGCTTCAATAATCGCCCAGGAAATTCTTAAAATCAGGTAGGGGAAACCGCAGTCAGAACCTAGAAAAACGGCCCAAAATAGGCGTATAATTGAATTATGCCTGTAAGGGTAAGGTTTGCGCCGTCTCCAACGGGTCCGATAAGCTTGGGAAACGTGAGAACGGCCCTATTTAACTGGCTTTTTGCCCGCCACGAGGGGGGCCTGTTTCTCTTGCGGATAGAGGATACCGACAAAGAACGCTCCAAAAAGGAGTATGAGGAAGATCTTCTTCTGGCCCTAAAATGGCTCGGCTTGGACTGGGATGAGGACCCTTTGAGACAAAGCGAACGGCTCCTAATCTACGAGAAAAACCTTAAGAAACTTCTTACGGAAAAGAAGGCCTATTATTGTTTCTGCTCGACCGAAGAATTGGAGAGCGAACGGCAGGCACAGCTGACGCAGGGACTCCAGCCGAAATATAGCGGCAAGTGCCGGACCATTCCTTATGACGAAGCTGGGGAACGGGCAAAGAAAGAACCGTCAGTCATCCGCTTCCGGATGCCCGAAGGCGAAATTGCCTTCGTCGACCTCATCCGCGGACGGGTTTCTTTCGACACGGGACTTATCGGCGATACCATCATCGCGAAAAACCTTAGGACGCCGCTCTATAACTTCGCCGTCGTCATAGACGACAGCGATATGGGCATCACCCACGTCATACGCGGCGAAGACCACATATCCAATACGCCGAAACAGATCGCCATTGCGGAAGCGCTGGGGATAGCCCAGCCGCATTACGCTCACCTTCCTCTCATTCTGGGCCCCGACCACAAAAAACTTTCCAAGCGCTATTTGGATGCGTCGTTCAACGAGTACCAACAAAAAGGATATCTCGCCCCGGCAATGGTAAACTTTCTTGCGCTTCTCGGATGGCACCCGGCAAAAGACCGGGAAGTATTGAGCCGCGAGGAGATCATCGCGGAATTCGGCTTCAAGCGAGTGCAGAAATCCGGCGCAATCTTCAATCCCGAAAAATTGGACTGGCTGAACTCCCACTATATCAAGAACTCTCCGCCCGAAGAGCTTGTGGAAGGGCTGGCGGACTTCGTTCCGAAGGAATGGCTGAAGAAAAAGAAAATCCTGGAGAAGGCCGTTTCGGTGGAACGCGAGCGGATGAAAAAACTCTCCGACTTCAAAAATCTGGCGGATTTTTTCTTCGAACTACCCGACTACAAAAAGGAACTCCTTATTTGGAAGGGAACGCCGGATGCGGCGATACTGGATAACCTGCGCTTCGTCCTGGACGTAATAAAGAAAATCCCGCCGGGAGAATTCGAAAAGGAGACCATCGAGAAATACGTTACGACCGTGGCCGAAAAGAGAGGCCGAGGCGAGGTTTTTTGGCCTCTCCGGGCAGCGCTCTCGGGACGGGAGGCTTCGCCGGGTCCCTCCGAAATAATGGAGATAATCGGCCCCGAGGAATCCGAAAACAGGATAAAAACCGCCATCGGCAAACTGGAAAGCTGAATCCCATGAACAAATCGGCAAAAATCTTCGCATTAATATTCATTCCGGTCATCGCTCTGTCCGTCTCGAGCGGCGTCCTGGCGCAGACGAGCGCCGCTCCGAACGCTTCCCAGCCGAACGCCGCAGGCCAACTCCAAACCCTCATTGACCAAAAGAACGCGGAGATGCAGCAAATTCAGAATCAACGGGACGCCCTTCAGGCCCAACTGAATGCCATCTCCCAATCCAAAAAGAGCTTGAGCAACGAGGTTAAGAGCATCAACTACAAGATCAGCCAGTTGGACCTCCAGCAGAAAGCCAACCAAATCACGGTGGAGAAGCTTAACCTGGAAATAAATTCAATGAACCAAAATATCAGCCAGGCCCAAATCGACATCCAAAAAAGAAAAACCGTCATCGCCAAACTTTTTCAGGAGATGCAAAGCCAGGACCATCAAACGCTCCTCGCCACCATTCTCGAGAGCGGGGGATTGGCCGAAAGCGTGGATAAGACAAATGAGATATCGAACCTTCAAAGCGCCCTTTTGAAGAACATCAGCGACCTCCGGAACATGCAGGACGACCTCGGGAAGAAGATAGAAACGGAGAGCCAGAAGAAAGCGCAACGCCAGATGGAACAGGTGAACTTGGCGAGTAGCCAATACATCCTTCAGGACCAAAAGAACGAGCGGCAGGACCTGCTTTCCCAAACCCAGGACCAGGAAAAAGTGTATCAGGACCAGATAGCCAAGCTGGACGAGCAGCAATCGGCTATCAGCAAATATATCGAGGACATTGAAGACCAGCTTCGCGCTTCGTTCAATCCGAATCTCTTGCCGATCAAACGGCCGGGCGTGCTGGATTTTCCGGTCTCGGACGCGGTCATTACCCAGTACTACGGCCCCACTAAGTTCGCAGAACGTGCTTATCGGACGGGGTTCCACACCGGCGTGGACTTCAGCGCCGTCATTGGCACTCCGGTATTCGCAACGGCGGACGGCACGATCACGAGGGTGGATAATAACGACCGCGGCACTTCCCGCTGGAACCGCTACCAATATGGCCGCTATATCTTAATCGCCCACACCAATAATCTCAGTTCTCTTTATGCACACCTTTCGCGTGCGATGGTGAAGACGGGTGATATAGTTAAGAAAGGGGATTTGATAGGATATTCGGGAAATTCCGGCTACGCGACCGGTCCGCACCTTCACTTCGGCGTTTACTGGACTCCCAGCATCCAGCTGAAGCCCGTACCGCCGGCGGCGGGACTCGTTCCCATCGGCGTCACAATTGACCCGATGAGCTATCTTCCGAACGGCGACGTGATTTCAAAGGCCGGCAGTTATTAAAATTTTATGAACAAAAAAATATTATCACTGGCGATCTTTTCCATAACCCTGCTCGCACCCATCCTAAGTTCTGCTCAGAGCCAAAATCCGGCTAACGTTTCAGGCATCAATAATCTGAACCTGAATGACATACAACAGAACTTGCCGGCGCCAGTCTCCGATTTCGTTAACAAACTGAAGGGGGTATTTGAAAATGGACCGGGAATGTCCGGACCGACCAACGGTCCTCAGATAAACCTCTCGGACGTGGGAGGCACTTGGGCAAGCATCAACAGCTGGTTTTCTTCCAAAATCGGCGTCAGTCTGACCGATATCATCAAAGCCGTCGTGAACCTCATCATCTGGATTTGGGAACTCATCATCAAACTCATCCAAACCGGTTTGTCTTATTTGTAATCTGTGACGGAGAATAGAATCGGAGCGCGTCCCACAAGGACGCACTTCGTTTTTTCTAAGGCCATTTCGCGATGAATGCCTCTATCGGGTATGCGTTGCGAAACGGCCGCTACCTTTCACAGACTGATGTATCTGTCGTGAAAGGTATAATGTGCGACAGTACTAACCGGAGAAAAACTGGCTTTTCTATCCCTTCCCTGCCTACCGGCAGGCAGGCCCACTGCATCCAAGTATGAAAAAACCGGCGGAGACAAATTGCGTCTCTCGCCGGTTCGATATCAAATGCGACATTTCATCACGGCGCCTGGGTCAGCGGTTCGAAGAACTCAATGAACCCAAACAATTTCGCATCTCCGATGAATTCCTCCAGCCACGGGAGCCACTCCTTCGCTTTCTCCAGCTTCCGGGCTATCCACCTTATCGCCATCTCTCTCCTGACTACCCTACTCAATCGGATTCTCCTGTTATCAATGAGAGATTGGGGTAAATGAGGATTCGTGGCGACCAGTTCTATCTCTAGACCGCTGGCGTTGCCGATCTCTCGGAATCTTACCATTTCAAGAACGTATACTTTCTTGCTGTCTTTCTCCGCGGCGTGCACGAACTCGATGAACCCATCCCACGCGGCGGCATCACTGTGTTTCCTGATATTGCACGATTGGAAGTCAGTCGGACTGCAGCCGAACTGCTGAAATACGATCTTGTACACGGGCATTTTCATGTCCTCCTTAATTGGTCTATAGTGAGAGGAGCCAGATGAGAACTGGAATTAAAATACAATATGAAAAGCACTAGGTCAATCTTTGAAAACATAGAGCCGAAATCGGTCCATTTCATCGGCATCGGGGGCATCGGCGTGAGCTCCCTCGCCTACTGGTTTAGGAGCCAAAAATGGGCTATTTCGGGCTCGGATTCAGCTATAGGTAAAATTACCCTCGGGCTCAAAAAGGACGGTTTTAAGGTCAAAATAGGGCATAAAATGGGCCTTTTAGGGCCTAAAACGGGCCTGGTCATATATAGTAATGCCGTTAAACCCGACAATCCGGAGCTCATGGAAGCCCGGCGTTTTGGCATCCCAACTCTTTCATATCCAGAGGCCGTGGGTGTCCTTACCCGCCATTATAAAACCTTCGGGGTCGCGGGCGCGCACGGCAAGAGCACAACCACTTCCCTATTGTCTTTGGTCTTGATAAAAGCCGGCTGGGATCCGACGGTCATTGTGGGAACGAAGTTAAAAGAATTTAGGGATAAAAATTTCCGCCTCGGCAAGAGCGATTATCTGGTTTTGGAATCCGACGAATGGAGCGGCGCTTTTTGGAACTACTCCCCTTTCGGAACGATCATTACGAACATCGACCGCGAGCATCTGGATTTCTACAAAAACTTTGGGAACGTCAAAAAAAGCTTTTTGAAATATATCGGGAATATTCTGATTGGCGGAATCCTCGTCGCGAACCGCGACGATAAAAAACTCTTTTCGCTGAAGCGCGATATTGAAAAACTTACGAGGCGAAATGGCGTGGGACTTATTTGGTATTCCGTTGATAAAAACTCAAAGCTCGCCATCAAAATCAAAAAAGAACTTTCCATCCCGGGCAGGCATAATCTCCAGAACGCCATGGCGGTTTATGTTTTAGCGAGAAACTTAGGCATTTCCGAGAAGAAAATCCTTAGGGCTTTGAAAAGTTATCGCGGCGCCTGGCGGAGGATGGAATTCCGCGGGCACTTTATGGGTGCGAAGGTCTATGATGACTACGGCCATCATCCGACGGAGATAAAAGCGACACTAGAGGCCTTTCGGGAGAAATATCCCGATTCGAAGCTCATCTGCGTCTTCCAGCCCCATCAGGCGCACCGCTTGAAAGCGCTCTTCAACGACTTTGCGCACGCCTTCAAAGACGCCGACCTACTCATCCTTCTCCCCTCCTACAAGGTGGCCGGGCGGGATGTCCAAAATAAAAAATACACGTCGGAGGCGCTCTCCAAAAAAATCAAAGGTGCCGTCTATATGAAAAACCCGAAAAACTTGAAGAAGTTTCTTCCTAAGCACATCGCGAAAAACTCCGTCATCGTGATGATGGGCGCCGGCACGGTCGTCGAATACACCGATGAACTTCTTCGAAAAATGAAGTAAGATTAGGCAGATGTACTACAAGGATATTGACCAATTCAAGGAGCTGGCCGGCTACGAGATAGACGGCTTCTGGTATCCGCGCGTCACGAAGATAATGGAGATAAAATCCAAGCCGGAGCTCTACCGTTTCTATGCGAACCTGCCGAGCTTCGACGCGGGCGAGAAGATAAAGAACCAATCCGCGAGCGAGGGCACGATGGTGCACGAGGCCGTGGAGGGAATCCTTTTAGGAAAGAATCCGGAGATCCCGCCGGAGATACTCCCCTCCGTTCAGGCCTTCATTGAATTTACGGAGCGGAACAAGATCCAGGTGGACAAAGATTATGTCGAGAAGCGCCTCGTAAATTATGAAGAGCGCTATGCTGGCACCTTGGATGCCATCGCCCTTATCGGCGGAAAGCTCGGTATTTTGGATATCAAGACATCAATGTCCATCTATCGCGATTACAACCTCCAGACCTCGGCCTATATTGCCGCGATGAAGGACCAGGTGAAGGGATTGGAGACGCGGTGGATTCTCCGGATAGACCAGGTGAGGACGTGCAAGAAGTGCAAGGCGACGATGCGAAGCAAGGGCGGGCGGGATAAGGTTCGCTACGATAAGAACGGCCGGACGGCCGCCGAGAAGTGCGAGCACGATTGGGGGCCGATGACGGGCTTGATTGAAATTCAGGAGTTCCCCTACTGGCACGAGGACTTCCACGCCTTCCTGGGCGCCAAGCGCTTGTGGGAATGGGAAAATGATTATTGGCTGAAGAGGGTTGGATACAACTAGGGGTGGCATCTCCAACAATTTCCCCCTTCGTTCATAACGTCTCCGAGTGCTAAAATTCTCTTCGCTCGCGCTCTGCTCGCCACCCTACTCGCCTATCGGCGGGGGTCCTGTCTCGCAACGAGGCTCGCTCGCGAATTTTGTAGCGCTCTCCGATATATTCACTCAAAGGGAAATTGTCAGAGATTAGAGATATAATGAAAACATGAAATCCGGAAAGCATCTGAAGATTGCTAGGAACATATCGAAAAAAGAAGATAAGACCAAGGGATATGGCAGCACAAAAGAAAAATACGAAGATTTCTTTCTGCCGCGATTCAAGGTGATTGTTTACAGAAAAGGACATTATTTGGTGGTAGATAGATACACCGGCGATGAACAGTATATCGGCGAATCAATAACTCTTTATCGTCGGCGACCTATATTTGGATTAAATTATTACGGCAAGATACTGGATAGTAAATTCAAACCGAGAGATGTTTTTGATTTTCTGAAAAAAGCGCTGGTAGCCGGTGCTGGGAGAACTCCTTATAGGGGCTTGGATAAATTTAAAGAAAACGGTTTTTTGTACAGGAATTCCTTTACGGAAAAACGGAGGATTGTTAAGGGTGAAGAAAAAATCTTCTACAAAAATAAGCTGATATATATACAGGCATATCATGGGGGGCTAATCAAAGACGGCCGTCCTTATGGGAAATGGAAAACAAAACTCCTCTCGCCAAAAGAACTCAGGAAGAGGATGAATTCAGAACTTAACTCAAAAGGTTAGGAATAATGACGAAAATATGGGGTTCATAGAAAACCTGAATTGGAGATACGCCACCAAAAAATTCGACGGCAGAAAATTGCCGCCGGACATCGTCGAAAAAATCTTGGCCGCAATCCAAATGGCGCCGAGTTCTTTCGGCCTTCAGCCGTTCCACGTAACCGTAATCGAGGATAAGAAATTGAGAGAGTCCTTGAAGCCTCATGCCTGGGGCCAAGAGAAAATCGTTTCCTGTTCGCATCTCCTGGTCTTTAGCGCCGATTCGAAAACCACGAAAAGGACCGAGGACTATTTGAAATTGGCCGCCGAGGCCGGGAGAACGGATATTACCGAAGACCCGGAGTACGACTATCTGAAGGAGGTAAAGAAATACATTGAAGGCATCGGGCCGGAGTGGCCGGCCAAGCAGGCGTATATTGCTCTGGGATTCGCTATGGCCGCTTGCGCTGACCTTAAAATCGATTCCTGCCCGATAGAAGGATTCAAGCCGGCCGCTTTCAAAGAGATTCTGAAATTGCCGTCCAACTTGGACCCGAAAGCCCTTTTGGCGATCGGCTACAGAAGCTCCGATGACACTCACGTTAAATTGACCAAGCTTCGTTTTAGCAAAAAGGATTTATTTGATTTTAGATAACTTTTCGGGGCTAATTCTGTTAGAATCTTCGAATGAGAGAAATCGAAATAAAACTTAGAGTTGCCGACCCGAAAGCTCTTGAAGAAAAACTCAAAGAGCGGGGCTGCGTTTTATCCGAACCCATCCATCAGCACGATACGAACTATGCCCTTCGCGGAAGCTCGAACGAATTCGAGAGCGCCAAGGAAGGAGATATCATCATTCGCATACGGCGCCAGGATGGCGGAACGGAATTGAATCTTAAACAACAGCGTTCAAGCGAATCGGACAATACGGAGTACGAAAGCGAGATAGAGAACCCAGACGCCGTCCATCAGATGCTGCTTCTTTTGAATTGGTATCCGGCCATTGAGGTCAGGAAGATTCGCCGCAAGGGCAAGCTCGGAGATTATGAGATTTGCCTAGACCAGGTTGAAGAGCTCGGGAATTTCATGGAATTGGAAAAACTCGCGCCGGACGATGCGGACCCCGAAAAGGTCCGCGAGGAATTGTTCGGAGTTTTGGACAGTTTGGGTCTCTCCCGGAAAGATGAGGAAATAAGAGGCTACGACACTCAAATTTACCAACTGCACAAGAAAGGAAAATGAAAAAAGTTTTCATCATCCACGGATTTGAAGGGAGCCCGAATGGGGGCTGGCGGCCGTGGCTTATGGGTGAACTTGAAAAACGAGGTATATATGCCTGTGCCCTCTCTATGCCGAATCCTGCAAATCCCCTACTTGGTGAATGGATAAATGAAATTGCAAGGCACATCAGTAAGAACGATGAAGTATATCTGGTCGGGCACAGCTTAGGCGCGCCGGCCATTCTGCACTACCTGGAATCCGCGCCCGGGCCGGTAGCTGGAGTGATTTTGATCTCCGGCCCAATCGAGAGAAATGATAACCGGAAGATAGACGGCTTTTTGGATAAACCTTTTGATTGGAAGAACATCAAAACCAAAGCGAAGAAGTTTGCGGTAATTCACGGCGACAATGACCCCTGGGTACCGCTCAATAATGCCGAGATAGCGGCCAAAGAACTGGACGGCGAACTTATCATCGTCAAAAATGGCGGGCACCTGAACGGCTCCGCCGGCTGGTTCACACTCCCCCAGTGCTTGGAGGCATTAGTGAAAATGATGAGTTAGCTCGAATCCCTCATGAGAGCGGTTTTTGGCCCAAACGGCGGGAAATAAAAAAGGCGTCCAACAGATAACATTGGAACGCCTTTCATACTTTTCTATCCCCTTGATCGTCATCGGACTTAAATCATCGGTATTCGACCGGTAATTACGCTCCAGTTACCCAGCTCAAAATCTCTCTTGGGCTCCGCTTTAACCCATTTCTTCCCGGGCCCGACCCATTTTACCTTTTTCGACTTGCTGTTGTATCCGAAGGACTTTCCGGTCAAGACCCCCTTGCACTTAGGACACTTCCATTCGGCATTCATAGCTTCAGGCGGGAAATCCTCGATGGTGAACAGTGTCCGGCAATGTTCGCACATTCCTAGTCCACCGATTCGTACAACTTTCTTAGGATTAAGCATTCAGTTCTCCTTTCCTCCAAGGTTTTATTTCGGTCTTTTTGGACAATTCTGCTCGTGGGTGTAAATCGGCCAATTCCCTGAAATGACCATCCCGCACCACCGGCATTCCCGGCAAGAACCTTCTTCTCCGTGCTCATGGGATTCCTTGCACGCCTCCGGCGGAAGGTTCGCCCTATCTGACATAATCGCAGTCATGACATTCACTCCTCTAAAGTTAAAGGTTTCTAGCCATACCCTACCACCGCCAGCGCATTCGCGTCAAACCAATCCCCCACCCGGCGATAAGATTAAAGAAGGCACTTCGATTGAAGTGCCTTTCTATCTTCCTACGATGAAATATTTCCTACGGTCTCAATCCCCGAAAACCGGGCCGCGACCGAAGAGCGACCTTCGCCGCCATTCTTTTACACATCACATCCGCGCAGCACAGAACTCGTGCCTCGACTAACACCGCCTCGAATACGGGAATGTTCGGACAGTGATAAGCGTCCGTACTATTTACGCAACAACCTGAGGAGATGACGGGTCGGAATTTGACCCCATCCAATTCGAACTCCTCTCTCGCCTCTATCCCCTTTGTTTTCAGTAGGGCGGCAAGAGAAGTGAAAGCGAAGATGAGACCGCTCACCAGGGCCCAATTCATTATAGAGCTCAATGTTTTGTCGTTTGCTCCCTTCCATCCGTAGGCCGCTCCCGCTATCAGTATCAGGATGCAGGTGTAGCCCAGTACCAAAGACAAACTCCCGAGAAAGCGGATGGTCTCCGGATCGCCCGACAAAGAGAAGTAGAGAACGAACACCCACGCTACAACCAGAGAAAACAACACATAGACGAAGAAGGCGGGGAGCCAATGGATGTGGACGTAAGGGACCGATAATGTATAGATAAACAGACCGAGGACCAGCCAAGGTAGGAATATAAAAGGATTGAGCAAAGGAAAGAAGATTTGGAGCGATTTCGACAAGTTCATTCTCGTCTCCCAATATTGAAAAGTGATGTGATTACGTAAAGCTTCTAGTTACATAACATCATATTCTGGTCATGTTTGTCAACATAGGATAGCGGAAATGAAGAAGGCACTCCCGATCAATTGGGGTGCCTTCGTTTCTACATTTCCATTGCGAATCGCGGGTGAGCTATTCATCCCTTTCCGCAAGAGGATCCTGCATTTCCCGCAGAGCGGATTGAAAGATCTCACTAAAGGTCTCCGCAAACGCCGTTCCGCTCCCGGTCTTCCTCCACGTCTTTTCTGCTTCCCTTAACGCAATGTCTTGCGCTCTGGTTCCGGGGTCATTCGTGTAGTGTTTCATGTCAGATTCCTTTTTTTAACCGATACGAAGCTATCTTTACAGACCTTACTTCACTCGCCGGAGGACCACAACGGATAGCGTACTATTGTAAGCAAAACTTCCCACCGCCAATGCCAGACCGGTCACAGACCAATCGGACCCGATTGCGGTGCAGACGCAGGCAAATGCCGTGAGGAACCACATCCAGAAAGAGCTCCTGTCCGGCTTCTTTGCTAAATTAACGTAGAGAGGAATCCCGGCTATGGTCATCGCAGCCGCTCCCGAGATAATCCCCCAATCAGCCCCGCTTGAAAGCCAAATATATGTGGCTACCGAAGCTGCGCCAAGAGCCAGGCCCTCGCGCCACCATGACCATACCAGCTTTCCCCGGAAGAAATTCACTACCATGACTGGACCGCATCCGGCCGCGTAAGCGAGCGGCAACCAGATTGGCTTGCCCCCCAAAAAAGTAACGACCAATAGTAGGCAGTCCAGGATGAACCACATCAACCAACTGGCGGGGTTTTGGGTCTTCCTCTTCCCCGTCCAAATGGCGATAGTGTACCACCACAGATACAGCATAATCACTGCTGCGCCGAAAATCGCGATTTTTTCCTTCGGAGTCAAGGGTCACCTCCCCGGTTCAAGAATACATGAAAAATGACAACTAATCTGATTCGGATGTTATCACCTTTTACCTATTTCGTCAACCCTACGCCCGCGGGATTTTCAAATTCCCTGCCTACGGCAGGCAGGCCCGCCCGGCGGGAAGATAAAGGGAGAGAAAATATAAAAGTAAACTAGCGGGGCGAAATCAAATTTCTGATATAATCAAACACGCTTTTCGCTTGATCACCGATATTTTGGATGACCGACGGCGAAGGCGCGGAAGGTTTGGCCGCTTGAGGCAGTGAAAGCAGGACTTTTTGTGGCGTTACATTGAATAAATTTCCTATGAAAGTAAGGGCTTTTTTAACGCTTGAAACGACCGCATTTTCCACCGCAATAGCGGCGGTTTTGATACTGTTGACGACAACACCAACGCTCTTAATGACGATGTTATTTAATAGCGGTGCGGCGACCGTTGGAAGATTTCCATTCGTAACGGCGGGCGGCGCCGACGGCGCGAAACCGGGTGGCGGCAAGGCGGGCGGTGTAACGTATGGCACGACGGAACGAGAGGCGGGCGTCGGTGCCACTGGGGTTGCCGGATTAGAAACCGGCGGTGGGACGGTGGGAGAGTACGAAGCGCCGAATGTTTGGCTGGCCTGCGGCGTTACCGTGGATGTCGCCGCGGCGCTAGCAGCTAGCGCGACTTTATAGCTTATCGTTCCGCATGAAGAGGTGTTCGAGCAGTTAAAGCTCACCCATCCGATATTCTCGCCGTACGCAAATCCGGAGAAACTCCCAACACCATCGACGGTTACACCGTAGGTGACTTTCCCACCCCCTGTCCCACACGTGGAAGTATTTGAACAACTGAAACTCAGCCAGCCAATGTTTTCTCCCCACGCATAACCGGAAAGATTGCCGGAGCCATCGTTTGTGACGCCGTAGGTTACATTCCCGCCTCCTGTCCCACACGTGGAAGTATTCGAACAATTCAAACTTACCCAACCGATATTCTCTCCCCACGCGTAACCGGTGAGCGCGGTCGCGCCGACATCAACATTCCCCTGCGATGTCCCGAAATTAAGCCAGCCAATATTCTCTCCCCATGCGTAAGAATTCGCCGCATCAATGCCGGTAGCGAACGCGTTTGTCCAGGGAAGCAAAAAAATGAAGAGCCCCATGAGGAGCAAGTAGTTATTCCTGTTTTTGCGCAGTTGGCTCATGGGATTACGGGCACACGCCGCCAGTGAGCTTGAGTATTGCGCAACGCGAGAGCGCAATCGCATTTCCGGTGGAACTCGCGGCCACGCTGGACGAATCGAACGTACCCGCGAACGCATTATAGACATCCTGGAGCGTATTCATGGTAGCGGCGGGAAGAGCGAGCGGCGTGAGAGACCCTGCTCGAACAACCCTTACGAGGGACACGACTATCAAAACGGCCACGATGACGCTCACCGCTTCAAGAATAAGTTTCAATATTTTCTTCATATTTATTGCGTCGGGGATGGCGTATCGGGAGATTCGCTCGGAGCAGGCGCCGTACTATCGGGGGGCGGCGTTGCGGTCGTATCGGACGGCGCTATCGTGGTTGAAGCCGTTGATGCATCGGGCGGAGTCGTTGTGGAGACATCTGAAGAAGCCGGGACGTTTGTATCTGTCCCGCTGCCTGGGGACGATACAGATGGCGCGGGGGTATTGCAGGGACCCGGCGTTTTCGCAAAATCGCCGTTCTCGATGGCCACGCAGTATATTTGGCCGGTAACTCCGTCTTTCATCTCAATTTGGTCGGTCACCACCTTTCCCGCTGTTAACACATCCACCGCGAGTTTCTTTAGTTGCAAGAATCCTTCCTGAATGGTGGCGCCAATCTGGGTAAAGAAGGAGGTGATATTCGTAATGACATCTCCACTATTAGCGCCTGTCGCAGAACTCTGCGCCACTTGGTAATCCGGCGTTATGAGGAATCCTATATTGATGAAGACTGGTATTTTCCCGGGCGTTGAATCGGAAAAATCTTTAAGCGCATAACCCATAGTTTTACCAGAAAGCGTAGCTTTCATACCAACACCGGCGACGGACGAAACGGTAATAGGATCACCGATTTTTATCTCGCCATTCTCCGTGGAAACCTTTACCGGCACGCGTCCTACGAGGGCTACGGGTCGGCTGTTAGACGAGCTAAAATTCTTACCAAGGAGTACGCCCGGCGCGGTGGAAATTGCGCCGAGAAGCGGTTGTGTGGCGGAAGAGGCTTTAGTGATGAATTCGGAATTATTGGGGTCGGCGGCAACGATATCCCCCGCCTCGAGCGTGAGGTCGTTGGTAAGATAATTCTCAGCAACGTCAATCTGAGTGATTGCGGTAGTCGAGGCGGAAATAGTCCCCGCAGTCATGGTAGTCGGACAACCAGCAGCATTATTATCTACACAAAGTCCACCTTTCGGAATATAGAGGTCTCGTTGTGTTGTACCATCACCTATAACTAACCCGTATGCCGGCGTGGTTGTGCCGATGCCGATGAAACTGCTGCTAGTGATCCTCATTCGTTCAGTGCTGTTGGTGAAGAAAATAATGGAGTTTGAGGAAGTAGCAATGATAGTCGTGGTTGCGCCTTGGAGCGTGAGGTTCTGACCGATTGCACCAACAGTAAGAGCAGCCCCTGGAGTGATTGTCGAACTGCTGAAACTCAAGGTTCCTATGGTAAGCGCGTTCCCAGCACTCGTGAGGCCAAGGGAGGTTCCCGTTGCAATCGAGAAGGTGCCGGTGGCAAAAACAAAACTGGAGCCGAAGAGCGATGTACCGGTGGCGGTCGTGTATGTGAGGAGACCACTCACGCCAAGGTTTGTTGAAGTGGCAGAGGAGAACGTGCCGGTGGCAAAGACAAGGCCGGAGCCGAAGAGCGATGTACCGGTGGCGGTCGTGTATGTGAGGAGACCACTCACGCCAAGGTTTGTTGAAGTGGCAGAGGAGAACGTGCCGGTGGCGAAGACAAGGCCGGAGCCGAAGAGCGA